>Ga0160454_100368_pt1 | contig 26960 bp, 20 predicted proteins | sample HID1971M_E6MG_FD_108218 | JGI IMG/M metagenome (GOLD analysis project Ga0160454, IMG submission 108218) | Enriched millipede-associated microbial communities from UW Madison campus, WI, USA - HID1971M_E6 MG | ecosystem: Host-associated > Arthropoda: Insects > Digestive system > Unclassified ... | reverse complement strand
GCTGCTGCTCAAAAAGCACAACAGACTGCTGACGAAGCTAACGAGCGTGCTCTGCGCATGCTGGAAAAAGCTAGCCGCAAGTAATAGTCCTTCGGGATTATTATCAAGCCGACCCATTTTTTGGGTCGGCTTTTTTATTGCCTGCTGTTTCCTGCAGCCAATAAAAAACCCGCCGACGCGGCCTGCGTCGGCGGGTTTGTTTCAGGCATTACTGCAGCGGATCGATCGGTGCACTCGTCACCATCGGCGCGGTCGTGTTCGGCACGCCGATTTCCACCGGCAGGCCATCTTCGGCCGCGACAACATCACGTACCACATCCCAGTTCATGCGCAGGTTGTTGGTGATGTCTTCACGCTTGAGCATCGCGTTGATCACGGCAGTGTGCTTGTCGACCACCGACGGGTTGCCCTTGTCGTCCAGCGGTGTGTGCGCTTCCAGGTAAACCTTGCCGCCACTCACGCCGAACTTGTAGGAATCGTTGATGATCCGCACGGACGTCCCGACCGGCACCATGCCCGCCATCTCCAGCACGTTGTTGTTGAACATGCGGAAGCAGCCGTGGCTGGTGCGCATGCCGATGCCGAACTTCTTGTTCGAACCGTGGATCAGGTAGCCTGGAGTCCCCAGGGTGAACTTGAACGGCCCCAGGGGGTTGTCCGGGCCGGCCGGCACCACATTTGGCAGCGGATCACCATCAGCGGCGTGCTCGGCCTTGATCGACGCCGGAGGCGTCCAGGTCGGGTTCGGCGTCTTGGCGATGATGCTGGTGTGGGCAATCGGCGAGCCCCAGCCTTCACGGCCGATACCCAGCGGGAAGGTGTAGACCACGTTCTTGCCTTTCGGGAAGTAGTAGAGGCGGTACTCGGCCAGGTTGATGACAATGCCTTCACGCGGGCCCGGCGGCAGGATGAAGCGGGTCGGCAGCACGATTTCAGTGCCGGCGCCAGGCAGCCATGGATCGACGCCAGGGTTGGCCGCGACCATTTCCGAATAACCCAGGTCGTAGGTCGTGCCCAGGTCGGCGAAGGTGTCTTCGTACTTGGCCTGGATCACTTGCACCTGACCGACGATGTCTTCACCAGGCGGTGGCAGGGGTAGCTCCAATGCTGCGACGGGACCCGCTACACAGAGGGCGGCAAGTGTCAGGCAGCGGGTGACGGCGGGAAAGCGCGGCAACATCCGGAAAATCCTTTGCATGATCGACAGAGGGTATAAGAACGCGATTGTACACCGCCGGCCGTTATTTCGGGGAGGTCGCGGGTAGTGCAGGCGATGCAAGGCATTTCCTGGCGGCCTGTTGTTTGTTGATGGAGTACATATCCATTACTGCGGTAACGGCCGTCTATGGCTTGCCTCTTACCTGTAGGAGCTGGCTTGTCGGGTCGCCGCATCGCAGCGATGGTCGTCAACGATGACGTGCGCTGTCTGAATGAATGCGGTGTCCAGACGTTTTTCGCGAGCAAGCTCGCTCCTACAGTTTGATCGGAGTACATCTACAGGAGATGGGTCGGCCATGAGGCCGCCTTCGCTGGCAAGCCAGCTCCAACAGTTTGATCGGAGTACATCTGTGGGAGATTGGTCGGCCATGAGGCCGCCTTCGCTGGCAAGCCAGCTCCTACAGGGTTTTCACCCGCCAACCAAGCCGCCGTTACCGCAGAAAGGATCAAAGTTCGAACCGCAACTCCGGCCAGATTGGCGACGTGCCGCGCTTCTGCGATTCAAGAATGGCCCGGCACAACGAGCACAGGCGCTGGTCCTGGAACACCCGGCGGTCGACGTTCGACCAGCGCGGCTGAGCCGGCAGCAGACTGCCGCACAGGGTCCGGTCCGCCGAGCCGCCCAGCTCCAGTTGTCGGGTCACCAGGTGTACCCGCACTTCCTGGCAGGCGAACAGATCCAGCTGTTCGTCAGGCTCGATCAGTTGATAGGCATAAAGTGACCAGGCAGAACGCGGCATCGGGGGCTCCAAATCGGGGGCGCCACCTTAGCCGAAAGCCTGCTCCTAGAAAAGTGTCATAACAGCGGTTTTAGCGTAGGCCAGACATTTTCCAGCAACTTGTCCTGGGCCCCGGCTGCCGGGTGTATGCCATCGGCCTGCATCAGGTCCGGATGACCGCCCACGCCGTCGAGGAAAAACGGTACCAGCGGGATTTTTTTCTCATCGGCCAGGTTGCTGTAAACCTCAGTGAAGGCTTTGGTGTAGCGAGCACCGTAATTGGGCGGCAATTGCATGCCGAGCAGCAGCACCTTGGCGCCCGCCTGCTGGGACTGCTGAATCATCGACGCAAGATTTTGTTGCAATTGCGATGGCAGCAGTCCGCGCAGGCCGTCATTGCCCCCCAACTCCAGGATCACCAGATCCGGCTTATGCTCTGCAAGCAGCGCCGGCAGGCGTGCCTGGCCTCCGGCGCTGGTGTCGCCGCTGATGGACGCATTGACCACCTTATCGTCGAAACCTTCGCGCCTGAGCCGCTGCTCGAGCAACGACACCCACCCCAAGCGGGTATCCAGCCCGAAACCGGCGCTGATACTATCGCCAACGATCAGGACTGTACCCGCCGCTGCGTTCTGGGACATGCACATCAAGGCCAGGCCAGCACTCAAAAACCACACACGCATCTGATTCTGCGTGGGTGCAAGCATACTCACCGCGAAGAACCTCAGTAAAGTGGTTCCTAGCGCGGAAGGTGAACTGACTATCCTGCACGAACTCAGCCTGGAACTGAACAAGGGCGACAGCCTGGCCATCGTCGGCGCCTCCGGTTCCGGCAAATCCACCCTCCTCGGCCTGCTCGCCGGCCTCGACTTGCCAAGCAGCGGCGAAGTCACCCTCGCCGGCCAGGGCCTGAGCAACCTCGACGAAGACCAGCGCGCACGCATCCGTGCCGAGCACGTGGGCTTCGTCTTCCAGTCGTTCCAACTGCTCGACAGTCTCAACGCCCTGGAAAACGTCATGCTGCCGCTGGAGCTCGATGGCCGCCAGGATGCCCGCGGCCGCGCCACCGAGCTGTTGCAGCGGGTTGGCTTGGGGCAACGCCTGACCCACTCGCCACGCCAGCTCTCCGGTGGTGAACAGCAGCGCGTGGCGATTGCCCGCGCGTTTGCCGCCGAACCCGATGTGCTGTTCGCCGACGAGCCCACCGGCAACCTCGACAGTCACACCGGCGAGCGCATCAGCGACCTGCTGTTCGAACTCAACCAGGAGCGCGGCACGACCCTGGTGCTGGTGACCCACGATGAACGCCTGGCACACCGCTGCCGGCGCCTGATCCGTCTTGAAGCCGGCCTGCTGGTCGCCCCCCTGGAGCCTTGATGGCACGTCTGCCGCTGTTGCGCCTGTTCAGTCTCGCCGTCCGCCAGTTGCTGCGCGACGCCCGCGCCGGTGAATTGCGCGTGTTGTTCTTCGCCCTGGTCGTGGCCGTGGCGGCAAGTACCGCCATCGGTTACTTCGGCGCCCGCCTCAATGGCGCGATGATGCTGCGCGCCACCGAGTTTCTCGGCGCCGACCTGCTGCTCGAAGGCAGTTCGCCAGCACGCCCCGAACAGACCAGGAGCGGCACCGAGCTGGGCCTGCAGCATGCGCAAGTGGTGGAGTTCTCCAGCGTCATCGCCACCGACAACGGCATCCAGCTCTCCAGTATCAAAGCCGCCGACGACGTCTACCCACTGCGCGGCGAACTGAAAAGCGCCCCTGAGCCTTTCGCCCCGGAAGAACCCGGCGGCGGGCCGAAACCCGGTGAGGCCTGGGTCGAGGCACGATTGCTGACGGCGCTGGACCTGAAGATCGGCGACAGCATCGACGTCGGCATGAAAACCCTGAAGCTGGCACGAGTGCTGACCTACGAGCCCGATCGCGCCGGCAATTTCTACAGCCTGACGCCGCGGGTGTTGATCAACCTCGGTGACCTGCAGGCGACTGGCGTGGTGCAACCCGGCAGTCGGGTCAGCTACCGCGAGCTCTGGCGCGGCGATGCAGCGGCGCTGGAAACCTATCGTCAACTGATCAAGCCCGGCCTGGCGGCCAACCAGCGGATCCAGGATGCCCGCGATGGCAACCGGCAGATTGGCGGCGCCCTGGGCAAGGCCGAGCGCTACCTGAACATGGCCAGCCTGGTGGCGGTGCTGCTGGCCGGGGTGGCCGTGGCGTTGTCGGCGACTCGCTTTGCCACTCGCCGCTTCGATGCCAGCGCGCTGTTGCGTTGCCTTGGCCTGTCCCGTCGGGAAACCATGGTGTTGTTCAGCTTGCAACTGACCGTGCTCGGCCTGCTCGCCAGCCTCAGTGGCGCCGTCATCGGCTGGCTGGCGCAGCTGGGACTGTTTGCCCTGCTGCATGACTTGCTGCCGACCGACGTGCCACCGGGCGGCCTGTTCCCCGCCATCGCCGGGATTGGTACCGGACTGGTGGCCCTGGCCGGTTTTGCCCTGCCGCCGCTGGCGGCATTGGGTCGGGTTCCGCCCTTGCGTGTATTGCGCCGGGACCTGCTGCCGATTCCCTCCAGCACCTGGATGGTCTACGGCGCTGCATTGGGCGCCCTCGGGCTGATCATGTGGCGCCTGAGCCTGGACCTGGTACTGACCTTCGCCCTGCTCGGTGGCGGCGTGGTCGCGGCACTGGTACTGGGCGGCCTGCTGTTGCTGCTGTTGAAAAGCCTGCGCCGCCTGCTGGCCCGCGCCTCCCTGCCGTGGCGCCTGGGGCTGGGCCAGTTGCTGCGCCACCCATTGGCAGCCGCTGGGCAGGCCCTGGCATTCGGCCTGATCCTGCTGTCGATGGCGTTGATCGCCCTACTGCGCGGCGAGTTGCTGGACACCTGGCAGAACCAGCTACCGAAGAACGCACCGAACTATTTTGCCCTGAACATCCTGCCGGCGGACAAGCAGGCGTTCACCGATCGCCTGATCGCGTTGTCGGCGAAATCGGCGCCACTGTATCCGGTAGTCCCGGGGCGGCTGATCAGCATCAACGGCGAACCGGTGCAGCAAATCGTCACCAAGGAATCGGCCGGTGACCGGGCCATCCAGCGTGACCTGAGCCTGACCTGGGCGGCCGACCTGCCTGAGGGCAACACGATCACCGCCGGCAACTGGTGGCCGCAGCCGCCGCCGGATGAAATCCCCGGCGTGTCGGTGGAGGGCAAGGTCGCCGAAAGCCTGAAGCTCAAGCTCGGCGATCATCTGGTCTTTACCGTGGGCGGGGCCAATCGCGAGGCCAAAGTCACCAGCCTGCGGGAGATCAACTGGGACAACTTCCAGCCGAACTTCTTCATGATCTTCCAGCCCGGCACCTTGAAGGATCTGCCGGCCACCTACCTGACCAGCTTCTATCTGGCGGCGGGGCATGACCAGCAGATCGTCGACCTGTCGCGCAGTTTTCCGGCGGTGACGATCCTGCAGGTCGAGGCGTTGCTGGCGCAACTGCGCAGCATCCTCGCCCAGGTCACCCTGGCGGTGGAGTACGTGTTGTTGTTCGTGCTGGCGGCGGGCATGGCGGTGCTGTTCTCAGGTTTGCAGGCGACGCTGGATGAACGCATCCGCCAGGGCGCGCTGCTGCGAGCACTGGGGGCCGAACGGCAACTGCTGGTGAAGGCGCGACGTATCGAGTTCGGCTTGCTGGGTGCGGTCAGCGGCTTGCTGGCGGCGCTGGGCTCGGAAGTCGTCAGCCTGGTGCTCTACCGATACGCCTTTGACCTGCCCTGGCATCCGCATCCGTGGCTGCTGGTGCTGCCGTTGATCGGCGCCGTGCTGATCGGTGGCGCCGGCGTGTTCGGCACCCGGCGCGCCCTGAACGCCAGCCCCCTGACAGTCCTGCGCGAGGGTTGATAGACTCAGGCGCTCCTGATTCGAAGAAAAGTTGCCATGAGCCGTTATCGCCCTCCCCGTTCCGCCGGCACCGCGCTGATCACCCCCGAAGGTGAAGCGCGGATGCGCGCCGAGTTTCATGAACTGTGGCACGTCCGCCGCCCCCAGGTGACGCAAGCGGTCAGCGAAGCGGCAGCCCAGGGCGATCGTTCGGAAAACGCCGAGTACACCTACGGCAAAAAGATGTTGCGCGAGATCGACAGCCGCGTGCGCTTCCTGACCAAACGCCTGGAAGCCCTCAAGGTCGTCAGTGAAAAACCCAGCGACCCGAACAAGGTGTATTTCGGCGCCTGGGTCACGATCGAGGACGAGGACGGCAAGGAGTCGCGCTATCGCATCGTCGGGCCGGATGAGCTGGATTTGAAACAGGGCCTGATCAGCATTGACTCGCCATTGGCCCGCGCGCTGATCGGCAAGGCACTGGACGCCGAAGTACGGGTCCAGACACCGACGGGTGAGCAGTGTGTGTATATCGTGGCGATCGAGTATCTATGAGCCGCAGCGCCATGAGCCTCAGCGACGGGTAATCAGCGACGGGTAATCAGCCCTTGCCGAGCGACGCGGGTCAGTTGCCGGATCATTTCAGGGGCGTCTTCGACGCTGGGCGACTGAATCACCGCCAGGTCGAAACTGTCCGTGGCAAAGCGCGCCAGGGATTCACCGTCTTCGACAAACTGGATCAGGAAGGCGGCGGGCCCACCGGTACGCCGTGGCCAACCATCGAGGTAACGCAGGAGCGTCGGCTGATGTTTGCCGCCAAGCAGGATTTTTGGATTGCGCTGGGTGAGATGTGCCGTGATCGGCGCAGGACGTACAACGGGGTTTAGTGCATTCATCGTGTCGTGTCTCTGCCTCAAAAAGTCTGCATGGCAGGTGAGAGGCAACACCGAACCAGCGCTTTAGCGGTATTTCGAAGCCTGCTTCAAGCTTCTGTCGGCAACTGAATGAAGTCACCTGGCGCCCCGCAAGTAGCTGTTTAAATCGGCGCATGGGCAGCATCCTAGAGAAGCTGACCGGACAGTGTCAAGAATGACGCCCAACAAAAAAGGCTCGTCCAATCCAGCGACGAGCCTTGTTCTAAACCAGCCTTGCCCCTGACAGGGCCTGCATCAGAGGCGATCGCGAGCGATCCCGCTGCGAATGCGCAGGATATCGGCGAGCACCGCCAGGGCGATTTCCGCCGGGGTCTTGCTGCCCAGGTTCAGCCCGATGGGCGCATGGATCCGCGCCAGTTGCGCCTCCTCCAGCCCACCAATGCGCCGCAGCCGTTCGAAACGCTTTTGCGAAGTCTGCAGGGAGCCCATCACGCCGATGTAGAACGCGTCGGTGCGCACCGCTTCCATCATCGCCAGGTCATCGATGCGCGGATCGTGGGTCAGCGCCACTACCGCCGTGTCGCTGTGGCAGCCGCCGTCGGCGATGAACACCGACGGCAGTTGACGACGAATTTCCACGTTGTCCAGCACCACGCCTTCCAGCACTTCGTCCCGCGGATCGCACAGAATCACCTCGAAACCCAGGCCCACGGCAAACTCGGCGCAGGCCTGCGCCACACTGGAATAACCGGCCAGCAACAGGCGCTGCGCCGCACCGATGCGCAGCCTGACGCGATCGATCTCGCGTTCGACGCGCACACCTTGCTCGCGATCATCCAACAGACTGCGCGCGCCGCTGGCCAGGTCGACTTCACGGATCAGCCGACGCCGGCCCAACAGCGCCGACTCCAGCTCCCGCAGATGCGCCTGCACCTCACAGACCGGCTCAAGCTTCTCCACCAGCACATCGAGCACACCGCCACAGGGCAGGCTGACCCGCGAGCGCGGGTCATCGCCTTCGCCGTAGCGCACGACGCTGACCGGTTGCTCGAATGCACCTTCGCCGACGCGCGCGAGGAAGTCTTCCTCGACACAGCCGCCGGACAACGATCCGATCCACTGCCCGCCGGCATTCACCGCCAGCAACGAACCCGGCGCCCGGGGCGCCGAGCCGTAGGTGGCAAGCACAGTGCACAGCCAGACACGCTGCCCGCCTATCGACCACGCCAGCGCCCGCCGCACCACCTGCAGATCCAGATGCTGCATGTCAGTGCGCCTTGTGCTCGAGCGGCGGCGCGTCGGCCCGCAGCTTCTGCACATCGCCCAAGGCCAGGTCACCCGGTTGACCGCCCCAGCCCTGGCGCAGGTAATTCAACAGATTGGTCAGCTGCTCATCACTCAGCTTCTGCGCGAAACCCGGCATCGGCTGCATGTGTTCGAAGCCGGAGAATTTCTGCTCGCCAATGCCATCGTCGATCACCCGCACCAGGTTGCGCGGGTCTTCCAGGCGCAAGGTGGTATTGCCACGCATGGCCACGGCGATGTGCGGCTTGCCCTCGCCACCTGGCGCGTGGCAACCGGCACAGACGTTCAGGTAGTCCTGACGGCCGCGCTGGGCACTGGCGCTGAGCTGGTCCAGCGGCACGTCGGTCAGGACTTTCGCCGCTGGTGGTTGATCACCGAGCAGGAAGGTCGCCATCGCCGCCAGGTCCGCATCGCTGAGGCCCTGGGTGCTGTTGTGGAACACCGGGAACATCTCGTTGAACATGGTGCCCTGGGCGCTCATGCCGTGCTTGAGGAACGAGCTCAGGTCCTGGTGATTCCAACCGCGCGCGGCCAGGTCGGTGGCCAGCAGGCTTGGCGCCAGATAGCCGTTGAGAATGCCGCCGGTCATGCGTTTGTCCTGCTGCATCGCGCCGGGCAAGCCACGTGGGGTGTGGCATTCGCCGCAGTGACCGAGCACGTCGACCATGTACTGGCCGCGCTTCCAGGCTTCGCTCTTGCCTTCGGCCGGTTCCAGCTTGACGTCCTTGCCGTACATCATGTTCCAGCCCATCAGGCCCAGGCGCACGTTGAACGGAAAGCTCAGGCTGGTGACCGGCGCGGCACGTTCGATCGGCGCGACGGTTTTCAGGTAGGCGTGAATCGCGTCGGAATCTTCACGCGGCATCAGGTGATACGAGGTGTACGGCATCGCCGGGTACAGGTTGGCGCCATCACGACGCTTGCCTTCGGTGAGCGCAGCGAAGAATTCGTCATCGTTGTACAGGCCGATGCCGTGCTCTTTGCTCGGGGTGATGTTGGTGCCGTAGATCGTGCCGAACGGCGAAACGATCGGCAGGCCACCTGCGTACGGCGCGCCACCCGGCGCGGTGTGGCAGGCCATGCAGTCGGCGGCGCGGGCCAGGTAAGCCCCACGAGCCACCTGATCGTCCGCCTGCGCCAGCAACACAGGCGCAGCCAGGCCGACCGCCAGGGTCAGCCGGGTCATTAGATGCTTCATGCTCAACCCTCCTTGACCAGGCCGAGATCGGTCAGCACGTTGCGGGTGGCGCTGTAGTAGCGCACGTACCCGGTGCAACGGCAGATGTGATGACCGAGGCTGTCCTCGATGACTTTTTCCAGCTGGCTCTTGACGATCGGCTGGCGCTGCAGCTTTTCCACCAGCACTGTCGCGGCATTCACGAAACCTGGCGCGCAGTAGCTGCACTGGAAGGCGAATTCGTCGACGAAGCGCTGCTGGATCGGGTTCAGCTCGGTGACCTTGCCCTGCTCGTCACGGCTCGCATGGCCTTCGATGGTGCGCACTTTCTTGCCTTCGAAATAGTGCGCGCCGGTGATGCAGGTGCGCACTTCCTCGCTGGTGCCGTCGGGGTTGTCGACGATCACCACGCAGGCATGGCAGATGCCCTGGCCGCAGCCCAGGCGCGAGCCGGTGAGGTTCTTGTATTCGTGCAGGTAGTCGATCATCGGCAGGTCATCAGGGATGTCCACCGGGCCGACGGATTGACCGTTAAGGGTCAGTTGAAGCGGACGGTTAGCCATTGAGGGCCTCCTTGATGCGTGCAGAAGTGATAGGCAGGTCGCGAACGCGCTTGCCGATGGCGTGGGCCACGGCGTTGCCGATGGCGCCGACCACCGGGATCATCACCACCTCGGCAATGCCCTTGGACGGGTCGCTTGGCGACAATGGCGGGAGGATTTCCGCGGTCTGTTTCCACACCGCCACGTGCCGCGCCATCGGCAGGCGGTAACGGTTGAAGTTCCAGTCGCCCTCCCCCGGCCCGCCTTCGTACAGCGGCATTTCTTCCATCAAGGCATGCCCGATGCCCATGGCGATGCCACCTTCGAGCTGGCCCTTGACCAGTTCCGGCACCAGCACCCGGCCGCACTCGACCCACGAGTGGTGATTGAGCACCGACACTTCGTTGGAACCCTTGTTGACCTTCACTTCCACCAGCGTCGCCACCGGGCTGTAGTAAGTCACCGCCGCGTTGTTCAACTGGGTCGCCGGGTAGGCGATGTTCTGCCGGTCCAGCAGATGGAAACCGGCGCTGCTCATTTGCGCCTTCTTCGCCTTCGGTGCACCGTCGCCGTACTTGACCGCCAGGCCATCGAGCGGCAGACGCTCACGCACGCCATCGATGCTGAACTCGGCCTCGGCCCAGCTCCAGCGGTTGAAGCCGTGCACCGTGGCACCGGTGACCAGCCCGCGCTCGTGGGCACGTTTGGCCAGCACGTCGAACGGCAGCGGTTCCATGCCGTTGGCGGTGAGTTTGCCATCGACCCAATGGGCGTCTTCGCGGCGCACCACGTAAGGGTTGGCCTGGCCGCCGAACGGGCCTTGTCGCCAGATCTCCAGCGCCGCCGGCCACAAACCGTGGTTGAACAGCACGCGCGCCGCTTCACGGGTGGCGTGGCTGAAGTAGTAGGCGGAGTTGGTCGCCGACGAGGCCGACGCGACCTTGCCGACCCAGCGCGGGTTACGCAGGAAGTTATCCTGCTCGGCCTGGCTCATGATGTACGGGTTGCCGCCGCTGATCAGCTGCAACTCTTTCCATTCGGTTTCGCCGGTCTTCACTTCGTGCGCCGGGTTGCCGAGGAAATCGGCCACTACCATCGCCTGGGAGGTGGACATGCCGGTACCGATTTCGATACCGATGTGGCGCAGGGTGATGCGACCGTCAACGGTGTATTCGATGCTGGCCATCGGCGCTTCGGAACCGGTGCCGAAGTCTTTCTGGCAAATGGCGAAACCGACGCCATACCAGTTATCCGGGTCGGCGGCTTCGCGCTGTTGCTTGATCGCGTTGCGGTTTTTCCAGACTTCGTTGACGGCGGCCTTGTCGAGAATTTCGTGCAGGCGCAAGGCACCGGCCGGGACCGCTCCCTGGGTGTTCTTCATGCCCGAACGCAGGGCGTTCTTGCGGCGCAATTCGATGGCATCGACACCCAGGCGATCGGCGATTTCGTCGACCATCATCTCGGTCGACGCCATGCTCTGCAGGGTGCCGTAGCCACGCATCGACCCGGCCTCTACCGCGCGCGAGTGATAGGCGGTGACCTGCAGGTCGTTCTGCGGCATGTAGTAGATCGACTGCGCCGCCGTGGCGCCTACTGCTGCCACTGACGGGCTGTAGTTGACCCGGCCGCCGCCGTCGACGCTCATTTCGGCGCGGAAGATCTTGAAGCTGTGATCGGTCTTGTCCACCGCCAGCTGGTAGCGGATGTCGAACGGGTGACGCTTGATGCCACTCTGGAACTGCTCGTAGCGGTCGTTGGCCAGTCGCACCGGCACACCGGCGCCGTACAACGCCGCCAAGGCTGCGTAGTAGACGAAGATGTTATGGTCTTTCGAGCCGTAGCCGACGGTGTAGCCAGGGTGCATGTTCAGGTTGGCCAGGCCGAAACGCGACGGCGCGATCATCTTCGCGGTCTCGGTCGCAGTCTCCAGTGGGCACTGCGTCGCAACCACAAAGTGCAGTGTCCTGGTCGCCGGGTCGTACCAGCCGTTGCCGTTGTCCGGCTCCATGGCGGCCGGCTCGATCGACGGGGTCTTGTAGCGTTCGTCGAACACCAGCCAGTTGTCCGGCGGCGTATCGATCTGCTGCTTCATGCGGTCGGCGTAGAACAGGCCGCGCTCGGTCAGGTTGCCGTGCAGGTTCGGCTGGGAATTCCACACCGGGCGACGGTTCTTCAGCATCGGGAACAGGATCGAGTCCTTGAGGCTGGCGAATTCGTCTTCGTCGGCCGAGGTCGGGCCACCCACGCGCACGTAGCGGAAGCTGCCGTAGGGATCGCCTTCGTAATATGGCACCTGGGCGCCGTAACGAATTGCTTTGTCATTGAACTTGAGCTGGGCCTTGGCCTGGCGGAAACGTTCGAAATCATTCCAGATCAGGATCGCCACCGGGTGACCGATGAACATCGGCACCTTGCCTTCAGGCAGCAACGGATCCGGCGCGTGCTCTTCCGGGAAGACGATGCCGTCCTTGACCAGGTCGTCGGCGGTGACGATGCGGTCAGGCTGCAGGTCGGCGCCGAGCCACGACAGGTCATAACCTGCGTAGATGCGGTCGGCCTTGATGGTTTTCAGCAGCATGGCGTGGCCTTGCTGTTGCGGCCAGCCCGGCATGTCCTTGGCACGGATGTCGCGGGCAAAGACCTTGCTGCCGCAGACCTTGGACAAGGCATCGTTACGGGCGCGCGCCTGGCCGTTGTTGCCGAGCCACTGCTCGGACGGCACGGTCACGCTGTTTTCCATCAAGGCGGCCAGCGCCTGACTGCCGAGCGGTGCAAGCGTCACGCTCACACCCGCCACCAGCCCGCCCTGGAGGAACGAGCGCCGGGATATTTCACGGTTGGACATGGATCATCCTATGGGCGGTCATGGGGGCCGCCCTTCTGGTTATGTTCTGGAAATCTCGAGTCTTGCAGAAGCCCTTCTTGACGATGCAAAGGGCTGTGATGACAGTGCAAAGCTGACCGAAAGGTTAACTTTAAAGGTTTATGCGCTCGCGGAAAACAAAAAACTGACCAAGGAATCAAAAAACCGCGGCTTTTCGACGCAGCAGATCGATGAACAGGCCCAGCTCCCGACTGATGTGTTCGCCCTTGCGCAACAACAACCCGAACGGCGCCAATTGCACATCCAGCTCAACCGGCAACGCCACCACCAAGCCCATTTTAAGGTAGTCGCGCAATGCGGTTTCCGACAGGACCATGATCGCATCGGTCAGTTGAATCAGCTGCTGCATGGAGTACACCGAACTGCACTCGATGATGTCCGCCGGCAGCGGCAAGGCCAGGCGCTGCAAGGCCTGGTCCAGGCCGATGCGCGCCGGACTGGTTTCCGGTTGCAGGATCCACGGCCAGCCGTTGACCAGTTCGGCCATCTCCAGTGTCTCGCGCCTGGCCAGCGGGTGGCCGGCATGCACCACCACCAGCAGGCGTTCGTTGCCCAGTTGTTCGAATTCATAGTGCTCGCTATCGGTGGCGGCATTGCGCCGGGCGATGGCCAGGTCGATGCGGCCCTGTTCCAGCAACTGGATCACCTGGTCGCTGGTGTCGCCCATGATGCGAATCCGCAGCTGCGGGTTGAGCGCCTTGATCTCGGCAATCGAATCCATCACCAGGTCCGGCGCCGCGCCCATGATGGTGCCGATCGACAGATAGCCGTAACCGCCCTGCTGCCGCGCGATCAGGTCCTCGGCGCAACGGTCGAGGCCACTGATGGCCGACTCGGCAAAGCGAATCAATTCCTGACCCAGCGCCGTCGGTCGCATGCCCCGGGGTAAACGCTCGAACAGGTCGCAACCAAACATGTCTTCAATTTCATGGAGCATGCGGGTGGCGGCCGGTTGCGACATGTTCAGGCTTTGCGAAGCGCGGTGCAGGTTCTGGCTGGAATTGAGCGTCACCAGCATGTGCAGGTGCTTGTAGCGCAGGCGGTTGAGCAGGCTGCGGGAGATGATGGGCGTGGTCATGGCGGGCCTTGTTATCGATACCCTTAGGGTATCAGTTGTTAGCTAGATTCGATTTGTAACGCATCGATCAGCGGCCGTACAGTCTTCCCCATAAGAACAAATGCCCTACCAAAGGAAAACCGCGATGAAGACTCTACCCGCGCCTCTGCTCGCCAAGATTTCCTGGCGGCTGCTCCCGTTTCTCCTGCTGATGTACATCATGGCCTTCCTCGACCGCGCCAACGTCGGGTTCGCCAAGCAAGCTTTCCAGGCCGATACCAATATCAGTGACGCCGCCTTCGCCTTCGGCGCCGGGGTGTTCTTCGTCGGTTATGCCCTGCTCGAAGTGCCGAGCAACCTGATCCTGCACCGCGTCGGCGCCCGTTTGTGGATGTGCCGGATCATGGTCACCTGGGGCCTGGTCTCCGCGGCCATGGTCTTCGCCCACACCGAAACCAGCTTCTACATCCTGCGCTTCCTGCTGGGCGTGGCCGAAGCAGGGTTTTTTCCCGGCGTGATCCTCTACCTCACCTACTGGTTCCCCAGCGCCGTGCGCGGCAAGGCCATGGGTTTCTTCTACTTCGGCGCGCCGCTGGCGTTCATCTTCGGCAGCCCGTTGTCCGGCCTGCTGCTGGAGCTGGACGGCTTTGTCGGCTTCCACGGCTGGCAGTGGCTGTTCGCCGTTGAAGGCTTGATGGCCACGGCGGTAGGTATCTGGGCGTACTTTTACCTGGACAACCGCCCGGCGGATGCCAAATGGCTGACGGTCGAAGAACGCCAGCAGGTGCAGAACCTGCTCGATCAGGAAGACAGCCACAAACAGAATCACGGTCGCAGCCTGCTCAACGTGATCTGCCAGCCGTCGGTGCTGTACCTGTGCCTGATCTACCTCTTGATCCAGGCCAGCGTCTACGGCGTGGTGTTCTACCTGCCGACCCAGGTCGGCGGATTGCTGGGCACCAAGGTCGGGCTGATGGTCGGGCTGGTCACGGCGATCCCATGGATTTGCGCGCTGGTGGCGGCTTACCTGATTCCCGGCTACAGCGACCGCACCGGCGAACGCCGCCGCACCGCCAGCCTGACCCTGCTGATGGCCGCCGCCGGTATCGCCTGCTCGGTGACCTTCAGCAGTCCGTTCCTGGGCATCGTCGCGCTGTGCTTCGCCGCGTCCGGTTTCATCGCCGTGCAACCGGTGTTCTGGACCTTCCCTTCCAGCTACCTCGCCGGCAGCGCCGCGGCGGCCGGCATCGCCCTGATCAACTCGTTCGGTGCCCTCGGCGGCTTCATCGCCCCGGTGCTGAAGAACTGGGCCGAAGGCGCCTTCCATTCTCCGGCAGCCGGCCTGTACCTGCTGTCCGCCACCACCGTCATCGCCGCGCTGCTGGTCCTGGGCGTGCGTTCGCCCGGGCATGAAGCTTCGAACAAACCGGCCACCGTTTAAACCTGACCGCCGTTAAAAAAAGGAATCACACCATGGGCATTCCAACCATCAAGCACGTCCGCGCTTTCACTCTGCGAGGCGGCGGCGCGGATTACCACGATCAGGCCGATGGCCACTGGATCGACGATCACATTGCCACGCCGATGAGCAAATACCCGGAGTACCGCCAGAGCCGCCGCACCTTCGGCATCAACGTGCTCGGCACCCTGGTGGTGGAGATCGAAGCCAGCGACGGCACGGTCGGTTTTGCGGTGACCACGGGCGGCGAGCCGGCCGCCTACATCGTCGAGAAACACCTGGCGCGCTTCCTCGAAGGCGCGAAAGTCACCGACATCGAAAAGATCTGGGACCAGATGTACCAATCGACCCTGTATTACGGGCGCAAAGGCATCGTGATCAACACGATTTCCGGGGTCGACCTGGCGCTGTGGGACTTGCTCGGCAAGATCCGCCAGGAGCCGGTGCACCAGTTGCTCGGCGGCGCGGTGCGCGATGAATTGCAGTTCTACGCCACCGGCGCCCGCCCGGACCTGGCGCAGAAAATGGGTTTTATCGGCGGCAAGATGCCGCTGCACCATGGCCCGGCCGAAGGCGAAGAAGGCCTGCACAAGAACCTCGAAGAACTGGCGACCATGCGCGAACGGGTCGGCCCGGACTTCTGGCTGATGCTCGATTGCTGGATGAGCCTGGACCTCAACTACGCCACCAGACTGGCGGTCGGCGCCCACGAACATGGCTTGAAGTGGATCGAAGAAGCCCTGCCGCCCGACGATTACTGGGGCTACGCGGCCCTGCGCAACAACGTGCCCAAAGGCATGCTGGTGACCACCGGCGAACATGAAGCCACCCGCTGGGGCTTCCGCATGCTGCTGGAGATGGGCTGCTGCGACATCATCCAGCCGGATGTCGGCTGGTGCGGCGGCCTCACCGAACTGGTGAAGATCTCGGCCCTGGCCGACGCCCACAACGCCCTGGTCATCCCCCACGGCTCGTCGGTGTACAGCTATCACTTCGTCGCCACCCGGCATAACAGCCCGTTCGCCGAATTCCTGATGATGGCGCCCAAAGCCGACGAAGTGGTGCCGATGTTCCATCCGCAATTGCTCGGCGAACCGGTACCGGTGAACGGTCGCATGCGCCTGTCGGCACTCGACCAGCCAGGATTCGGCGTGACCCTCAACCCGGAATGCCAACTGCATCGGCCGTATAGCCGCTGAGCCAGGAGTTCGTGATGAACATGCCGCACAACGCTTTCAAGGCCGCCCTGAACAAACCTGCGCCGCAATATGGCATCTGGGCCGGGTTCGCCACCGGCTACGCCGCCGAGATCGTCGCCACCACCGGTTATGACTGGATGCTGATCGACGGTGAACACGCACCCAATACCGTGCCCGGCGTACTCGCCCAATTGCAGGCCGTGGCGCCCTACCCCACGGCACCCATCGTGCGCGCCGTGAATGGCGACGCCAACCTGATCAAGCAGTTGCTGGATATCGGTGCGCAGACGCTGATGATCCCGATGGTCGAAACCGCCGAACAGGCCCAGGCCCTGGTCCGCGCCATGCGGTACCCACCCCACGGCATCCGTGGCGTCGGCGGCGGCCTGACCCGCGCCACTCGCTGGGACGGCGTGCCGGATTACCTGAACACCGCCCATGAACAGCTGTGCCTGATCGTGCAGGTGGAATCGCGGCTCGGCGTGGAAAACGTCGCAGCCATTGCCGCCGTCGAAGGCGTCGACGCGGTGTTCATCGGCCCGGCGGATCTGTCCATTGGTCTGGGCCATGCCGGCAATCCCGGTCACCCGGAAGTTCAGGAACGCATTCAACACGCGGTCAACGCGACGCTGGCGGCCGGCAAGGCCTGCGGCATCCTCGCACCCAATGAAGAAGACGCGCGGCGCTATCAGGGCTGGGGCTGCCAGTTCATCGCCGTGGCCATCGACATCAGCCTGCTGCGCCAGAGCGCCATGGCCACCCTCGCCCGCTACCGCACACCGGCCACCGAACACGCGCCGTCGCGTACCTACTGATCAGCCAAGGAGTCGTTCCATGTCATCCGTGCCTGTTTACGAAAACTTCATCAACGGCCAGTTCGTGGCCAGCGCTGCCCACATTGACGTGATCAACCCGGCCACCGGTGCCTTGTTGTCGAAGGTGCCGGCGTCGAATGCCGAAGACGTCGATCGCGCCCTCGCTGCGGCGCGCTCCGCGCAAAAGGACTGGGCGCGCAAGCCGGCGAATGAGCGCGCCGGTTACCTACGGCGCATCGCCGCCAAACTGCGGGAAAACGTTGCGCACCTGGCGCGCACCATCACCCTGGAACAAGGCAAGATCAGCGGCCTGGCCGAAGTCGAAGTCAACTTCACCGCCGACTACCTCGACTACATGGCCGAGTGGGCGCGGCGCATCGAAGGTGAAATCATCACCAGCGACCGCCAGAACGAAAACATCTTCCTGTTCCGCAAACCCCTGGGGGTGGTGGCGGGGATCCTGCCGTGGAATTTCCCGTTCTTCCTGATTGCCCGCAAGATGGCCCCCGCCCTGCTGACCGGCAACACCATCGTCATCAAACCGAGTGAAGAAACGCCGAACAACTGTTTCGAGTTCGCCCGACTGGTGGCAGAAACCGACCTGCCGCCCGGTGTATTCAACGTGGTTTGCGGTGACGGCCAGGTTGGCGCGGCGCTCAGTGGGCACAAAGGCGTGGACATGATCAGTTTCACCGGCAGCGTCGCCACCGGTTCACGGATCATGGCCGCCGCCGCACCGAACATCACCAAGCTCAATCTGGAACTGGGTGGCAAGGCCCCGGCCATCGTGCTGGCGGATGCCGACCTGGACCTGGCGGTGAAGGCCATTCGCGATTCGCGGATCATCAACAGCGGCCAGGTGTGCAATTGCGCCGAGCGGGTGTATGTCGAACGCAAGGTGGCGGATCAATTCATCGAGCGCATCGCCGCCGCCATGAGCGCGACCCGCTATGGCGACCCGATTGCGCAACCCGATGTGGAGATGGGCCCGCTGATCAATCGCCAGGGCCTGGACAGCGTCAACCGTAAAGTCCGTACAGCACTGAGCCAGGGCGCCAGCCTGATCAGCGGCGGGCAGGTTGCCGACCTGCCGAACGGCTTTCACTTCCAGCCCACGGTCCTGGCGGGCTGCCGCGCCGACATGGAGATCATGCGCGAGGAAATCTTCGGTCCGGTGCTGCCGATCCAGATCGTCGACGACCTGGATGAAGCCATCGCCCTGGCCAACGACTGCGACTATGGCCTGACCTCGTCGATCTACACCCGGGACCTGAGCAAGACCCTGCACGCCATGCGCGAGCTGGATTTTGGCGAAACCTACGTCAATCGCGAGAACTTCGAAGCGATGCAGGGGTTTCATGCCGGGGTGCGTAAATCGGGGATTGGCGGGGCGGATGGCAAGCATGGGTTGTATGAGTACACCCATACTCATGCGGTGTATCTGCAGGGCTGAATACCTGCGGTGTTGCTGATGCCGCCTTCGCGAGCAAGCCCGCTCCCACATTGGTTTCTGTGTCGAACACACAATCAAATGTGGGAGCGGGCTTGCTCGCGAAGACGTCAGATCAGTCAACACAAGACCATCAGAAGTCCACAGTCGCCGACAGCAAATAGGTCCGTGGCGTCGACAGCGTCAACCCCGGCTCGCTGTCATCCGAAGCCCCCGCCGAACTCCAGTAGCGCTTGTCCGCCACGTTCTCGATATTGCCCCGCACGGTAATGGTCTTTTCATCAACCCTGAACGCATAACGCGCGCCCACGTCGAAACGCTCCCACGAATCGATTTCCTTGTTGTTGGACTGGTCCAGGTACTGCGAGCTGGAGTAGATGCCGCGACTGGTCAGGGTCAGGCCCTGGACGTTCGGCACGTCCCACTCGGCGCCCAGGTTGACGTTGTACTTCGGCGTGGCCGGCGCGCGGTTGCCGTCGAAGGTGCCATTGGTGGTGTCGTTCAACTCGCTGTCGATGTACATCACCCCACCGAGCAGCCGGAATCCGTCGAGCGGTTCGCCGAACACGCTCAGCTCCACACCATCGTTCTGCCGCTTGCCGTTGGGGCCGAAGACCCGGGTCGTGGTGTTGGTCTCGTAGGCCGGTTGCTTGATCCGGAACACCGCAGCGGTGACCGCGAACGCACCGGCGTCGTACTTGGCGCCGACCTCGACCTGGCGACTGATGAACGGCGGGAAGATTTCATCCTCGTTGATCGAAGTGGACGGGGCGATCTTGCCCTGGCTCAGGCCTTCCATGTAGTTGGCGTACACAGATAATTTGTCGGTGGCCTTGAACAGGATGCCACCCGATGGCGAGAATTTTTCCTCGTCATAGGCGGTGTCGCCCTTGACGTCATCCGACCAGTCGTCCACCTGCACCCGCTGCCAGCGGCCGCCGAGGGTCAGCAGCAGCCGGTCATCGAAGAAGCCCAGGGTGTCGGACAAGGCCACGCTGCTGAAGCGGTTCTCGGTATAGACCTCTGGGTCGAAGCGCGTGGGCCGTTCGGGTGTCGGGGTTTCCACGGGGTCGTAAAGGTTGCTGGGGGCCGCAGCGTAACGGGCGCCGCCATTCTCGAAGTCCATGTAGAAATAGCTGGCGGCCAGGTTGACCTGATGGCTGACCGGGCCGGTATGAAACCAGTTGCGTACGCCGGCGGTGGCCGTGCGCACGTTTTCGTCGCGGGTGAAGTCCCGCGGCAGCACACTGAAATCACCCGCATCGTTGGTGACCGCTACGGCATGCCTGAGAAAGTCATGGTTGCTTTTGCGCGCGCCCACACCGCCGTACAACAGCACTGAATCGCTGACATCGAATTCACCGTTCAGCGTGCCGAAAGTGTCCGTGGTGCGCGCCTGGCTCCAGGGCTGCGCATAGTTGTCGCGGACATCGTTGGCATTCGGCACCTTCGCGTTGACGCCAATCTGCACGCGCTCCTGGGGGGCATCGGTATTACGTTCGGTGTGGCCGATGTCGGTCGAGAGGCGCAGGCGGTCACCGCGAAAATCCAGACCCAGCACCGCCATCTCGCGGTCGACGCTCTGGTGATCCCAGTCGGTGTCGCCAGACTGCTTCACGCCGTTGAAACGAATGCCGAACATGTCCTCCTCACCAAAGCGCCGGCCTACATCCACGGCACCGCCAAGCTGGTTGTTGGAGGCGTAACTGCCGGTGAACGAGGTGATCGGCTGGTCGGTCGCTCGCTTTGGCACCACGTTGATTCCGCCGCCCACGCTGCCCCGTGGCGAGATGCCGTTGACCAGCTGGCTGGGGCCCTTGAGGATGTCGACGCGGTCGGCCATCTCCATGTCGATGGTATAGGTCGGCAGGACACCGTACAGACCGTTGTAGGAAACATCGCTGTTGAACAGGCTGAGTCCGCGAATGGTGAACTGCTCATAACGCCCTCCCGCCGGATTGGTCGCGCGAACCGAGGGATCGCTGGCCACCAGGTCGCCCAGGGTACGCGCCTGAAGGTTTTTCACCGCCTCGCTGGTGTAGGTGGTCATGCTGAACGGCGTTTCCATGAAGTCTTGCGAGCCGAGCAAGCCTTGCGAGCCACGGCGTGCAACCTGGCCACCGGCGTACACCGGGTCGACGGCGTCACCCGCTGTCGCGTAAATGGAAGTGGCGCCCAGTTGCAGGCTGCTGCCCGATGGTTCGGGAATCAGGATGTACGCCTGCTCGCCCACCGGTTGCAGTTGCAGGCCGGAATTCTGCAACAGGCGCACGAAGCCCTCCTCCACCCCATAGGTACCGGAAAGTCCCGCACTGCTGCGACCCCTGACCAGCGCCGGATCCACCGACAGGTTGACCCCGGCCAGGCCGGCGAACCGGGTGAGCGCATCGCTCAGGCTGCCGGCCGGCACCTGATAACTGCGACGAGTGGCGTCTTCGGCCCAGGCATGGGTGATGAAGATCGGGCTGGCACTCAGGCTCAACAACAGGCTCAGGCGCAACAACGGGCGCAGACCGGACGACGCCGGGCGTGGACGGCAAGACTTTACGGCGGGCATTGAAAAGGCTCTCTTGTGCGTTCAGTTGCCTTGAATGACAAGCGAGTCGAAAAAAGGGGACAAGCTTCACGCAACTTTTTTGCGCGGCGTCAGCGTTACCCAATAGCGAGTACGCATTTGCACCTCCAGCGGCAGGCTGGCCGCGAGCAGCGCGAGGATGCGATCGGTGTCGTCCAGGCGGAAACTGCCAGTGACCCGCAGCGCTTCGAGTTCCGGCGCCCAACGCAGGACACCCGGTCGATAGCTGTCGAGTTCGCGCAGGAATTCCCCCAGTGGCTGGTTGCTGGCCATCAATACGCCTTCGCGCCAGCCGGGTTGCAACACATCAAAAGCCTGTATCGCGGCGGCACCTGCCGCTTGCAGATCGACCTGCTGGCCCGCGCGCAACGTCAGCGCCGCGCCCTGCAAGGGTTGCAACTGCACGGCACCGCTGAACACCGATACCCGGCATCCGCGGCTGCCCTGGCGCACGCAGGCTTCGCCTTGACTGACGGTCACCTGACCGAACCGGGTCTGGATCATCAAGGGCGATGCACCCGGCACCTTCAGCGACATTTCGCCCTCCACCAGTTTCACCCGATGACTCGGCAAATCCACATCGACGGCGCTGGCCGTATTGAGCTGCAGGACACTGCCATCGGCCAGGGGTACCTGCTTGCGCTCGCCCGTGGCGGTGTGCAGGTCGGCGCGCCAGACGTCCAGTGGCAATTGCCGGCTGATCAGCCAGGCTGCCGGCACCAGCGCCACCGCGCCCAATGCGCGTTTGAGCACTACGCGTCGCGCAGGATCGGGGCGATCGAGGCTGCTCATGGCCAGCGCGGGAGGCAGGTCGGCAAAGCGCTGGCGCAAGGCCTGGGCCTTTTGCCAGGCGTGTTCATGACTGCGGCAGCTGTCGCGCCAGCGTTGCAGGTTCGCCCGGTCCTGATCGGTGGCACCTCCAGACTCGAGCAACGCCAGCCACTGCGCGGCGGCGCGCACGGCCTGGCGAACGTCGGCCGCCGGGCTGTTCACAGGTCCACCAACAGGCAATGCTCATAGGCTTGGGCCATGTAGCGTTTGATCGTGCGTTCCGACACCGACAGGCGCTCGGCGATCTGCTGATAGGTCAAGCCCTCGAGCTGACTCCAGAGAAACGCCCGGCGCACGGCCCTGGGCAAACCATCGAGCAGTTCGTCCAGCGCTTGCAGGGTTTCCAGCAGCAGCCAACGCTGTTCCGGGGACGGCGCACATTCTTCGGGCAGGGACGCCAACGCACTCAGGTAAGCCTGTTCCAGACTGCGCCGTTGGTAGAAATTGCTCACCAGGCGCTTGCCCACCGTCAGCAGATAGGCACGGGGCTCTTGCAGGTCGGCAATGCGCTGGGAGCTGGCGAGCAAACGCAAGAAGGTATCCTGGCTCAGGTCCGCCGCATCACAAGCGTTGCCCATGCGTCGCCTCAGCCAGCTCTCAAGCCAGCTACGGTGATCGCGGTACAGGTCGTGAAGGGTTTGCTCCTTCGCCATCGCTGCATCACTCATCTGAAGAAACCCTGTGCCAGGCGTTATCGTAAATGAGAGTGATTCTAATTAATGTCGCGAGGCAGCACCAAGTGCTTTATGCAGCGGATGCGCAGAAAGATTGGACGGCAAGCGTCATCGAGGAGAAAAAGGCATATTCCAGAAACAAAAAACCCCGGTCTTTCGACCAGGGTTTTTGCTATCGACTCGAAGTAGCCAGTGGCTTTCTTCGTAGCTCCAAGGCGTTCAGTGGGCCTTGGAGCAGATATGGCGCAGCGGACGGGACTCGAACCCGCGACCCCCGGCGTGACAGGCCGGTATTCTAACCGACTGAACTACCGCTGCGTATCGCTTTGAGCAGATGCTCAAGTAACTCGTCTGATTGAAAACTCAGTAGCTTTTCAATCTCGAGCCAGGCAGGCCTGACTCGGAAAATATGGCGCAGCGGACGGGACTCGAACCCGCGACCCCCGGCGTGACAGGCCGGTATTCTAACCGACTGAACTACCGCTGCGCGTCGGTGCAGGCATTTCAGCCTACGGCTTGCTTTCGCAAGTTTCTCGGGAGTGGTGGGTGATGACGGGATCGAACCGCCGACATTCTGCTTGTAAGGCAGACGCTCTCCCAGCTGAGCTAATCACCCGTTTGCATCTCCGAGGCCGCGAAATTTACGCAGGTAGCGAACCTAAGTCAATAGCAGGATTGAAGTTTTTTTCAAAAACAGCTTTTAGCGGCAAGCTTTGAGCTACAAGAGAGAAGCGGTTACCCACGAAGCAGGCGCACCGCTGTCAGGCTTTAACTTGCAGCTTGAAGCTTGAAGCTGCCCTTCACTGCTCATAGATCATCTTCTTGGTCATGCCGCCATCGACCACAAACTCCTGACCAGTGACAAAACCAGCATTCTTCGACAGCAGCCAGGCCACCATCGCCGCCACATCCTCAACCGTCCCTACCCTGCCCGCCGGATGCTGGGCATGGTCGGCATCGGTTAGCGGCTCGGCACGACGCAGCGAAGGGTCCCGCGCATCGATCCAGCCGGGGCTCACGGCATTGACCCGAATCTCCGGACCAAGACTGATCGCCAGTGCGTGAGTCAGGGCCAACAAACCGCCCTTGCTCGCGGCATAGGCCTCGGTGTCCGGTTCCGACTGCCCGGCGCGGGTCGAGGCCAGGTTGACGATCGCCCCGCTATGGGCCCGCAGGTACGGCGCACAGTGCTTGGCCAACAGCATCGGCCCACTGAGGTTCACCGCCAGCACCCGGTTCCAGTACGCCAGGTCGAGGCTTTCCAGGGTGATGTTATGCGGATCGGCCACCGCTGCATTGCACACCAGCGCATCCAGGCGCCCGAACTGCCCCAGCACCTCGGCAACGCCCAGGGCCACCTGCCCTTCGTTGGAGACGTCCATGGCGATGAACCAGGCGTTGTCGCCCAGCACCTTCGCCACCCTCGAGCCACGATCGCGATCCAGGTCCGTGAGCACCACTTGCCAGCCTTCGCTGATCAACCAGGCCGCAATACCCAGGCCAATGCCCCGCGCCGCGCCGGTCACCAGCGCGACGCGACCATTGGAACCCGGTGGCGTGGACAACTCGATCACAAGGCAGCCAACCCGCGCGCCAGGTCGGCTTGCAGGTCTGCCACGTCTTCCAGGCCGACCGCAATGCGGATCAGGCTGTCACGGATGCCCGCAGCTTCACGCTCCTGGGGCGCCAGGCGGCCGTGGGAGGTGGTGCTCGGGTGGGTGATGGTGGTCTTGCTGTCGCCCAGGTTCGCCGTGATCGAAATCAGGCGGGTCGCATCGATAAAGCGCCAGGCGCCCTCTTTGCCGCCCTTGACCTCGAAACTCACTACCGCGCCGAAGCCCTTCTGCTGACGCAGGGCCAGCTCGTGCTGCGGATGGCTCTTGAGACCGGCGTAATGGACTTTCTCGATGCCGTCCTGCTGTTCCAGCCACTCGGCCAGCTGCTGGGCGTTGGCACAATGGGCCTTCATCCGCAGGTTGAGGGTTTCCAGGCCCTTGAGGAAGATCCAGGCGTTGAACGGGCTCAGGGTCGGCCCGGCGGTGCGCAGGAAGCCAACCACTTCTTTCATCTGCTCGCTGCGCCCGGCCACGACCCCGCCCATGCAACGGCCCTGGCCGTCGATGAACTTGGTCGCCGAGTGCACGACGATGTCCGCACCCAGTTTCAGCGGCTGTTGCAGCGCCGGGGTGCAGAAGCAGTTGTCGACCACCAGCATCGCGCCCTTGGCGTGCGCGATGTTCGCCAGTTCGGCGATATCCACCAGCTCAGCCAACGGGTTGGACGGCGATTCGACGAACAGCAACTTGGTGTTGGCCTTGATCGCCGCGTCCCAGCCGGACAGGTCCGCCAGGGGCACGTAGTCGACTTCGACACCGAAGCGCTTGAAGTACTTCTCGAACAGGCTGATGGTCGAGCCGAATACGCTGCGCGACACCAGCACGTGGTCGCCGGCACTGCACAGGCTCATCACCACCGCCATGATCGCGGCCATGCCGGTGGCGGTGGCCACGGCTTGCTCGGCGCTTTCCAGGGCGGCAATGCGCTCTTCGAAGGCACGTACGGTCGGGTTGGTGTAGCGCGAGTAGACGTTACCCGGCACTTCCCCGGCAAAACGTGCGGCGGCGTCGCCAGCGGTGCGGAATACATAGCTGGAAGTGAAGAACATCGGATCACCGTGTTCGCCTTCCGGCGTACGGTGCTGACCGGCACGTACGGCCAGGGTATCGAACGCTACGCCTTCGAGGTCGCTGTCCAACCGACCGGCATCCCAATCCTGACTCATGCTGTCACTCCTTGCCTTATTCGGTAGTAGATACGAAACCGGCCCTGCAGGAGCGTGGCTTGCCCGCGAAGGATCCTTTGGATACGCCAAAAGCTTCGCGGCAAGCCTCGCTCCTACAAGGCCGGCTTTACTCAGTTGTTGTACAGATCGATGATCGCGCTGACCGCCTGGGTCTTGACCTTGGAGGCATCGTTACGTGCCTGTTCGATCTTGTTCAGGTAAGCCTCGTCGACATCGCCGGTCACATACTTGCCGTCGAACACCGCGCAATCGAAGTTCTCGATCTTGATCTTGCCGCCACCGACCGCTTCGATCAAGTCAGGCAGGTCCTGATAGATCAGCCAGTCGGCGCCGATCAGGTCCGCAACGTCCTGGGTCGAACGGTTGTGGGCGATCAGCTCGTGGGCGCTCGGCATGTCGATGCCATAGACGTTCGGGAAACGCACGGCCGGGGCTGCGGAGCAGAAGTAGACGTTCTTGGCGCCCGCTTCGCGTGCCATCTGGATGATCTGCTTGCAGGTGGTGCCGCGCACGATCGAGTCGTCCACCAGCATCACGTTCTTGCCGCGGAATTCCAGTTCGATGGCGTTGAGCTTCTGGCGTACGGATTTTTTCCGCGCAGCCTGGCCCGGCATGATGAAGGTCCGGCCGATGTAGCGGTTCTTCACGAAACCTTCGCGGAATTTCACGCCCAGGTGGTTCGCCAGCTCCAGGGCCGCGGTGCGGCTGGTGTCCGGGATCGGGATGACCACGTCGATGTCGTGATCAGGACGTTCGCGCAGGATCTTCTCGGCGAGCTTCTCGCCCATGCGCAGGCGCGCCTTGTACACCGACACGCCGTCGATGATCGAGTCCGGACGCGCCAGGTAGACGTGTTCGAAGATGCACGGGGTCAGGGACGGGTTGGTCGCGCACTGACGGGTGTGCAGCTTGCCGTCTTCGGTGATGTAGACCGCTTCGCCCGGTGCCAGGTCGCGGATCAGGGTGAAACCGAGCACGTCCAGGGACACGCTCTCGGAGGCGATCATGTACTCGACGCCTTCGTCGGTGTGACGCTGGCCGAACACGATCGGGCGGATGCCGTGCGGGTCGCGGAAACCGACGATGCCGTAGCCGGTCACCATGGCCACTACCGCGTAGCCACCGACGCAGCGGTTGTGCACGTCGGTAACGGCAGCGAACACGTCTTCTTCGGTCGGCTGCAGCTTGCCGCGCTGGGCCAGCTCGTGTGCGAACACGTTCAGCAGTACTTCCGAATCGGAGCTGGTGTTGACGTGGCGCAGGTCAGATTCGTAAATCTCCTTGGCCAGCTGTTCAACGTTGGTCAGGTTACCGTTGTGCGCCAGGGTGATGCCGTAAGGCGAGTTGACGTAAAACGGTTGAGCTTCGGCCGAAGTCGAGCTGCCCGCGGTCGGATAGCGCACATGGCCAATGCCCATGTGGCCGACCAGGCGCTGCATGTGACGCTGCTGGAACACGTCACGCACCAGGCCGTTGTCCTTGCGCAGGAATAACCGGCCATCATGGCTGGTCACGAT
>Ga0160454_100366_pt1 | contig 27336 bp, 24 predicted proteins | sample HID1971M_E6MG_FD_108218 | JGI IMG/M metagenome (GOLD analysis project Ga0160454, IMG submission 108218) | Enriched millipede-associated microbial communities from UW Madison campus, WI, USA - HID1971M_E6 MG | ecosystem: Host-associated > Arthropoda: Insects > Digestive system > Unclassified ... | reverse complement strand
GCAATTGTGGACAACGGCGTCGTAACGGGAATCTCCATCACGAACCCCGGCTCCGGCTATTCTTCGGCGCCCACGATAACGATTAAAAGTCCGAACGGCACGATAACGGCAAAGGCGACGGTTTCCTACTCCGAAGACTTCGCGAAAAATGGAAGCCTCTCTTCCATCACGCTCAAGTAGTCTCTCGAAATTGAGCGCAAGTAGGAGGAAGGCGAGTTTGGCGGTATAAGGAAATCCTTGTCCGCAAGCCTCGGCGCATGCCGAGAAGCGATAGAGCGATGTGGAGGTCATAAGGCAATGGAAAAAAAGTTTTTAGGAAAAGCGTTAATCGGAAAACAAGTCGCACAAGACATTACCGACAAAAAAGGCGTGCTCCTAATGAGATCGGGGACGGTGTTAACGGAAGCGAAGGTGGCATTGCTTCAAAAGTATCATATCGTTCAAGTGTTCGTAACAGAGTGATTCGATTGCTTGGGAGGCAACGCTCTGTGAGGGCCGAGAGGCTGTTCAGCCAAGAGGAAGTATAGGCGAGCAGGCGGGGGGCGGGAGCGGCTAGCCTTAGCCCTCCCTCCTCCTCTCGCCCATCGCAGATCTCCGTCTATTGCCATTCTTCCCGTTCGAACGCTGCTTACTCCGGCAGGAAATGCATCTCCATCAGCTGCAATTTGTTCCTGGAAGCGAAGGTAAACAAAGTGCGGGACTCCGTGAACTGCTTGGCCAGGAACTGTTTGTCGCTGTAAGAAGTCATTTTTAATTTACCGTAAATATCCGAGAAGCTCGTGCCGTACGTATTCTCGTGAAGACTGGCAATCCCCCAATTGAATAAATGCATTGGCCCTGCCTGCTCCACAAAATTCCGGGCATACAAAAAAAGCTCATAATTCGCGTCTTCGCAATTTATGAGCCTGATTTTTTAGGTATGGTGCGGTCGAGAGGACTCGAACCTCCACGGGGTATTAGCCCACACGGACCTGAAACTTGCGTGCTAAAGGGAACTCAGTGGATAAAACAAAGGGTATTGGGTTTTTCATCGCCATTCCCTAGTACCGCAAAGCGTCTCGGGAATTCATTAAAAAGTGAGCAAAATTGGATGTTTGAGAGAATTCGGAGAGAACATGACCAAGCCCCCCCCTGCTCCACTGCCATCGACAAAATCTGCGTATTCGCCATAAAGTTAAGCTTTTGTAGGCTGGAGTCGTTCAGCAGCTGGTGCTGCTGAATGCGGATAAAGGCAATTTGATCCTCCGATTGCTTAGCTTAAAACTGCGGATTCGATGTCGCGGCGTGCGTCGTCTGCTCTTTCAAGGGAAACATGCTGGACATATTCGTCATTAAATTAATCAAGTAGATCGGCATAAGGAGTGCAATAAATATGACAATTATTTTTGGTAGTCACATAGCTGCAAACCGGCTCAAGTCATCTCGCTCCATCCTTAAAATAGAATGAAATCTATACTCCCAAGTCGTAAACTGCTCTTTTCCGCGCTCTTGGGAGCATAAACCTCACTGCCTATGTACGAAGATATCCCGCAAGCAACTCATCCAACACTGTACTAATTGCTTGTGGAGCCATCTTGCACTGCAAATAGCGATGGCCTTTATCAGGATTACTCAACCAGCGATTCGTGCCGTTCGAATCAACCTCAATACAGCCTCCTGCTACTGTAGTTTCCCAGTAATTAGCCAAGCCGCGCACGCCGTATAAGATGGCGGTCAGATCCCAACTGTGTCTGTTTCCCGCCTGTCCTAAAAAACGTTAATACGCTTTACGCACTGGATGGTCCTCCGGCGCTTCCATGCACAAGCGGGCACCGGTCATAATGTCGTATCCAATTTCAAACCCAGTAAACATAATTGGGGTCGGCCAATGTGCCACGACATATTGAGCCGATTGTGGGCACATTTCGAAATTCCACTCCTTCCCTTCTGGAAAGGCTCCACCCATTTTGACAATTTGCGATACTTTTTCCTTCACGAGATCAATGCCGCTAAGAGCGGAATGCTCATCCGCTACTGATTGCAGCAATTTCCGTAGGTTAGGCTGCGGACCGATAGCAATCAATACTACCCCTTGGTCCGATTCCTTGACCAACCATTCGCGCAAAGTGGTGACCGCGTCCGGCACTTCCCTACCATCGGTGAAACGATTAGGGTAATTTTGCATAATATAACCATTGTATTTTCTATGGCCTTCATCATCGAGAAACCCCGGTTCCTTCAACGTGCCAACGGGAATATCCGGCCTGCCATAATAGTTGTTTATTGCATCGATACAACCAACTCCCCACGGACTTGAGGTGTAGTGGGTCACTCCAACAATTTCAGCCTCACCCCGATCGGCCAAAGCGTGCAATACAGCAAGCGCCGCTGCGTCACAGTCCGGACCAATATCTGTATCTCTACGATCACTCTTACAGGTTTTAACATTACGGGTGGGCACCCTCGCTCCATGCAGAAAAGCCAGCCTCTAGCGGCTGACTTTTCTATTAAAATTGACCTTCCATAAACCGATTACTCTGCGTGTCTCCGCTGGTCTTAGTACGAAACGAGACATAACCCTTAATGCTAGATATCCATTCGCTCGATTTCCTCGATTGTAGGCATACCCGCCTGAGCTCCGAATTTGGTTACCGACAAAGAGGCAGCTTTCACGGCGAATTTAAGCGATTGTTCAATGCTCCAACCGGATGCGAGACCGAACCCGAACGCTGCATTCAGGCAATCTCCAGCCCCTGTGCTGTCCACGGCCGCCACGACGGGCGCGGGGATCGTCACCGGCTGTCCATTGTTTCGATATGATGCGCCATGTTTCCCCCGAGTCAAGATAACCTTATGGTCATGGCGTTTCTCCCAATTCGATAACCTGTCCTGCCAAGCGTCCTGCCCATCCGTTTCCATGAAACCGCCTAGACTGGCGAACTCGGTCTCATTCGGAGTAATACAATCGGCTAGCTGAAGCAGATCCGCCGATAAATCCCGTGCCGGTGCTGGATTCAATACCGTTCGTACTCCGGCTGACCTGGCAATTCGCAAAGCCGCATAAACCGATTCCAACGGAATCTCCAATTGGATGAGCACAAGATCGGCCTGTGCAATGAATCTAGCGGATTGCTCTACCCTCGCCGGGGTCATCGCGCCGTTCGCTCCCGGAATAATGACGATGCAATTATCTTCGCTCGTGTGCAGGATAGAGGCGATTCCGGTAGGCGTATGTTCGATGATCCCGATTCCGTCGGTACATACGCCATTATCTTTCATGTTGGTCATCAGAACCGATCCGAACATATCGTCTCCGACCGCGCCGATCATATGCACCTCTGCGCCGAGTCTAGCGCATCCAACGGCTTGGTTGGCCCCTTTGCCCCCCGGGATATAATGAATCGTCTTCCCGGATATCGTCTCGCCGACTCTCGGCATCCTTTCGGTCGAAACGACCAGATCCATATTCAAGCTTCCTACGACCGCTATCCGGGGTCGATTCATAACGAACACCTCTTATTCTTTACTCGGACAACCGACTAATCCGCGATTTTGCGGAACAGATCCCGGAACACTTCGTCCCGGCGAATGAAATTCACGCAACGAATCAGATGCCGGTATGAATCCGCGCTCCATCTGAGATCTTCCGAAATGTGCGGACTGTGCGCGAGCGAGCTCCAACACCACTCCGGGTTATTAAGCCAAGCGATAACTGAAATATCCCAAATGACCCTGGAATACCCGAAATGATCCTTCGAGCAGTTCTGATAGGTTTCATATAAATAGTCCCCGATATCGCTTTTGCCTTTAACATAATCCCGCAATTCGGAAAGCGAGGTTTGAAGATGAGTCGCGACTCCGAGACAAGGAACGAGAACAAGAGGTGCGCCGCAATCGAATACGAGACGCGAGGCATGCAAATCTTGCATGAGATTAAATTCTTTAGTATCCGCCCAGTGCAGCGCATTGCCCCCGAGCCATACGAGTACGATGCGCTCAATGATCCGGGGTTCCATCAACAGCGCGGACGCAACGTTCGTAATCGCGCCTATGGATACGACATAGAGCGGATCGGATGGATCGCTGGCCATCGCGCGTTCGACCAAATCGCGCGCAGCTTCGCTCTCTACGGGGCGATCGGCAGCATGCAAGTAAGCAGTCGAGCCGCGGTATACGGGAATGTCCTCTCTATTCATGATCCCTCGGATCTTGAGAATTTCCTGGTAGCTTTTCTCCATTCCATCAGCTGGACCCGTCGACAGCTCATTATAGAAAGGCGCGGCATACAAGGCTTCGAGGGTCATGTTCTCGGGGGATTTCAAGGCATACACGATCGCAAACTGGTCGTCGATTTCGTTAAAGGTGTCGGTATCGAGCACCATACGGATTTTGCGGCCGGGATGCTCCAGCCGTCGGACTAATTGGTCCACGGGAATAGTCGGAAATGAGATCATATGAAATTATACCCTCCAATAAATGTGATATTCTTTCTGTCTGTTGCGTGATACGTGATCATAAAACATCAGCCGTAAGCAACCTCGTCGTACCAAGGAAGTTCTTCGGAAGCCGCGGCCCGTTTGCAGAAAGACCACGACTGTTCTAAGCCCAGACCGTTCATCAAACACAGAGACATGGCGCCGACCCACGCTTCGAGATTGTCCGCGGCTTCGAGTGATACGATCGCTCTGGGATCACCGTTCCACATTGCATTCGGGGCGTGCACCAGAATATCGGCTAGATCTCCGACATCCTTCGCGTCATTCGATTCGGACGATATCCCCGCGCCCTTGAGCCCGATGACCACCCTAGCTCCCAACTCCCGGGCATATAAGGCTGCTTTCATCATGAGTTCGTCCGGTAACGAGCCGTCCACTATAAGCAAATCTCCCGGAAACAAACGATGGTACAGCCTTTGCAGCCGTTTTACGGTCACACCTCCTTGCGCCCATGAATCGCGAAGGAAAACATGATTATCCGAGAGCCAATTTGCCGTTTGATCGTCAACGGCTCCCAAGAAATTAACGTCAGCCTTCATCCTTGCGGCTGCCACGGCCATTCTAGGCGATTGCAGAACATAAATCCTAGACATCGCGATTCGCCTCCAAGCTCATAAAGTAGGTAGTGCCAATTCTTGATAGTAAATCCGGTACGTCCACAGAAAATCCCGATCCGTCAGCTCCGATATCGTGGTCGCCACGGGCAATACGCCTTGCCGGGCCAACCAACCATAGGCATCTTTCACGAGGCCGGCATTATGGTTGCGTTCGTAACCGGTATCCTTTCCGTCGACGTTGTAGACCGTTTGCCAGCCGCCTTCGTTTTTCTCGAAATCGGAACGGGAAATGACCGACACTTGCGTATAAGGAGCGATGAAGTCCGGCGATCGGGTCTTATCGAAAGGCGTGCCTTCCCGGGTTAAATAGTACAGATCGTTGTTCCTGTCCCACACGATCGTCGGGTTAAACGCGGCGACTTCCCCTTCGCCGTCCCGATTGTCCATGCCGCCTACATGCATGGCGACTTCTTCGCCTACGATCGGACGTTCGGCATCGGATAGATCGAAGTCCCTCCAGAACGTACGGCACCCTTGCAGACGTCGCTCATATTCGTGAACCGTCTGCGAATACAGCATACGGAACTTACCTTTGCCGTCCAGCGATACGACGCTGGCTTGCCCGGCTCCCCAATGAAACAATTCGTCGTACCGAACGATCGGATTGCGATCGTATTTGATATACGGCCCGTCTATTTCCTTCGCGAAGGCGATGCCGACCTGATTGTGATAACAATGGTGAATATCGCACCCCAAGTAAACCATCATCCAGGAGTAAGTCTCGCCCCGATAGCGGAATTTTCCCTTGATCACATCGGGATCGCACACATGGATGCAATCCCAGCCAAGCCGGTCGGGCTGGAGCACCCGAAACCTGTCTCCGAACGTCCAACGTCCGTTCTCCAGCTTACCCCTGCGCGCGTAAATATCGTCGATGACGAGGCTCGGCCACGCATTGGCGCAATAAAAAATATACATTGTCGTTTCATCCATGAGCACCGGAGAAGGGCAGTAATTGTAGATTCCATCCGCGTCGTCGAATAATCGGTAGGCCAATTGTGCCTGCATGTTCCAAGCTCCCCTCAACGAATCCTAATTGCCTTATCCTTTAAGAGAACCAACCATGAATCCCGTCACGAAAAACCGCTGCAAGAACGGATACACGAGTAGAATGGGCACCGTGCTGATCATAATTGCGGCCATGCGAATCGTCTGTACGCTGATTTTTTTCTGTACTTGGGGAGGCACGTATTGACTGTTAGAGATCACGTCCGCTTCCCGAATCATTTTCATCAAGAACAGTTGCAGTGGCATTAAATCCCCCTTGGTCGTGAAGATCATCGCGTCGAAGAACGAGTTCCAGTGCCCGACCGCGTTCCATAACGCAACGGTTGCCAGTACCGGAGCCGACAGCGGAATGAACAGGGAGATGAAAATTCGAAAATCGCCCGCACCGTCCACCGTTGCCGATTCATGGATTTCCTCAGGAATTTCCCGGAAGAAGGAGCTGAAGATAATCATGTTGAAGACGGAGAACATAGTTGGAATGACGAATACCCAAAAGGAATTGACGAGGTGCAAGTTCTTTAACACCAAGAAATAGGGAATAAGTCCTCCCCCGAAAAAAAGTGTAACCAAGTGAATCCAATAGTAAGGACCACGGGCGATCAAATTTTTGCGGGACATGGCATAGCTCACCATGGCTGTGAAGAATACGCTGGTTATCGTCCCGATTACGGTTCGCAGAATGCTGATCTTGAACCCGGTGTATAGCCTTTCGTCTTGAATAACAACCTGGTAGTTAGCAAGGCTGAATTCTCTCGGGAACAGGAAAATGCCGCCTCGCATATAGTCGTTTCCATCATTGAAGGAGCCGATCAGGACGAAATACACCGGATAAATCGTAATCAGACAGAAGATGGCCAAAAAGGCGTAATTGCAAATCGTAAATAAATCGAATCGCTTGGTTGCCATACGCGTTCCCTCCTAGAAAATACCGCGCCCGGCGACTTTTTTGCTGATCAAATGGCCGCCCGCGAGCAAAATCAACGCAACAGCCGATTTGAACAAGCCGACTGCCGTCGTGTACGAATAACGCATCTGCGTGATTCCGATCTTGTAGACGAACGTATCGATCACTTCGCTTCGTTCCAGGTTTAACGGAGTTTGGAAAACCCATAACTGATCAAAGGACGAGTTGAGTAGATTACTGACGGACAACAGGAAAAAGACGATAATCGTGCCAGAGATCGAGGGCAAAGTAATGTGCCAGATACGTCTGAACCGGCCTGCTCCGTCAATGGTTGCCGCTTCGTATAAGGTAGGGTCTATGGAGGTAATCGCCGCCAAATAGATGATGGATCCCCAGCCGAGTCCCTTAATAATCGACGTAATGATAATCAGCGGCCAGAAAGCATTCGGTTCGCCAAGCAACGATACCGGCTCGCTGATGATCCCGAGCTTTAGCAGGGCCGATACGACGACGCCGGTCTCGACGGACAGCATGTTGATGATAATGCCCCCGAAGACGATCCAGGAAATGAAGTGCGGGAAATAGCTGATCGATTGTACGAGCTTCTTGAACCGTTTATGAGCAATCTCGCTAATTAAGATCGCGAAAATAATCGGCGCGGGAAAGTTGATCAGAAGCTGAAGCAAATTCAGGCCGACGGTGTTCAGCAGAATATCCCGGAATTGATAATCGAGGATGAATTCTTTGAAATAATCCCAACCGACCCAAGGTGCTTCGGTTATGCTCCTCATCAGGTTGACGGAGTAGTCCGCCATCTTGAAAGCAATGATGATTCCGAACATGGGAGCGTAGTTGAACACGAGAACGAACATAATTCCGAATAAAGCCATCGCTTGAATTTGCCATTGCTTCCGCAGACGAAAGATCAAATTTGGGCGAGGTTTCTTAAGCGCCGCCGATGGGTGCATTTCAGGATGCAACGGAGAAGCTCCCCTTTCCGATTCATGAAAGTTCATGCCGGCTTCAGACGACGCCGGCATGAACGAGAACTAGGATGTTACTTCCGGAACGGCGGCCAAGAACGTTCGATGCCAAGCGCTTGCTTCGCTCCCTGGAACAATTCGTCATTGTATTTATCGAGCTTAACACGGCCCATATCGTCCATCTTCTTAAGCGTATCTTCGAAGATGGCGCGAGCTTTCTCTTCCGAATCGGCCAAGATGATTCTCGGAAGCTCTTTGCCCCAGTACAACGATAGACGGTTGCTCGTTTCGAGCATTTTGTCGCGATCCGGATGATCCGGGTTCGGCTTGCCTCCTACTGCGCTCGTATCATAACTGTACTGAACGAGCGGTTTCTTCATGTTTTTCTCGGCCAGATAAATGTCTACCGGCTTTTCGGGCTGCGGGAATAAGTCCTTGACAGAATACCAATCCATCTGCAGATTGAAGCCCATTCCCCACTTCTTCTCGGAGCCGTCGCCTTTGGCGATCGCATCCTTATACTCCTGGGTCCATTGGATGGTACCATCCGCATTGTACGTGTAAGTTTCGTTTTCCCAGCCGAAATGGACCATATGCTGACCTTCCTTGCTGTTAAGGAAAGAAAGCAGCTTCGCGATGCGTTCTTGCGCTTTGGAGTCTTTGCCGACCAAAGTGACAAGCCATCCAAATCCGCGAATATCGGTCAGAACAGGATTTTCCCCTTCGTAGTTGCGCAGTGCGAACGCTTCATACTGCGCATTGTTGTCGGCAGTATATAGCGTTCGCATCGGATCGGAGAAATCCTGCGGCGCGGTTAAACTCGCAAAAACGCGTCCGCTCGCTATTTTTTCGTTGATTTGATCCCGCTTGTCCGTAAAGTTGTCTTTGGAGATCAGACCTCTGCGGTACGCTTCGTTCAGGAATTTGATGACTTCCCAATATTTCGGATTGTAGGTGCGGTTAATCAGTTTACCGTTCTCGTCTTCGTAAGGGACGGCGAAATACTCGTTCAACCAACTCGCCGAGCCGTTACCGTTTGCCGTGAACTCGTACAATTGCAGCGGAATGAGCGATTTGCCGTCATAGGTCTTCACTTCATTCTTCACGCGTTCAAGAACGTCCAAGAACTTGTCGGCGGTTGAAATATCCGGACGGCCGAGCTTATCGTAAATATCTTTGCGGAGCGTGAACGCGCTATTCGGTTCTAGCTGTTCGCCCGGCTTCAAGGCTTGACTCGAGTAAGCGTAATTCGGCAGCGCGTACGTCTTGCCGTCGGATTCCTTGTACCAATTGAAGATATCCTGGTAAGGCTTGAAGTCGGGGACGTATTTCTCGATGAGTTCGTTGATCGAAACCAAATATCCGCCTTTGGCGAGTTTGGTTTTGTAGTCCAGCCAAGATTCGACCGTGACCAGATCGGGAATTTCTCCCGTCGCGATCATCGCCGACATTTGGTCGGAACCGTCTCCGGCCGGCGTGATGAAGTTGATGTTCAACCCGAACCGATCGCGAATGTATTGCGAGAACTTGTCTTTCCCGTAGTCTCCGGGATATTTCCACCAGGACAGATTGACGTACCAATCGATATTGAGTACGTCGTCATAACCTTGCTTAGCCGGTTCCCCACTTGCGCCTGCGGTTTCGACAGAAGCGCTTGAAGACGGATTGGCTTGCGATTCTTTGGCATTGTTCGAGTTGCCTTTATTGACCGAGCATCCGGCAAGGCCGATGGAAATCGCCATTACGAGAGATAGAAGCGTTATCGATATTTTTTTGGATTTCATTGCTTTCATTCATGAGCCTCCCTTGTGTATTCGATGCTGTCGGCTAGGCCTATAACCGTACCTCAATTGTAAGTCCTTTTTTATAAGGCGATCTACTTTGATCTTTTTACTACCAAGGCTATCTTCCGTTTACATTCAACTGCTCCCGGTATTCCTGAGGAGTAAGCTTCATCGCTTTCTTGAAGAAGCGGTAAAAGTAATGATCGGAAAGGAACCCGACCGCTTTGGAAATATCCTGAATTCGGTATTGCGGCTCCGCGAGTAGTTGTTTCGCTTTCGACAGCTTCAGCTCCATGATCGTTTCGGATAGTCCTTTGCCTGCTTTCTGCTTGTACAAGCGCGACAAATAGGAAGGATTGTGTCCGATGGAGAAAGCCATCGTCTTTAACGAAAGATCGCCGCCCAAGTTAGTTGCCAGATACGCGTGAATGTTCTGCACGATCCGGTTTTCTTCGCTCTCTTCCGCGTGTACGTGCTCCATGAACACGTATTCCGCCATCGTCCGCAGCTGCTCGCGCTGTCCTTCCCATTGATCAAGCTTGCCCGATTCGTAGCTTGCTTTAATATCCGCGATCGGCGCGGGGATGTCTTCGATGCGTAGCTTCTCCAAATAGCCGAACAGGATGGAGAGCACGGAGCTGGCGATCTGAACGCAAACCATCGGCTGATTCGAGTACCGGGCTTTCTCGCCGGCTTGGATCAGGAAGTCGAGTTTACGGAAAAAATCTTCCTTGTTCTTGTGCTCCAAACAATAACTGAGATGCTCGTAATGCTTGAATACCTCGTGCTGAAGGGAATAGACCTTGTTCGTCTCAGCCTCCCGCTTATTCTCTTGCTCCATGAACAGTTGCTGCTTCTTGACCGTCGATTTGATCCGATCAAGGAGCGACTCAAGTTCTTCTCCGAGCTCTTGCCATGGTACGGCTTGATTGCCGATCGCGAAGGAAAGCGGTAGATGAAGAACGTCTAAGCACGAGGATTGGACGCACTCGAAAGTGCCGTATACGAAATGAGCGGTCATCGTCAATTTATTTTCGCTTTGCAGCTTCTCCATCCAAGGCTCGGCTTTCGATTGAATGAGCCAAACGATTCTAAACCTTTCGTGGATGAAAGAATAATGTATTGTGGAAAGCGACAAGTATTCATTCGAAATGTTCTGAACGGCATACAGCAGCAGCGAACGCGAGTAGTGGGAGAAATCCTGAGGCCACTCGTCGACTTTGCCGACGACGACGTAGACCGGCTTGTCCGGCGATAGAGGAATATTTAGCTGTTCAAGCTGGCTATCCAACGATTGGTAGGCTTGCTTATCCCCGATCAGAAGGCTTTGGAGATATTCCCGCTGGAGAGCGGGCAATGCTTGTTTCAATTGGTTTTGGGCTTTCTCGATGACATTCTGCGTTTCTTTTTCGCCCCGGATGACGTCGATCGAGCGATAGACGGCGTCGATAATGACGTTGTCAGGCTCCGTCTTGAGAATATAATTTACGGAGCCGTTTCGGATCGCTTCTTGTGCATAGCTAAAGTCGTCATAGCCGGACAGAAAAATGACCTTGCAATAAGGCCATCTGGCGGCAATGATTTTCTGAAGCTCGAGACCGTTCATCCCCGGCATCCGAATGTCAGTGATGACGATATCCATCTTGGTCGTCATTAGAACGTTTAATGCTTGCGCCGCAGAATACGCTCCGGCTGCTTCCAGTTCCTGATGTTCGTCCGAATTAAACAATTCCACGAGTCCGTTAACGACGTATTCTTCGTTGTCAACGATCAATAGTCGGTACATGAAGGTTTCCCCCTAAAGTTTCTAACGTTGTCCCGAGCGGCAATCGAATTGCGACGTGAAGTCCTCCGAGCGAGCTTCTTTTCACCGTTAACCCTGAAGAATCTCCGAATTTGAGCTGCAGCCTTCGATGGATATTGACAACGCCTGTCGTCTCGATATCCCGTTTCGTATCCTTGATCAGCAAATCCAGCTCCGCAAGCTTCTCGTTCGATAGGTTTTCGCCGTTATCTTCGACGTGGATTGTAAGATGGAGTTCTTCTAGCTCCGGCCATATGTGCAAAACGCCTTTGTCCAGATGGTCTTCCAAGCCATATTCGAACGCATTCTCCACGATCGGCTGTAAAATAAGTCTAGGCACTTCCAGGTTCCCGGCTCCGTCGGGAAGCGTCTCTATCTCGACCGATAATTTACTGCCGAACCTTAATTTCTGGATGCCGGTATAAGCTTCGATATGCGCCATTTCCTCGCCGAGCTGAATCTCGTCCTCTTTATTGCGCGTAATAAATCGGAAAAACTGACCCAAATGCTGCGTAAGCTTCTTCGCATTGTCCATGTCGTCCAATTGAATGATCCGATTCAACAAGAAGAAAATGTTGTACAAGAAGTGCGGATTAATCTGTGCTTGCAGTTGCTTCAGCTCCGCCCGATTGAGACGTAGCTCGTGCTCGAAGACGTCTTTGATCAGTTGCTGCAGTCTGCCCGACATTTTATTGAACTGTTGATATAAATAATTGAACTCATCCTTGCGATCGTCAGTCAGTTGAGAGTCGAAATCGCCTTTCTCAAGTCGCCTGAATGCGCCGGTCAGCCTATACATCGGTTGATGCACAAGCTTGTAAATCCAAGTGGAGAAGAAGATCATGACCAAGAGCGAAGTGACGGCGAGCAGCCAATATAGCTGCTTATACCATTTGATCGGACCTAGGAAGCTGTTTTCAGGTACGTAAACGACTAGCGACGCATCGAGGAGCTTGGAGGATTCATAAGCGTAAATATACGGTTTATCTCCGATCGTAAATCTCCCGAAGCCCCTCTGCGGATCCTTCCTTTCCCCGCCCACCGGAATCAGATGGAGAAGCTCGCCGAGCGGCATGTCCTTCTGCGGAAGCGATCCGAGCGACCATGTTCCGTCATGGTCGACGATCAAAGACTCACCTCCGTTATAGGTAGAAATTTCCCTTAAGGAACTTTCCATGTTTGCTTTCGACAGCACGACCTCAAGCCAGAGCTTGGCCGGCAACTCGTTCGGACCTCTCTGGGGATATCTCTCCCCCAGGATCAGGTGATCTCCTAGCGGGTAGATGCGTTTGTCCGATTCGTATAGCTTCTCTAGCGCTTGCAAATCCAGTTCGGGCAACTCCTTATCGATGAGACGGTTGTGAATCGTTGTATTAAGCTCGGGCATATATAGCTTCAGTTCATGAACGAACAGGCTCGAGTCTTGAAATTGCTGAAGCCTGCGTTTAATATCTTGAATCGCGTACACGATATCTGCATCGGAGTAGATCATGTGAAACATCATCAAATCCTGGACATCGTTGTCCAGAATGTATTGCTGCTTCATTCGAATAACCCGTTCCATCTCCAGCTCGAACGAGCTTAAGTAGAAGCGGGCGTTGGATTTCAGCGAGTTCGTGATCTCCCTAGACACAGAGGATTCCCCTGATCGATTGATAAGCATGCTGATGAGCAAAATCGGAATGATGGCGAGCAGGAAGGCGACAAGAAGTTTCTGGAAAATGTTGAATCCTGACGTCGGCAGGCGCTTGAAAGGCAGCCATCTCATAGTTGTCCCTACTTTCTTATCTCTCTACTTCAATATTGCACGGTCGCCGGCTATTTCCTCTATCTTTTGTTTACATCTTATTTAATATCCGAGGTAAACAAAAGACAGTCAAAAGATCAAAGTAGACCGCTCCGAAATTCGGCACCTAAGATATAAGCAAGCGGTTCCCGGGGCCGCTATCTCGTTGTCCTGTCAGGAGGATGTTTATAGTGGAAAAAAGAAAACTGCTATTGCTTATACTATTAACGATCCTGGTTGCCACCATTCCTTTAACGGGCGCAAGCGCTGCCGTTGAATGGAATAAGCATACGTTAACGAAGGTATACGATCCGGCAGGCGACCGGTATGCGTACGCTCCTTCCATCATTCGCGAGGGCGATGTCGAGCATATGTGGACATGCCATAATGATGCCGATGGCGTCATCAAAGACCATATTTACTATACCAGAACGGAGAATGGAGTCGTCACCGAGTCCAAGTCCGTACTTCAGGCGGGTCCCACGGGTTCCTGGGACAGCAATCACGTATGCGATCCGAGCGTCGTAGCGGGGAAATTCAATTATAACGGGGCGGAGTACGATTATGCGTTGTTCTATCTGGGCAACGACGTGAACGGAAGTGCCCACAATCAGATCGGCGTCGCCTTCTCCGATGATCTGGCAGGCGAGTGGGTGAAATATCCGAATCCGCTCGTGGAGTACCCGAACGACGGCTTCTGGGGAGTTGGCCAGCCTTCGGCGACAAGCGTAGACGGGCAAGGAAGGGTCTTACTCTTCTTCACGAAAGGAGATCCGACGGCTACCGAGGCGTATCGAATCGAAATGAACTTAATTCAAATGGCTAGTCCGTCTATCGGACCCCCAATCCGGCTGACTAATGACGGGTTAAGGAACGCAAGCGATCAACCCGACTTTCTAAACAACTTCGATATCGCGTATGATCCGACCCGCGATCGCTTCTACGCGATAAGAGAACTGCATCCTTATCCTTCCGGGAATCCGAATTATATCACCGATGGCCAGCAGATCGTCAGTATCGACGGCGGATCGGTATGGGGCGGGGGAGGACAGTGGAAAATCGAGGGGACAATTAGCCCTTCGACAACGGGTTTCCCGAGGAATCATAACGGAGGATTGCTGCGCACTGTACATGGCACGCTTCCGGATCCGAACTCGATCGGGGCGTATTTTACGGATAGCGAAGCTGCTCCGAATTTGACCGGAAGAGCGGAGTTTACTTACGACATCTGGCGGATCGTCGGCAAGCTGACCGATGGCGATGCCGTGCTCGAGAAAGCGCTAGACGGCTTTAAGGGCAAGCATTTCTCGGTTGCCAAGCTGACAGAAAACTTGAACACGAACGAATTTCTGTTGTATGGAGCGGTAAATTCGAAGGCTATGAAGAAATGGAAAGATCAGACGATCTGGATCGGGTATCGCATTTACAAAGCAAACGGGGATTTGTTCGAAGCGGGGACAGCCTATCTTGACCGCATTGCCCAGAATGGTTCCTTCTCGATTCCGTTAATCAAACCGGAAGGCATGAACGGCCAGATGATGAAGCTTGAGGTGTTCCTCCTATCTGGAAAAGGTAAACTGATCGAGTCGGCCGAGAAAATAGTAGCGTTTAATCTGTCGTAAGTTAGTACGACACCCGCTGGAATTTCGAGGCCGCTGAAGAACTAACGTTTTTTTCGGTAGGTTCCTGCTATGGATATGAAAAAAGCGACACTTACTCCGAATTTTCGAGTAGGCATCGCTTTTTTTTATTTAATCGGCTATATAACAGCTAAAGTGTTTATACTTCCTTTTCTTATAAAGCAATTACCGCTATGTAGGTTTCTGTAATCTTTTTTTCATCATGCACGGTTGTTTAGTATTATTATAAAATTGAAACACTCCCTGTGTAACTGAATATATTCCATAGCTGAGCCAGCTTTCTTTTTGTTGATTTCTTAAAATACGTAGAGCCAATTCTCCCTGTGTGCTTCTCTCCTCCAAAAGCTTTCATTTCTTCAATTCACACACTACAAGCCCCCCATCGTTTTTCATTCATAATACAAAGTGTTTTCAGTGTATCCAGAAAAAAGTCTTTCTTGGAGACGTCCGATTTCATCAAAAAAATGAAACGGTAATAGAGGAATATTTCAGAACCTCTATGTACCTTGACATTTAATAAGGAGATCGCCCATGTCGAATGATGAAAAGCAACATGTTATTGAAACTGACGCTTACCAGCTCCTCTTTCAGGCCATGCCCGATGTCGTAACGGTCGAACAAATGTGTACTATGTTAGGCGGCATCAGTACCAAAACAGGCCGCAAATTACTTCCATCAGGGCGTATCGCTCACTTTCGCATCGGTCGCTTTTACAGAATCCCGAAGCTAAACATCATCTATTATTTGCGGGAAATCATGGCCCTTGGCACACCGCGAGATCATGACACTTTGCAGCTTTGAACCATTATTGATTCCGTTGCTATAATCTAAGTGTCGATGGTAGTAAGCCAGGGTTGCTATCCTGGGAGGGAAACAAAATGGTAGCAGGCCACCTTCAAGAAAAGAAAGGCAATTACTATATTGTTCTAAACTACAAGGTTGAAAAGGGTAAACGGAAAACCAAGTGGATAGCAACAGGGTTGCCTATAAAGGGCAATAAGAAGAGAGCAGAGGGGATGCTGCAAGATGCACGAAAGAACTTTGAAATTCCTTCTGAGTCCGTTGAGGAGGAAGTAGCGCTACCTGTTGTAGAAGAAGCAGCAACTGATGAACAACGTCCAGCCGGCATTCTGTTCGCAGATTTCATGTTGGAGTGGCTTGAAGTGATGAAGTATCAGGTTGAAGTGACTACTCATGCGGCTTATTCCTTTAATATGAAGGGCAAAATTGTTCCTTATTTCAAAGAAAAGGGAATCTTGCTGGAGGAACTACAAGCGAAGCATTTGCAAGATTTCTATCGGTTTGTCCAGAACAATTACAAAATTACTACCCACACTGTTCAGAAGTATCATGCCAATATTCGTCAGGCATTGCAACACGCTTTTCGGATGGACATGATTCCTTCTAATCCGGCAGACAAGGTTGATCGGCCTAAGAAGCAACAGTTTGTCGGAAGTTATTACAATATTGAGGAACTTAATCAGCCATTTTAAGTCGTAAAAGATGATCCTGTGGAATTGGGCGTGTATTTAGCCGCGTTTTACGGCATCAGACGAAGCGAAATTGTCGGATTGAAGTGGAGCGCTATCGACTTTCAGCATCAAACGATTTCCATACGCCATACCGTCATTCCCGTATCCTATGAAGGAAAGCGATTACATCTACGTGAACAAACTGGGAGATCGAATCAAGCCGGGATATATCACGCAACATTTTCCGATTGTTCTTAAAAACCACGAGCTTAGGCATATTCGTTTCCACGATCTTCGCCACAGTTGTGCGAGTTTGTTGCTTGCAAATGGTGTAAGCCTGAAAGAAATTCAGGAATGGCTCGGGCATAGTCATTACTCCACGACGGCTAACATTTATGCTCACCTGGATTACAGCTCCAAGGTTTCGTCAGCGCAAGTCATGAGCAGCATGTTGCAAATTCCAATCAAACAAAAAGCTCCTGAACCGTCACAAGGACAAGTTCAAGAGCTCGTACATTCGTAAGGTGGTGCGGTCAAGAGGACTCGAACCTCCACGGTATTGCTACCACTGGCACCTGAAGCCAGCGCGTCTGCCAATTCCGCCATGACCGCACATTTTGCCTCAACCTGTACCTCGAATAAAGGAGAGAACTACAGGAGAGAACTTGAAACAGCATTACCGATAAAACCGCATAACAGCACGGGTTTTGAGGAATTAAAACCGACTTCCGCACAAGTACCTGAACCGTGCGTGTCTGCCAATTCCGCCATGACCGCATGTGTTGCTTGTTGTTTGGCGTCAACGTTCAACATCTTACCACAATATCTGTGATTAGGTCAAGCATTTCTTCGACTTTCGAGAAACCGTCAGGAAATTCGCCCTGACGGTCCTTCAAATCTTGCACCTTACTCACCGATTAATTTTGAGGGTAACCTGAAACGCTTATGGGACAGCCTCTGCAATTAAGGATTATTCATTCTCCATCGTGCCGATGTCGATGACGAACCTATACCGAACATCCGAGGCCAGTATGCGCTCCCAGGCTTCATCAATCTGCGAGGCGGAGATGATCTCGATTTCCGGAACAATGCGGTGTTCAGCGCAAAAATCCAGCATCTCCTGCGTTTCGCGAATTCCGCCGATCGTCGACCCCGCGAAAGAGCGACGATAAGGAATTAGCGAGAAAACTTGAACCGGAAGAGGCTCCGACGGCGCGCCGACGTTAACCAAAGTACCGTCTAGCGCAAGCAGCGACAGATAGGCGTTAATATCGATTTTGGCGCTTACGGTATTGATGATAAGGTCGAATGAATTCGCCAGCTTCTTAAACGTCTCCGCATCGCTAGTGGCATAATAATGACTTGCTCCCAGCTTTAAGCCGTCTTCTTTTTTCTTCAACGTTTGCGATAAAACGGTAACTTCCGCTCCCATCGCATGCGCGAGCTTCACCGCCATATGCCCAAGTCCGCCTAGCCCAATAACAGCCACTTTCTTCCCGGGAGCGGCTCCCCAATGGCGGAGCGGCGAATAGGTTGTGATACCGGCGCACAGCAACGGGGCAGCGGCATCAAGCGCAATGCCGTCGGGTATTTTAACAACGAAGTCCTCCGTCACCACAATATGCGTAGAATAACCGCCTTGCGTATATTGGCCATACCTGTCGATCGCTGCATAGGTTCCCGTATTTCCGCTTTCGCAGTACTGTTCTTCTCCATTTTGACAGGGCTCGCATTGTCTGCAGGAATCCACCATACAGCCTACCCCGACTCGATCGCCGACCGCATATCGGGTAACGTCCGCCCCCACTTGGGCGACGATCCCCGCGATTTCGTGTCCCGGTACGAGCGGGTAGTCGACCGGTCCCCAATCGCCGCGAGCCGTATGAATATCGGAGTGGCAAATTCCCGCATACTTGATCTCAATAAGGACATCATGCGGCTTAAGGTCTCTGCGCTCGATTGTCGTCAGCTTAAACGGACCTTCCGGACTAAAAACAGCGCGTGCATTTACAGCGATCATCCTTTTACCTCCTGAAAGTTGAGTTTTATTGGACTTACCTTGAAAGCTGTCTACCAGCTAAAATCCGGGAATTTCTTGCAACTATAGTTACAAAACCGAAAACTAAAGATAATATCCCTACTAACACGACGTATGGCGTACCCATTTGCGCTATGAACAATCCGCCTACGGGCGCGCCAACGGTTACCCCTAAATTAGCAGACGTCAAAAATAATCCGTTAGCGAAATCAGGCGCCTTAGGAGCGGCGGACATCATTAAATATTGATTCATATTCGCCCCGATCCCCGCCAATATCCCCCAGACCAAAGTAATAATCGCCATCGGCCAGCTAAGCTGTCCTGTAAAAAATAATAGAATATACACAGCCCCCAATGCAAAAGGGAACAGAAAGACGAACTTCATCGCCTGCTTGGCAAGCAGCTTCCCGGCAATTACGTTGCCAATCATATTGGCCGCGCCGAAGACGAACAACAGTATACTAATCCAATTGGCTGGCATATGAGTAACCGTCTTGAGATACTCTGCAAGGTAACTATATACTCCGAATATAGCAGAATTGATGAAAATAATAGCCGCAACGGAAAGCCAGGTTAACGACTTCCTCAAGATGGATAATTGCTCTCCGTATGCGACTCTCTCCACGACGGGCAAGGAGGGAACGAATAACGCTGTAGCTATGAAAACCAGGATATTTACAGCGGCAAAGAAGGCCAATGCCATCTGTAAGGAAACGGCGCTCGCAATAAAACTGGCAATTGGCACCCCGACGACCATCCCGGCCGATACGCCTATAAAGACTTTGGCAACTGCTCTTGGAGCCTCCTCCTTCCGAACAGAAGCCGCCGCAACTGTTAATGCCAATGAACAGTATACCGGATGAAAAAAGGCGGGAATTACGCGAGCGGCTAATGCCACCCAAAAGCTGGAGGTGAATACGGCCACCATATTTCCCAGCACGAAAACGCCCAGCACAAGCAGCATGACCTTCTTCCGGTCGATCCCTGAAAGCAGTAAGGGCAAGATCGGGCCAGAAAGAGCCACCGCAAGAGCAAACGCGCTCACCAGCCATCCGGCTTGAGACACGCTCACCTCGAAGCGCTCCGCAATGGACGGCAATAAACCGATAATCCCCATCTCTGTATTTAAGATCCCGAAGACTCCTAACGTTAGTATCCCTATTAGTAAACGATTTTGCTTTGGCAATGCAACACCTCTTCCAAGATGAAATAATCAAATATGCTTGCTTAATCAACGGGTGTTTATTATTATAGGGCTGTAGAAGTTGTATGCAATAGTTAAAAACACGGATTGTGTTGAGATATCAACATTTGAGCAGAAAATGTTCATTATCTTCAGAAGATTGGGGGCTTACAGTGGCTAAAACGGATCGGCGAGTGCTTAAAACGCAAGAAGCTTTGAAGCAGGCCGTAATCGGATTGATGGGCGAAAAAAAATTCGACGAAATCACCATCCAGGACATTGCGGATCGCGCAAACTTAAATCGCGGCACCATCTACCTTCATTATCAAGACAAATTCGATCTGCTGGACAAACTCATAGAAGTGCATTTTAACGAATTGGGGGAAATGGATAAATGGGCATGCGAGTTGGATTGGAAAGAAGCTCTTGTGCCTTATTTTGAATATTTTCAAAAAAATTATTTATTCTTTTCCACGATGCTGGCCAGCAAAGAAGCTCCGTCTTCGTTTAGATCCCAGCTTCTCGCTTCCTTCATGGACGGCTTCAGAGGCGAAATCGACAGAGACAGCGGCCGTAATACGAGCTTAAACGAAGAGGTCATTTTGCAGTTTGCCGGCAACGCTTATGTAGGGATTATTGAATGGTGGATTAAAAACGGCATGCCGTATCCTCCCCAAGTCATCGCCGAACAAGCTGGCGCGTTGCTGGAGAGAAGTCTTTGAGCGGGTATGATATAACTTTCAGGAGAAAATGGGATTTGGAAGAGGTATCCGAATTCGAACCGTTCATTTAGAGGATGGGAAAACATCTTTTTTCAATCCAAAGATGTTTTCCCATCCCTTTATCTACAATCATTCTTTCAAGCTAGTATCGCGCCGTACTGTTTCCACGTACCTGGTGTACCTAACGTCGTGCAGATATATCCCGAATAGCCGCCCGCGGTGACGTTTTGGATCGTTATGCGATCGCCGACGGCCCATTTCCCTGCAGTAGGAGGCGAATCGGAGCCTTCGACGACAAGGTTGGCCGGATAATAAGTTCCCTTGATTTGATCCACGTTTACATCGATAAATTTCATACCGGCGCCATTCGATGAAGCTACGATGTAAGGATTATTCACCGTTCCTGTAAAGACATACGATCCCTCCCCGGGATTGCCTATTATCGTATCTTGAACGATGAGCTGGTCGATCTCGTTTAATAGATTTGCAACGTAGAAGAAATAAGCCGTGTTGTAATTACGAATCACGTTGCCGTTAAAGTTCGTAAGGCCCCCCATTCCCGTCTCGATCGCGATGGCGATGCCGTTGATTTTGTTTCCTTCGATGTGAAGCTCGTCCAATCTCATGGCCGAGATGGCGGTTCCCGACTTGACGGGAGAATAGATGGTATTGCCGGTAATATACAACTTACCTGTTCCCCAGTCTTGAGACAGCGATTTGGTATATTGTATGGCGGTAGAAATTTTCTTCGACCGCACTTGGTTATTGGTCACATGGATAAATGAAGCGGCTGCCTTTTCCTCGCTGTTGGTCGTATCCTTTAAGTAGATAAGTTCTGCGATTGGCTGTCCGCCTGGCGGATTTCTGTCATTCACGATCGTATTGCCCTCGATTCGAATCGTATACGGCGCGATATAAGCATTCGTATCCCATTCCAAGCAAATCATTTGATTATTGGGCTCATTTAAGTCTAATACCTGGTTATTATTTTGATTCAAATATTTCACTGCAAAATCAAAGCTGTTGTTCACGATCGATACATTGGATCCGTTTAGAATTTTAACGCCATTCATAAACATTTCCTTAAATACGTTATCCGCAATATGAATATACTCGCAATCAAAATTCGATAAAAATCCGTAATAGGTTGGCAAAGACTGCTGACCGCCCACGGTAGTGATTCCGCCATCTCTCTTGCCGTCGACAATATTGCCTACGACCGAGACGCCCCTGGCATTAACGGCAATTGCGGCATACGCAGCGCCCCGGATCGTATTGCCAACGATCGCGATGTTAGAATTTCTGGCCGGAGCCTCATCCAAATCGCATGCGATAGCTCTGCCGCCCATATCGCTTAATACGTTGTTCGCGACAGTCACATTTTCCACATGCGTTCCGCCAGGCGTGTCATCCTCGCCGTACCAATTATCGAAACAAATCCCATTCATCGACTTCTCTAAATAGTTATTCGTAACCACGACATCTTTGCATTTGGATACGTAAACATTGCCTGAACCTAATCCGTTATAAGTAAAATAGCAATTGGTTATGACCACGTTCCTGCATCCGTAGACTGCGAGCGTAACGCCCTGCCCTTCCATGACCCCGCGAACCGGAAAAGGATTGCCAACTCCGTATACTCCCTCAATCCAGAGGTTATCGATTGTAACATTCACTTTGTCCTTCGCGGATATTAAGTTTACGCCATCCGGATTCGTCGACATAAATATTTTGGAGGCCCGGGTGCCTTCGATGCGGGAATTATCCTGCAAAAACACATAATCCGTTATTCTGTAGGAGGAAGGGGAGAAATAAAGGTGAGAATACGAATCAATCGCCAATTGAATGGCCGCCGTGTCGTCCGTCGTACCGTCGCCTTTCGCCCCGAACCATTTGACATGGGCAGGTCCGTCAAAAATCCGCCTGAATCTGGCGCCCGAAGTCGATACGAGGATGATCCCTGTATTGTCTGCTGAAGTCGTATCGGTATTATCGTAATAAAAAGGACCTTCCTGGTCGCGATCTTTCACATAATAGACATGATCGATTTCCGGCGATGTTAGCGCTCTCAATTGTGCGATCGTAACCATCTTGCAGCAATCTGCTAATTCCTCGCTGCGCTTGTCCTCCTCTGCACTTACAGTAGGCAGATTTCCCCCTAACGATCCCAAGAGCCATGCGCCTGCCGTGACCGCGCCTACCGCCCCAATCCCGCCTAGCAATTTCCTTCTGCTAATTAATTCTCCTCCTGTACCCTGACTTCCCTCTTGTTCGAATAACCGTTGATCCTGATTGTCTTTTCTCATCTAACATCCTCCTTATTGTTCATTTTTCAATTTGCATTCAGGGGCGCTGCATTAATCTCTCCAATAACCGAGTGCTGCTTACGATGCACCATAATGGAGAGCAGCACGCTGAATTCGAACAAAACGATTAACGGAATAATAACGAGAAAATCCGAAACGATATCCGGAGGCGTAATAATCGTTGCAATCACGACCAAGACCAAATAGGCGATTCGCCTGAATTTCTTTAGCGTCTTGGGATTCAACAACTTTATTCGCGTCAAGAACATAACCATAATCGGCAATTCAAACAACAGGGAGATAGGCAGCAAAAGATTAAACATGAAGCTCAAATATTGGCCTATCCCGTAGGTTTCTTGCAGCCCCATCTCTTTTGATAAACGGGATGCGAAGTAAAACGCCATCGGAAACACGATATAATAGGCAAAAGCCAATCCCAGCACAAAGAAAATCACTCCGAAGGGAATGTATTTCATGGTTGCTTTCTGCTCCGAGCGGTGCAGGCCGGGCTTCACGAATGCCCATACGTGATACATAATGATTGGCAAGGATACGATCAGCCCAATGAGCAGGGCGAATTTCATCCATATCCCGATCGCGTCCCAAGGTGAAAATGCGTTCATCTTCATCCCGTTGGCCGGGGGTTGAGCCAGCAGAAATTGAAACATAGGTTTGGCTAAAAACATTCCCCCGATCACAGTTAGGGTAAAGCAAGCGCATATCCAGATCAGACGCCTGCGCAATTCATTCATATGCGCCAACAAAGTTAAGGTCTTTTTCTCAATACCCGGCATCTTGATGAACTCGCTCCCCTCCCCATCGTACGAAAAGGAACCTGCTATTTCTCGATTTGCGGTATTTCTTTGCTCTCAGACTTAAGTTCATTGTCCGATGCAAGATCCTTGGCACCGTTCTTAAACTCCTTCAGCGTTCGGCCGAATGCCTTTCCCAATTCGGGCAATTTACTTGGACCGAACAAAAGCAAGGCCACGAAGATGATGATGATCAAACCTGTCGTCCCAATTCCCGCCATGAAGCTTCCTCCTTTCCCATTGAATATCCGGTTTTCAGCGATCAAACGCGATCATTGGGGCATCACCGCCTTTCCCGACAGCGCCACCTTAAAATTCAGTTCTCGACAGGGAGCGGTCAAACTCAGCGCATTCGCGCTCAGGCTTCCGCTCCACTCCGCTGCCTGACCATCCATGCTTAACGCTTCTACCGCTTGTATGACGTACTCGTCTTTCGTAAATAGATTTATGATCATTTCCTTGATTCCGGCAGGCAGGTGAAGCTCCACGTCAATTGAAAGCTGCGAACTTCTTTCCACGCGGAACGAAAGTTCTCCGTAAAATGTAGCCATTCCTCTGACTTGCACGGCTTTACCCACATCCAACCAATCCGCAGGAATACAGGGCAGAAGCTGAAGCTTATTTCCCTCCAATACATAGAGGGAGTTCAATATCATCTCCATGATCCGGCCATTCCCGCTGCCGTTCGGCTGCCACGGAGACAGCCATTGCAATTGCGGGCTAAATCGTTCATGCACGTGCATCGTATCCAGCGTCGTGGAAAAAGCCATCGTCGCATAGAAATAGCGCAGCGCTTTTTCCCTCTCGCCCCGTAAGCTCCAGACGCGGTGCCATATCTTTTCCGTATTGTTCACGTAATAAAGATCAATTGGCGCCCCGGCCCATGTCTTCTGCAGCTCCCCCAGCTCCGTATCCTCCATCTCCGGCAACTTAACGGCAAACAAATCGCTCATGGCATAGCGCTTGCGCATCACGTATTCGATCTCCGGAACGATCTCATCTGAAGGAGCGATAAGTCCGGTGTCCATTAAATAGGTCGGACCGTCGATCGCATAGACCGCTGCCCGGATATCGGGCTTCGTGTACACTTCGTTGGATATCCACCTAACGTGCCCCTCCTCGGGCAGCTCGTAGGTTGCTTGCTGCACGGAAGCTAGAATGCATTGCTTGTAATCGTTAGCCTCGGCGATATACCGGGCGGCAGCCGGATGGTCGATATCGGCCAAAGCCGCAGCCATGAGGTCCAAGCCCTGCCACGTCGCCGCATTAGATAAGAAGAAATAGCCGCTATCCGGCCAATCATGAACGCGCCCTTTGGGCAGCAAACCGTAGTGGGCCACTTTCGTGCCGTCTGCTTCGTACTTTTTTGTGGCATTGCGCTCTTGACTGACCCAGTCGCAGGCTTTAAGAATGATGGACAGATTGGCTTCCAACCATTCCCGATCTTTGGTCATCGAATAATAATCCGCCAGCAATCCGAGCACCGAGCCCGTCTCGCACATCCAGAATATATGCGCGCGGAACGAACCTTCCGGCGACAGGATGTCCCCCTCCGGGCCGATACTGCCGGCTTGCGTGCTTAAGAAGTATTGCATCGTTTTCTTGACGGTATCCGTGGCGCCTAACCGGCTAAGTATCCGTAAATAGTTGGACACTTCCCACGTGTACACGACCGTATAGTCATTAAAGCCCCCTTGCCCCGGAAGTGCCGATCCGTCGTTCTGCTGGGCGATCAGCTGCAGTGTATTCGTCTTGGCCGTATCGAATATCGACTGAATCACCTGTTCAGGAACTTGAATGCCTGCCATTCCCGATAAGGCATTTCTCCAGATTTCCTGGCTTTGCCGAATCGCGGATGGCTCATCAAGGAAGCGGTCATTCCCGCTTGCTTCCGGATTGCCCCTCTTGTGAACAAACGTGTCGAAAATCTCGATCTGGATTTGCTTGGTCTCGCCTGGAGCGAGATGCATTTGGAATTGGAGGACGTTCCGGTAATCGCCGGCTTCCGCTGCAACCTCCACGTGGGAGGTCGGATCTGCTTTGTAACGAAGGATCGTTTCACCCTCCCCACCGATCAAGCAACCGGACGTTTCGTTGGTCGCACGCTGCGCTAAAGGCATTCCGCTAAACCAAGCCTCAGCCCTACTTTCGTAGGGCACGTAGTCCTCGTTTACATGGCGATAGAAATCGCGATGGCTAGCCTCGACGTTCAGGAAGTACCACTCGCCTGTTCTCGCTTGTGTCGGATGCAGGTTCGTTACCGTCAAAAATTGATAGATGCGCAGGCCTCCATCCGAAGCTTTTAACGTTAAGCTGGTCAGGTTATGGTCAAAATCCGCTTGCTTGATCGAAGAATGCAGAATCGGCTCCTGGGGCGCCAATAACGATTGCTCGACGTTCCGAAAATCGAAAAATCGCGGCTTTGCTCCCTGCTCTTCGCCGATAAAGAAACCGTGTCCGCGCCGTAAATCTCCTCTGCGGCCAAGTGCATCCTTAATCAACAAGGTGAAATCCGGCCGAACTTCAACCAAAGTGTCCGACAGGGGAGGATGAATATAGATGCGTTTGGATCGAGTTCGCGGAAACAAGCCTGAAATGCGGTTCCAGTTGGGTTCGGTTTGACGAGATTCTATCATTTCTTTATGCAGCTCCTTCTACGATTTAACTAGCGGCAAGGATACTTTCCGTCCGCTCGCTAGGGATTCGTCGATGGCGAAACACGCCTCCATCGTTTGCATCGCATCGAAGAAATCGCAGCGCGACCGGGTCTTCCCTCGCAGCGATTGCATGAAATCGTCGATTTCTTCAGCGAAAGGGTGATGCGAAACGTCCCCGCTGTCCGGCAGAATCGACGGGATCGTCGCGTAGTCCGTCTGCCCCGGCAGCTTGTGGCTAAACAGCTGATTGTTCATAATGGCGCCTTTCTCGCCGAGCAGATGAATGTTGAACTTGTACGTCGTCTTGCATTCCAGCGACGACGACACTTTGCCGATACCGCCGTTTCTAAGCTTGAATATGGCAATCGCGTTCGAATCGAATTCGTATTCCGAATCCGCCCAGGTCCGGCAGCCGTACGCGGTCACTTCTTCGATTTCTCCTGCGAAGTAGCGGACGGCGTCAACCGCATGGCAGCCGGCCGACAGCATGCTGCTGCCGCCGAGCGCCTTCGTCTTGCTCCATCGATACTGCGGATAATGCGGGCCGATGTTATGCCAGTAATCGATCTGCGCCATGAACACCCGGCCGATCGCATCGTCTTCGATCAGCGCTTTCGTGTTGTTGAAGGAGGGGTTCCACCTCAAGACAAAGCCGGCGACCGTATGCACCGGATTCGCTTCAAGCGCCTCCGCAATTGCCCATAAGCCTTCCCGATTCATGGCCAGCGGCTTCTCGAAGACGATGTGTTTGCCCTGACGCGCAGCCAGCACCGCTTGCTCCGGACGGATGCCGGGCGTGGAACAGAGAACGACGGCATCCACCTGCGAATCCGCTACCGCATCCTCGTAACGTTCGAAGACTCGCGCATCTATGCCTAGCTCGGCAAGCCGCTGCTGAGCATGCGCCTGATGGGCGCTGACGACGGCATACACCTCCGCATCTTGGCGGGCATGTATCGCTTTCAAATATTCACCCGCCACCCAACCGGTTCCCACTACCGCAAATCGCAAAATAGACATCGTAATTCCTCCTTGTATGCTAAGAGCAGCTCCTGTTTAAGGGGTTGCTCTTAAGTTTTTTTGCACCTTGAAAACTGAAAGGATATTGTCCCGATGGGGGACGCAGCCCAAGCGAAGCGCGGGAG
>Ga0160454_100363_pt1 | contig 28490 bp, 20 predicted proteins | sample HID1971M_E6MG_FD_108218 | JGI IMG/M metagenome (GOLD analysis project Ga0160454, IMG submission 108218) | Enriched millipede-associated microbial communities from UW Madison campus, WI, USA - HID1971M_E6 MG | ecosystem: Host-associated > Arthropoda: Insects > Digestive system > Unclassified ... | reverse complement strand
TATTGAGACAGCTTTGAAACTGAAAAAGATGGCGTTATCAGTAGAACAAATTGCTGAGGCTACAGGCCTTACCATCGATGAGATTGAAAAACTGAAATAAATCAAATAAATAATATAGATAAACGAATAAAGCCATTCTGTCAAGAATGGCTTTATTCGTTTTATCCCCTCCTTACGGCTTCCCGTATTTTTTAATCAAACCGATGCTTTATTTTGGGGCTTTTAAAACAGTATTCATCATACACCATGATCGTTACCAGTACCATCGATGGGAGAGAAGTCCTGCGTTATTTTGATCCCATTTCAGCAACAGCTGTTATTGGAGCCAATGCTTTGAGTGAAATCGGAGCGAGCTTCGTCGACTTCTTCGGTGGGCGCTCCCGCAATTATGAAAACAAATTACAGGAGCTATATAAGAGCGTAGTAGAGTCTTTAAAGCAAAATGCCCGTAGCTAACGGACAGATGCCGTTATAGGCTTCAGCGTCAATATTGATGAGATCTCGGGCAAGGGAATCCAAATGTTTATGATCACCGCTATCGGTACACCTGTATTGCTCAATGAAATTAAACATATACAGGCAGAAGCGGTAGGTGGAGATATCGATGGATCAGTTATTAAGAACAAAGTCAAATCAGGCTTGATCATAGAACGCTATACCGGTATCTATACCATGGACAATGCTACAGCCGAGTTCATAGCCACATCCCGATTGACCGAATTTGTACCCCTGCTATTCAAAGCAATGAATGAAACAGGGGAGGATCAAGTATTCAAAGACCGTCAAGCCACGCTCTTCCGTTATTTTGATTTCCTGGACAAAGATCAAGCTATAGCCATACTCTATGGACAGTTACTGTCGGATGATTTAACCGGTGCGCAGTTTAAGATCATTAGCAAAGCTATCAGCGATTCCAATCTTATCGATTACGATCAGGTGGCGAAACTGTTAGCAGGATCATTATTGGCAAAAAAGGCAGCATTGAAGGTGCTTACCTTAGACAAAGACTGGTATTCCGCTCAAGATATTGCCTATTTACAGACATTGAAAGGAGAGGGCTTGGTACAGCTATTTCCAGAAGTAGTTATCGTTAAAGAGTTAAAGGATTTTATTACTTTTTCAACATCAAAGAATGAGCTGGATATGGAATTACAATGAAGTGATCTGGTACTGATGGTGGCAGGTATTCCTTTAATTTGTATATTTGATAAACGCTTAGAAGTTTCAATACTATGCTCGTAAACCAAACGATTATAACCGACATCAAAACCATAATTGCACAATCAAAAGATAAAGCGATTCGTGCCGTAGATCATCAACGGACATTAATGTATTGGCATATAGGTAAACGAATTTTTGAAGAAGAACAAGATGGGAAAGAACGTGCTGATTATGGTACTTACCTTATCAAATATCTTTCGGAAAAATTACAACCCGAATTTGGAACTGGTTTTTCAATAAGACAAATCAATTTGTATCGTCAGCTTTATCGGACATTTCCAATTGTGCACGCACTGCGTGCACAATTAAGCTGGACACAGTACAAATTGCTTCTAGGTGTTGACAGTGAGGAGAAAAGAGAGTTTTATATCGCTGAAACCATAAAAAATAATTGGACGTCAAGACAGTTGGAACGCCAAGTTTACAGCAATCTATACGAACGCCTTTTATTGAGTAATGATAAAGATAGTGTATTAGCAGTTGCTAAAAATGAAAAACTCCCATCGGATGCCAAAGAAATTATTAAAGACCCAATGTTTTTAGAGTTTCTAGGTTTGAAACGTGAAGCCTCTTACTATGAAAGAGATTTAGAAAATGCCATCATTACCCATTTACAAGAGTTTTTGTTAGAATTAGGAAATGGATTTTCATTCGTTTCCAGGCAAAAACGAATTCATTTGGATGGCGATGAGTTTTTTGTGGATTTGGTTTTTTATAACCGTTTATTGCAGTGTTTTGTCATAATCGAAATCAAAACGCATAAACTAACCCATCAAGATATAGGTCAGTTGCAGATGTATGTCAATTACTACGACCGAATAGAAAAATTATCGCACGAAAATCCAACCATTGGTATCCTGCTGTGCGCTCATAAAAACGATACAGTTGTAAAATTCACACTACCCGAAGAGCAGAGGCAAATCATCGCCAGCCAATACAAACTTTACCTACCAACGGAAAAACAACTTTTGGAAGAAGTAAAAAAAGAATTGGATAATTTTGAGGAGAAAGAGAATATTTGAAAATAAGTAATCACTAAGATTCTTTTTTATGAGTTTTAATGGTATGTTGATATACTAAAGGAGTTCTAGCAATTGATGATATTTTTTAGAGATTTTGAATAGAGGTACACAGATTTTCTATTTCGGGCTTTTAAAACAGTATTCATCATGCACCATGATCGTTACCAATACTATCTACCGCATTGTTGAATTTGAAAATATAGATAACATTACAATATAGAATTTTAAGGAATATGATGAAATCCACATTATTGGTAATAAAACTAGTTGTTTTATTATGTTTTTTTGGTTGTAAAAAATCGACAAACTCGGAGGAAAATGAAAGTCACGATCCTCAATATGATGTTTTTATTGCAGGAACGGAAACTAACGGTTCAAATACTTTTGTTCAATTATGGAAAAATGGTCAATATACTAACCTTACAGATGGGAAATCAGTCGCAACCGTGAGCGATATGTATGTATCGGGGAAAGATGTTTATTTAGTTGGTTATATATGGCGCAACAATAAAAATTTAGTGGCAGCCTTATGGAAAAATAATGAATTAATTGAATTAACAGACGGAAAATATTCTTCTCGGGCAAATTCAGTTTGGATAGATAACAACGATGTATATATCGTGGGATACGAAGGATCACCTAATGGAGATATTGCCAAATTATGGAAAAATGGCATTGCATCAAATCTGTTGGATAAGTCGAAACAAGGACAAGCTAATTCCATTTTTATCAAACAGAATGATATATATGTAGGAGGTACATATTATGATATAGGCGATAGAGGTGGGTTTATATGGAAAAATGGTGTTGTGACAGATTTAGGTAAAGAAAACATATATGAATCAAATTCCATAAAAAAGATATTTGTAACTGACGGTGCTGTGTATGCTGTAGGATGGCGGGCTTTTGGTCAAGTTACTTATGCAACTGTTTGGAAAGATGGTGTTGTGACACTATTTGACAAGGATATAGAATCTAGTTTTGCAAGTTCAATTTACGTTAAGGGGGATGATGTCTATGTCGTAGGACAATCTAGTGCCTCTGATAACAGTAAAGCAGTTCTATGGAAAAATGGCGTAAAGACAATCTTATCTCAGGATGATATGGAGGCAAGTGCAATAGATATTAAGGTTATCAATAATGATGTTTTTATTACAGGTTTTGAAATGCCTAAAAAAGGGACAATCAGTGTTATGTTATGGAAGAATAATACACCCTTTAAGATTTCCAATAGTAACAAATATGCTGTAGGTAATAGTATTTTTGTCTCAAAGAGATAATTTTAATTGAATAACTTGAAAAACTGAAATAAATCAAATAGATCATATAGATAAACATCTAAAGCCATTCTGTCAAGAATGGCTTTAGATGTTTTATACCATCCTTACGGCTTCCTGTATTTTTTAATCAAACCGATCACCACAAAAATCCCTTTTCAGCACCAGCTGTTATTGGAGTCAATGCTTTGAGTGCGATCCGGAGCGAACTTCGTCTTGTTTACTTCGCAGATCTCTTCGGGATTTTTCGGTGGACGCTCCCGCAATTATGAAAACAAATTCCAGGAGCTATATTGACTACTTTAAGTCACCCTTATTGGAGATAATTCTCCTTTTCCATTTCTTGTATCTCTTTTTCGATTTCATCATCAACAATACTATAAAGATTAGTTTTTACTTCTTTAATAGATTTGTATCTCCTGACGTCTTTATAAAATCGTGATATATAAATATCTTTTTCCCATTGTAGAAGATTAAAACTGAATGTAAAATAGTCTGAAGGTGATTTTATTACACAAGTCACCACGTAGTTGTCGCTACCTTTTTTATCAAAATATGTTTCGTGATAGGAAGAGTTCGCATCAATGTTCAGTTTATTGGCTTTAACTTTTAGTTCATTCCAAGCAACGGGTAATTCCAATTCCAAACCTTGTAGCATTCCTAAGACAAATTCAGCAGGACTATCTTTAAAACTAGAAAAATCTTCTTTTGGAAACAGACTTTTAAGTTTAAGCGCATACTTGAAATCTTCGATTTTTCCTCTTTGTATTAAAAATTCGGTGGTTCTTTTTCCAATATCTTCAATTTTGGTATTGATTTGTGATAGCAAAATGTTGTGCGTAAAAAGGGAGATGATAAGTAAAATTAATTTCATAAATGTATTATAGTATTAAAGGTATTTTTCAAGGGATAAGTACTTCCCATTGTTGGTACAATCATCATCAAGGGAACCATTAACAGTTAATATATGAAAATCGTATATATAAGTCCCAGTGATTCAATTTGGAAAATAATAATTATCAAATGCGATTGAAATCTAAATAAACAATACTACTAAAAAAGTATAATTTGTTTTATTTTCTTTTTTCTTAGCATTGCGTATAATCAAGTTTTAAAATTTAGTGATTTAAACACCGTTTAAATGACATATGTAGCTATTGTCTTTTAATGACCTTAACTTTAGCCATTATAAGTATATAGGTTAACCGCATTAAGATACAGATAAAAACCAAATATCTATCATGGATAATAGTTGCGAATGCTTGAAAATCCATATACATCAAAAGGGCCTAATTTTCATTAGACCCTTTATCTTGGCGTTTAACTGCACAGTAATTTTTATGTTTCTTATCGTTTCCTCTTTTTTGTTTCGTCATCCAAATTGTTTTCAAGCAATTGGACTTATTTACTGTACTACGTCATTTATCGTTATCCACTTTCATGCTGAAAGTATGTTTGTTATCGCTTTGTATAATAAGAACACCTGTCGAATAGAATAGTTCAAAAAAGTTTAAAATAATTTCACCTATTCATTTTGACCATTCACCGAGTTTTTAGTTGGTTTAGTCTAATTGCCATAGGGTAGGGACGATCTACATCCTACTTTTGAATCAACAAATAAGAACTAACAAACTATAAAATAAAGACATTATGAACACTATAGCAAAAACATTCGCAGCAGCAGCCTTGATCGCAGTATCAACATTCACTATGGCAGCAGGCAAACCAGAGGTATCAAACCCTAAAAAAGCGGTGGTCAATTTATCTACAGCAGATCTCGCCATTGATCATTACGTTGCGGTTATGACAGCAGGTCAATCGGCAGGAGTAGAGCAGTTGTTTACATCAGACTTTAGCCAAAAAGTACAGGCATCAGAAGATAAAACCAATAGTCGTTCAGAAGTTATTTCCTTCTTGAAAAAGCAAAAGGGTGAGCAGTTAAACTGTAAAACCAGTACCACCATCGTACAGAAATCAGTTGACTATATGGTTGCTAAAGTAATCCTGCAGTTTGAAAACTTTACCAAAACCGATCTCGTGACATTAGTCAATGACGGTGGTAACTGGAAAGTATCCCAATCGATCAATTCGTACAAGTAATATACTGTTTAATCATATGTTTAGTTAAGGCCACGTCATGAGATGTGGCTTTTTTTTACCATAATTATCAATGCTGGAATATTCAAGATGACCGAGTTTTCGGTAGATATCATTTACCGCTTAGATAACACCTATTTTTCTAAGATCCCCCTATGGTTAGCTATACTTTTGTTGTACAAATTTAAAAAACATAAAATATGGCAAATCAATTTTTAATTAAGAACACGATGACAGATATGCGTAACTTATCTGCAAGTGAAATCGCAGCATTGCAAGGTTCAAACCCAACATATGCCGGAGTAGAACTATTAGGATATTACGAAAAAGGAGATACACCAGCTCCGATACGATATTATATTAATGCTACAACAGGAGATAATGGAGGTAGTGAAATACCTGGATTAAAGCATGTTTTCAATGAAGCCATAGATCCCCGATATTTTGGAGCACAATCTGGTGTTGATACGACTTTAGCTTATCAGAAATTAATTGAATATAGTCTTCTGCATAATTTAGAAATTAACAACAATGGAAAGACTTATATTGTAAATGGAATCTCCATCTCTGGAGATAACACAGGTACAATTAGAATAACTGGAGGTAAAATTGTTAACACAACTAAATCCGCTTTCGAATTTTCTAATTTAAATGTTGTTGATATATCCAGTGTAATTTTTGAACCTGCCAATACAATCTATAACAGTATGTCTTTAAAGATTAAAAACTGTAATAATGTATTGGTTAAATATAATCAATTTTTAAAAACGGAATTAGGGGTAAAGGTTTTCAATTGTAGTAATGTAAATATTAGTGAGAATACAGTAACAGAAAGTACACAACAAGGTATTTATTTAGAAGGATGCAGAAGAAGTTTTATTAATAAAAATATCGCATTAAATAATGCTTTTGATGGTATTAAAATGGGGGGAGTAATGCCCCCCAATGCTATAGTGGGACATTATGATATAATCGTAAGTGAAAATGTTTCCTGTTATAATGGACGAGATGGTTTTGATATTGCGTCAAATGAAATTGATGGAATTAAAATTTCTGGTAATATATTTAGGAATAATAAACTTCTCGGAATTGATTGCAAATTGGTTTATCAAGGTGGTTATGCTGCTAATGTTGATATTTCTGAAAATCTATGTATTGATAATCTGGAGCAGGGAATTAATTTTCAGAGAGAACATGATGTTAGAGGGGTGACAAAATTCATTGGTGATATAAAAAATAATATTGTAACATCAGAATTAGAAATTAGAAATATTGCTATTAGAGTATCCGGAATAACAATGGGCTCTGTTATTGGAAATATTTGTCGAGGCTACAATTATAGTTTACGAATCATCGGCTCTTCAGGTCTACGTGTTTATGACAATAATTTTGATTCCTTTGTTACAGGAGTTATGGTTACCTGCATTCATACTGCTGAATCTTGTAAAGCCTTATCAATAGAAAATAATTTCTTCAAAGGAAGTAAATATGCTGTACAATTTGGATTGAATGTAGATGATGCCGGTACAATTTTGAATCCGGAAGTGAGTGGAAACAAGTATAGTACTTCAGCGGACTTTCCTCCTGTAAATAACTTGAATGCGACAAATCCAAGAATTTTTAATAACGTTCGTGGAAGTACATCATTTATTACAGAAAGTTCATTAAGTAGCATTAATTCTAATAAAGGTGATATTTTTTTATCTCAGAATCCAACTGAAAGTAAGTTTTTTGGTTTTATTTACAACGGTGTGGTCTGGGAAAAATATCTACCACTTATCAAACAGTCATTGGCGATAGCAAATCCAACAGCCCTAATACCTTTATCCGCGGAAACGTCTTCTGCAACTACTGTTCAAGAGGCGGTAATATCCCTTAATGATTTGAGTAATAAATACAATCAATTACGTACTGCAATGATAGAACTAAGGCAGTCACACATTGGAAAATTAAATACAGATAGAAACAGTGGTCAGCAAGCAAATTAATTCGTCAATATAGAGTCAGCAGCCGAAGCTGTGTTCGTAAGAACACAGCTTTTTCTGTTTTATACCGTAGTATAACATGCTGGGATATACAAGATGATCGACTTCTCGGTAGATCTCATTTACCGCTTAGATAACATCTATTCTTCTTAGATTCCCCTATGGTTCACTATACTTTTGTTTTACAAATTTAAAAAACATAAAATATGGCAAATCAATTTTTAATTAAAAACACGATGGCAGATATGCGAGATTTATCTGTATGTGAAATTGCATCATTGCAGGGCTCAAACCCAACATATGCCGGAGTGGAGTTATTGGGGTATTATGAAAAGGGTGATACACCGGCGCCTATTATCTATTATCTGGCTCAGACCGATACGGGAGTTGATGATGGTGGAAGTATTGTAGCTATTGGGAATATTAAACTAAAAGCTAATTTTCAGAACGGTGTGGACTGTAAATATTTTGGAGCTCAAAGATCCGGTGTATTAGCGGAAAGTGAGGTTATTTCTATTTTTGATAACTGGCAGAACTATGTCAATAACACAAATGGAAAATATTTTGCACCAACAAAATCTGAAGCTGCTTATCATTTATACAAACCATTATACATCAGGAAATCCTTTATATGTGAGGAAGATATGCCTACCTGGATGTATATATTAAGTGCTGTAGGAAAAGTTGTTGATCCTGTTGCAACTACATTTGGCGGAAAATTCAATTTTAATGTTAAGGCCGTTATGGGTATAAATCCATTAAGTTATAGTGATTCACAGGATAGACTTAGATTCAAGAATATTAAGATACTGTGTACAAATGGAGATGACGATACTGTTCCTAGTCAGGACATCGGTATTTACTTTCCATTAGGTACTTCCTTTGAGATGGATAATATTTTAGTAATAAGACCACAATTATATGGCTTTGAATTCAAAGAAAACTGGATGGGAGTCTTGAAGAGACTGAATGTGTGGAATAGTAGAAATAATGGGTTTCAAATGATAGGGACATTTACATCTTTAACAGTAGAAAATTGCTATGCTCATAATTTTGCCAATCGTGGATTTAATGTAAATGGTGCGATGTACAGCGTTTTTAAATCATTAGGAGCTGACGGAGGAAGAGATGGATCAGACTGCGCATATTCTTTTGCATCATGCTATGGAATTACAATAAATAGCATTGGTTCAGAAGAATCTATTTTAAAGAGGTTTATGTATTTAGGTGATGTAGTGGGGGCCATTGAAAATGTTGTCTGCTTTAATAATACCTTTAAAGAAGCTATATTTCAGATTCACACCGATTCAAATTTGGCGATATCGCGATATAAATTTAAAGATTGTTCTCAATACAACGGTTTCAGTACAAAGAGTTTTAGCTATATGTCTACCATGGGTGGCGCTAATTATGTGATAACTGTAAATGCGGATTCAGAGAGAATAGCATTAGATGGGCCTAATGTTGCCGTACCTCAATATTTATCGCCTGTTGGCAAATTTATTTATAATATTATAGACAACCCTTATATGGTACATAACAATGTGTCTACAAGCTTGAATATAAAAATTGGACCTTCTTCGTCACCGCCATCGAATAATCTACGCGAAGGAATGTTCTATATACAATCTGACAATAATAGAGTAATGTTTTACAAGTCTGGATTATGGTACCCTGCAGTGCCAAATGCTACATTACTGCGACATGGTACTGTTAATCAGTGCCAGTCATCTGCGGATTCTGCGACTGCGCCTTCAACAACTTATACTCAGTCTGAAGCACAGGCTATGCTTACTGAACTTCGCGATTTAAAAACGAAACTTCGATCAGCTGGCATATTAGCAAGTTAATTATCTGAAGAATGTTATTAAGTTCCATCGTAGAAGCATATGATGCGGCACCTACTTAAGGTGCCGTTTTTTTTAATTGAAAACATTAAAAACATAGACTTTTCGGTAGATCTTGTTTACCGCTTAGATAGCAGCTATTCTTCTTAGATCCCCCCACTGTTAGCTATACTTTTGTTGTACAAATTTAAAAAACATAAAATATGGCAAATCAATTTTTAATTAAGAACACGATGGCAGATATGCGAAACCTATCTGCAAGTGAAATCGCATCATTGCAAGGCACAAACCCAACATATGCTGGAGTGGAACTACTGGGGTATTACGAAAAAGGTGATACACAGGTCCCGATTATTTATTATCTAAGTACTACAACAGATCCTGATGATGAAGGAAGTATTATTGAAGTTGGAGGAATTAAACTACAACATATTTTTACCAACACAGTAAACGCTTGTTATTTTGGTCTCGCTTCATTCCTAACCGATAACTACAATATTTTGGTAAACTTTTTTGCATTTACAAAAAAAACGGGATTAAAAGCTCTTATTCCACCCGGTGAATTTAAGTATAGTACAGTAATCAACTTTATATATCCGAATGCAATGTTACAGGGGCATGGGCTAAATACTGTATTGAAATTTACTGGTACCGGAGATCACGCCTTTAAAATCGATGCTTTTGAAAATAGCGATGATAACACTCAATATGTATTAAATATAAACGTATCTGATATTATTTTTTCTGGAAATTCTAACACTACTATAACATTGTATTTAAGAGGTATAGGCCATAATAATTTTGAAAATGTTTGGATAGGTGACGGTAAGAATACGCCAGATGGTTATGGTATCTACTTAGCTAGCGTTCAGTTATCTAAGTTTAAAAATTGCGGATGTACAAATCAAAAATACGATATGACTAGTAGACCATATACGGGTATTTTTTTAGGATTAGGTCAACGCGGTTGTGTAACAGCTGGCAGCAGTACTAATAATACTTTCGATCAGACCTACTGGGAAGGATTAAGTATAGGCGTACTGATGTCCGATGCTGATAATAATACATTCACGGGAGGGAGTGCCGAAAATAATTCAGTATATGGTATAACTGTTGGACAAAGATGTAAGATCAATAAATTTGATGGGATGGGATTGGAAGTTAACCCCGTTGATGTTTCTGATTTTGGTAGGATGTCTACCTATACAAACTGTTACTTTGGGAAAGTTTTTAGAGTCGGTTCTACTGCTAGACAAATCAATGTTACTGGGGCATTATTTTCAAGTATAGATATTCAATCAGGAGCTATTTATACTACTATATCTAATTCTGTATATAATCGGTTTGATAAAGGCCCCAAAGGAATTTCGGATCTCGGAACATTTACTCGATTTTTAGGGGTTAACGATCATGATAAAGATTTGGCAAATACTGCGCCCTTATCTTCTTTTGACAAAAATAATTACACTAGCGATGGTTTTATATCGGCCAATTCATATAAAGTAAAGACGAAAAATGATTCCTTGACACCAGTAAATAGTGTGGATACGGTAGGTGGATTTACTCCTTTTATTGCTACAGATACTTCCTATTGGCCAAGTAATGGTGTAGGAATGGCGGTAGATCGAACAGGAAATTATAATAACAGCAATTCTGTTGGATCATTTAAATTTTTCTGTAAAGCGAATGGATTAGAAGAGATGTATTTTACCAAAAAATTGACTGGTAATGGACTTATATCGGACTGGTCAGCTCTAAGAAGGTTAATACATAGTAATGACTTAGCTTCAACTACAGTAAAAGGAATTGTTAATCAATCTGCAAATGTAACTAACTCCTCGGCGGTATTACCTACTGCAGATACCGATTCAACAGCTACTGATGTACCAGGTGTTGTTACTGATTTGAACGACTTAATTTCTAAGTATAACACGATGCTATCTTTGGTAACTGAATTACAGGTCAAACTTAATGCAAAACTTAATAGCGATCGTGCAAGTGGGCAACAATCAATTTTATAATTGTAGCATTTAAAATTAAACGAATAAAGCCATTCTGTCAAGAATGGCTTTATTCATTTTATCCCCTCCTTACGGCTTCCCGTATTTTTTAATCAAAGCGATCCTTTATTTTCGGGCTTTTAAAACAGTATTCATCATAAACCATGATCGTTACCAGTACCAATACCATCGAGGGGAGAGAAGTCCTGCGTTATTTTGATCCCATTTCAGCAACTGCTGTTATTGGAGCCAATGCTTTGAGTGAAATCGGAGCCAGCTTTGTCGACTTTTTCGGTGGACGCTCCCGCAATTATGAAAACAAATTACAGGAGCTCTATAAGAGCGTAGTGGAGTCTTTAAAGCAAAATGCCCGTAGCTATCGGGCAGATGCGGTTATAGGCTTCAGCGTCAATATTGATGAGATCTCGGGCAAAGGGACACCGATCGTTTATGATCACCGCTATTGGTACACCAGTATTGCTCAATGAAATTAAACATATTCAAACAGAAGCAGTAGGTGGAGATATCGATGGATCTGTTATTAAGAACAAAGTCAAAGCAAGCTTCATGGAAAGCTATACCGGTAGCTATACCATGGACAATGCTACAGCCGAGTTTATAGCCACATCCCGATTGACCGAATTTGTACCCCTGCTATTCAAAGCGATGAATGAAACAGGGGAGGATCAAGCATTTATAGACCGTCAAGTCACGCTTTTTCGTTATTTTGATTTCCTGGACAAAGATCAAGCTATAGCCATACTATATGGACAGTTACTGTCGGATGATTTAATTGTTACGCAGTTTAAGATCATTAGCAAAGCTATCAGCAGTTCCAATCTTATCGATTACGATCAAGTGGAGAAACTGTTAGCAGGATCTTTATTGGCAAAAAAGGCAGCATTGAAGGTACTTACCTTAGACAAAGACTGGTATTCCGTTCAAGATATTGCCTATCTATAGACATGGAAAGGAGAGGGCTTGGTACAGCAGTTTCCAGAAGTAGTTACCGTTAAAGAATCAAAGAGCATGCTTTCATCGTGTAAAGAAGTTTGGGAATGCTCATGTGGCAATAGCAATAAGCTGGATGCTACCGCATGTAGCTCTTGTACTAAAGATAAACGAAGCTTTGGTTCTGAGGAATTAAAATCTGAAGCTGTGCAGAACCTGATTAATCGGAGATTAGCGGTTATTGAAGGGATCTAATTAGGTCAATTACTCCCCTATGTTAATTAATCAAATCTCATACATGACAAATAATTATTTTATGAAATCCTTCTTGATTTTAATCTTGAATGATTTATGTTTTTTGATTTAAATTAGACATCGACATTCCCCTGTTAATTTTTTACAGTCCATTCCAGTGTTAATGCACTAAAATTGTTAAATTCAAATTATCTTACTTACAAAAGCACTTCAAGCCATACGGGTTTCGCCGTAGAAAATTCCAACGACTTATCCTTTTAATTGATCTTTTCGAAAAACGGTTGGAGTTACACCGAACTGTTTACGAAATGCTGCCGTAAAATATGTCCCGGACGAAAAACCTACTTTTTCTGCAATTTCATTTACATGTAGGCCTTCGAGCAATAGGTTTTGTGCTTTAGCCATACGCCGTTGTAATAGATAGTCATTGACACTGCAATTTAATAATGCTTTTGTTTTTCGATAAAGTTGTATCCGTGATAAATTCAGTTCCTTGGCAATGTCCTCGACACTCAGGGTTTTATCGGAAAGATGTCCTTCGACAACCATGGACAATCCCTGTAAAAAACGCTTGTCCTGCGGAGTATGTGAATCAATTTCTGTTTTATTTTCCGAAGGCTTGAGCAATGTGCCATACTGCTCTTTGAGTTTCTGACGGGACAGAATTAAGTTGGCGACTACTGCTTTAAGGTGGTCCACCTTAAATGGTTTTGTCAGATAGGCATCTGCCATATGGCGCATTCCCTCAATGATACTTTCCTCCGTATCAAGAGCACTAAGTAGAAGTACGGGTATTTGGTTGAACTGCGAATTGTTTTTAACGGTTTTCAATAATTCGATACCTGTTTCATCAGGAAGCATAATATCGCTGAGGATCAGGTCAGGATAATTGTTTTTCATTTTTTTAAGAGCGTCGGAATAGCTTTTGGCAAAAATGAGATTATATTCTTTTTCTAAAATTTCTTTCAAGAAACGCATAATATCAGGATGATCTTCAACAATCAAGATATTCGCTGCTCTGTTGGAACAGAAGGAGACCGAATCAACATCAAAATCTTCCAAATTTTCCTGTGGCAAGTTTCTTTCAAAATGTAATATTGAAGGCTCATATTGGGAGTTCTTTTTTTCTTCTTCCAAAAGATGAAGATGACCCGTAGGCAAGCGTAAAGTGAAAGCAGATCCCATTCCTTTTTTACTGCTAGCGGTTACTTGTCCATGATGAAGTTCAACAATCTGTTTTACATAAGCAAGACCTATTCCTGATCCAGGAAGATGCTGTTCACCTTTGTAGAAATTGTCAAAAATATGATCTAAGTCACTGGCAGCGATACCTGATCCATTGTCAATTACACGGATAAGAAAATAATCTCCAAATGTATTTTCTTCTACGGTCAAGCTGATGGTTCCTCCTCTTGGGGTATATTTAAATGCGTTGGATAGCAGGTTCGAAAAAGCATGTTCCATCAGTTGCTCGCTTATCCAGATCTCTTTCAGAGGTGTCTTGCTGAGATAACTTAAGGAGATGCCCTTCTTCTTGGCCAAAGGTCTAAAATTAGCAATGATCTGTTGGATGAAATTATCAATGTGTACCGCAGTAACCTGTAATTTTAATTTAGATTTATCAATCCTATGGATATCAATGAGGTCGTGCACGAGGTCTTGAAGTTTTTTAGCATTCCGTTCGATGTACGCAAGTTTTTCTCTACTGTTAGCGGAAAGAGATTTTTCTTTTTCTAATTCTTCAAGTGGTCCCATGATAAGGGTCAGGGGAGTCTTGAATTCGTGGGAAACATTGGTGAAAAACTTGCTCTGTTCTTCTGCTCCATTTTGAATCTGTTGATTCATCTCAACAATCTGTTGCTGTTGTTGTAAAATTTCTTCGTTCTGATTTTTAAGTTGCTTGTTTTTTTTACGGTTGTTGCCAATCATAACAATCGAAATACCTCCTAGAATAATCGAGATCACCAGGCTCGTCATGACAACCTGGAGAGTTGTTTTTTGGTTGTTGTAAATCTGATTTTGCTTTACGATAAACTCCTGTCTCTTGTCGATATCTTTTTGTTGTTCTTGAATCTTATTCGACTGGAGCATCATCAGGTTCGCATTCTCTTTATTTATAACTAGCGTGCCCAGTATGTTTTCCCGTTTATAAGGAGTTTTTTCTAAAATTGCTATTGCCGTCCGGATCGCTTCTGTGCCCCCGGTTGGGTAAAGCATAGAAGCGTAAAGCGTGCCATTTGCTATTTCTTCCAAACCATTTTTTGCTCCAGGCAATGCATCGATACCGATAATTTTCTTTTTTTCATTACCATTTTCACGGAGAGCCTGGATGGCTCCAAAGGCCATCTGGTCATTAAAAGCGAAGATAAGATCTTGTTTCTGTAAATCTTCAATTTGTTTTTTCGCTAAAGCATAAGCTGTAGCCCTGCTCCAATCAGAATGAAGTTCCAATCCTACCTGCGTTTTACCGGCACTATCTAGCCCCATCATCAAGCCTTTTTTTCTTTCTATAGAAGCTGAAGTACCCTTTAAACCAGTAATAACCCCGATTTGTCCCTTTCCATTAAGAACATTTGAAATATATTGTCCCGCTAATTTACCAATTGTAAGATTATCAGCTCCAACATAAGCATTGTAAAGACCCGAAGACGTTTTTCGATCTGTAACGATGACAGGGATTTTCATTTGGAAAACCGAGTCTACAATTGGTGTCACGGGAGCCGCTTCATTCGGAGAAACAATTAAGAGATCAATATCATTTTTTAGCAGTTCCCTAATTTGCGAAATCTGTACTTGGTTACTCCCTTCAGCATCTCGATATATAAATTTAACATTAGGATAGAAAGACAACTCTCTTTTCATTTCCTCCAACATGGTCTCCCGCCAAGAATCATTACCAATACATTGTGAGAATGCTATTGTATAATTTTTGCCCTCATTCTTAGGATTACAAGAATGAAACAATAGCGATATCATGATCGACAATATACAGTATACTCTTAACATGTTGGATTAATGGATTATTGATGATATATGCTCAAACTTAGATGTATATATTGCTTCATATACAATTGCATCACATATTAAACAAATATATTGATATCTCCACTGTCATCAAGAATTATTTTTATAGAAAAAAACGAACCGTATTTTTTTTAATCACCCAATTGCTTTTTCAGCGTATTTGATAAATTGATTTTATTCTAAATTATATTTCAAGATTGCAGAAAATAAAACCGATCATCTTGATCAATTATGATAAAGCGCAGATCCTTGTGTAGACAAATGTCAAATTTCACCCATTTTCAAAGATTTTAAAATACCCTTAGTGTAAAAATAACACAGTTTTTGATTTATAGATGAATGTAACATCATCTATGTTTTTTGTCAAAAAAACATTTTTTCACTGCTTAGTCAACCTTATTAAGGTGTTGTTTTTTAAGTATTTATGTGTTTTTTGATCTTGATATAAATTTGATGCAATTTGTCATGTGAAAATTCAGGTCTTGTAATGTTGGCTGTTAATTTTGAGTAAATCAATTATAAATTTAAAATGAACAAAAATTCAGTTTTGATATGGTCATTCGTGGTGGCCTTGGGGGGATTTCTCTTCGGTTTTGACACAGCAGTTATTTCAGGTGCCGAGAAGGCTGTTCAGGTATTCTGGTCTCTAAGTGAATTTCAACATGGTCTTACGATGGCGATCGCGTTATTAGGTACAGTTATAGGAGCAGCAATGGGCGCATATCCATCGGACCGATTAGGACGTAAGAATACTTTGTTTCTGGTTGCCGCACTTTATTTTTTCTCCGCTATTGGTACAGCTCTGGTCCTAGATTGGAACATGTTTATTTTGTTTCGATTTCTAGGCGGGATAGGAGTCGGCGTCTCTTCTGTAACCGCACCAATTTATATTTCTGAAATTTCCCCTGCAAAATCCCGTGGCAAGCTAGTCGGATTATTTCAGTTCAATGTTGTGTTTGGGATCTTGGTCGCATACCTTTCAAATTATTTTATAGGTCAAACAGGGGAAGAGTCTTGGCGTTGGATGCTCGGAGTACAGGCAATCCCATCATTGATTTTCTTTGTGCTGATATTCTTTATTCCGGAAAGTCCCCGTTGGTTGCTTTTGCACCGAGGTAAAAAGGACGAGGCAATAGCGATTATGCGTAAAGTAAGCGGTGATCAAGCTGAAAATGATGTTGAACAGATGTTGAACAGCCGTCAAAGAGGTCAAGAAAAAGGTGAGAGCCAATTATTTTCCAAATCGAACCGTACACCTGTTATTCTAGCGGTACTATTTGCAGTTTTTAATCAAGTATCCGGCATCAATGCCATTATTTATTATGCGCCACGTGTTTTTGAGATGGCAGGTTTAGGCGGTCAGAGTTCTTTACTTTCTACTGTTGGTATTGGTGTTGTTAATTTTGTGTTTACTTTGATTGGTATAAATTTTATCGACAAGATTGGCCGTCGCAGACTGATGTTCATTGGTTCATTTGGGCTAATCGCTTCTCTTTCTCTTGTTTCGCATGCTTTCTTTGCTGGTCAAATTGAGGGAATAAAAGTCACCATTTATTTGATGTTGTTTATCGCATTTTTTGCACTCTCGCAGGGAGCGGTAATCTGGGTTTTTATCTCTGAGATTTTTCCGAATGATGTCCGTGCCAAGGGTCAAACATTGGGAAGCTTAACCCACTGGGTGATGGCCGCAGTAATTACATTTTGTTTTCCTGCATTAACAGAACTGCTTGGTGGAGGTTATACCTTCATGATTTTTGCAGTTTGCATGTTTTTGCAGCTATTGTACGTATGGAAGATGATGCCAGAAACCAAAGGAAAATCTTTGGAAGATATGGATGGACCGATGCCCATGCACTAAGTCAGGATTTAAAACAGAATTACGGTTAATTAAGATCATATACATCTGATTCAGATAAAAATATTATGAAAAACGAGGTATTAAATATTAAGGGGGTTTGTTTTGGAGAAATTCTCTGGGACAATCTGCCTACAGGAAGAAAATTAGGTGGTGCTCCGCTAAATGTTGCCTATCACCTCAATAAATTGGGGGTTTATACCGATGTGCTTACAAGGGTAGGGAGCGATGCAAATGGTCAGGAAATTGTTTCATTGTGCCGTGAGCTTTCGATTCCTTTAACATTATTTCAGGAAGATCATATCTTACCTACATCTACAGTAGAAGTCCATATTGATGACAAGAAGGATGTTCGCTATGAAATCGTCTATCCCGTCGCTTGGGATCACATTACACTTGGCGAACTAGAATTACAAACAGTTCGTGAAGCAGATTTTTTTGTGTTTGGGAGTTTATCCACACGAAATGATGTCAGCTACCAGACATTAAAAGGCTTAGTTAAACAAGCAAAATATAAGATCCTTGATGTCAATCTTCGCGCACCATTTTATACAAAAGAACGGATTTTTGAATTGATCGGCTATGCTGATTTAGTCAAAATGAATGAAGAAGAATTGGGCTTTGTTTCGGCGTGGTTAGGCTTACCTCCCGATATGAGCGATCAGTCGAAATCGGAGGCCGTGATGAATCATTTTGCAGTTCCGGAATTGATCGTGACCTATGGCGCTGCGGGTGCAATCTATCATTCTACAGCAGGACATTTCAGTCATCATTATCCTGCTCTGAAAGTGGAAGTGAAGGACACAATTGGTAGTGGCGATTCATTTTTAGCCGCTTTTCTATCGTTACGTTGCCGCAATGACAAGAATATCCCTGCAGAAGAGATATTGGAGTTTGCAGCTACGCTAAGCGGTTATGTTACGCAGAGCAGCGGTGCATGCCCAAATTATGATGCTACGGTTATAAATCGATTTGTGTGGCTGAATGAGTTGCAATAATTAAATTTTACATAAGAAAATCAATCTAAATAATTATCCATTTATAAAATAACCAAATTATGTTTACGAGAGAGAAAATCATGCTGTTTCTGTCTTTGATTCTTTTTTCTGTAGCCAGTTATGCACAGCAGGCAACCATTAAAGGAAGAGTCACAGATAGTGGAACGGCAGCACCATTAGAAGGTGCATCTTTGATTGCCAGAGGTACGGGGCAGGCAACCAAGACAGATGAAAAAGGAGAATTTACGATCCAGGTATCCAGTAGCAATCCTACACTTGAAATATCGAATGTAGGCTATACAACACAAACTATCGCAATCGGGGAAAAGAAGTTTGTGGAGATCCGTCTAGTCAGCACAGAACAAGGGCTTGATGAAGTCGTGGTGACGGGGTACCAGACAGAGCGGAAACGAGATCTCACAGGTGCAGTCAGTGTGGTCAATGTTACAGAAATGATGAAAGCCCCTGAAAATAATCCCATCAAAGCACTTCAGGGCCGGGTGGCAGGAATGACCGTAACATCTGATGGTAATCCAAGCGGTGCTGCTACAGTGCGTATGCGAGGAATCAGCTCAATCAACAGTAGTCAGGACCCGTTATATATTATCGATGGGATGCCATCACAGGGTGGTATGCACGAACTGAATTCCAATGACATTCAAAGTATTCAGGTATTGAAAGATGCTTCATCGGCAAGTATCTATGGTTCTCGTGCTGCCAATGGTGTCATTGTAATTACGACAAAGAAAGGCAAAATTGGAGCCCCAAAGCTTACATTCGACGCATTTCTAACCAACACCTATTTTAATAACCGTATGAAGGTGCTCAATTCCCTGGAATATGGTCAAGCTTTATGGCAGGCAACCATGAACAGTGGCGGAAATCCTAATGGTAATAATATTGGATATCAATTTGATTGGAACAATAATGCCAATGGTGATCCACAGTTAAATCATGTGTACGTTTCTAAATATATTGACCGGGAGCATACCATGTATGCTGCTGATACAGATTGGTTCAATGAAGTTTCCAAACCAGGTTTGCTCCAATCTTATAATGCGACACTTAGTTCAGCGACAGAAAAATCGAGTTCGTTTTTTTCTTTAGGATATCTGCACAATAACGGTACAATTAAACATACAAGTTTCCAACGGATATCAGCACGTATGAATACTGACTACAAACTCTTCGACGGTAAGTTGGTTATCGGAGAAAATTTCACGGTCAACAATACGGGTGAAGTTCAAGTACCGGGGGATCTCCTCGATCTATCTTTAAAAGCCTTGCCGATTATACCGGTACATACCGTAGACGGAGCAGGATGGGGTGGTCCGTCATTTGGTATGAACGACCGTCATAATCCAATGCGTTTACTGTATGATAATCGAAATAATAAATATAATTTTTGGCGTCTATTTGGCAATGTCTATGCCGATCTACAGATCATAAAAGACTTACATGTCCGTACCAGTTATGGTATTGATTATAGTAATTTTTACAAACGGAATATGGAGTTTTCTTATCGTTCGGGCTTCATGAACAGCGATCGGAGCGGTGTGAATATGGAACAGAAGCACGGTATGAAATGGACCTTATCCAATACGGCAACCTATAGGAAAGTTATCGAGAAGCATGCAATTGATTTATTAGCTGGTATGGAAATGAATCGTCAAAATGATATCAGCTTCAATGCATATACTGCAGGTAATGGTGCTTTTGCCATTGAAACACCTGAATACATGTGGCCAGGTGTAAGTACTGGAACAGCAGCAGTAGGTGGCGGTTCAACAGGCTTTTCGCTTCTTTCTTACTTCGGAAAGGCGAATTATGCATACGATGACCGTTACCTCGCTTCCTTTACTGTGCGACATGACGGTTCATCACGATTCGGAAAAAATAACCGTTTTGCAACATTTCCAGCCGTGACCGCAGGATGGCGGATTTCAGGAGAGCGCTTTATGGAAGGAACAAAAGGTTATATATCAGATTTAAAACTTCGTGTAGGCTGGGGGCAGACCGGAAATCAAGGAATTGGAGATCTAGCTACTTATGCACTGTTTGTGCCAGAGTATGGTATTGGCGATCCAACCTGGAATATTATAGACGGGACCGCATACGATCTTTCGGGAACAGGATCGGGAATATTGCCATCAGGATACCGTAAAATTCAAACCGAAAATAATGATCTGAAGTGGGAAACAACCACACAGACCAACATTGGGTTAGATTTTTCATTCTTTAATCAGAGTCTATATGGATCGATCGACTGGTATGTCAAAGCAACAAAAGACATGTTGATCAATCCTGCCTATATCGGTGTAGTAGGAGAAGGTGGCTACCGTTGGGCGAATGGAGCTTCGATGGAAAATAAAGGTGTGGACATTTCTGCAGGATATCGTAATAAAACTGCTTTTGGTTTAGACTATGATATAACAGGAGTTTTTTCAGCATATAAAAATAAAATTACCCATTTACCAGAAGCAGTTGAAAATTCATATGGTGGCCGTCAGGGTGATAATATCATAGGTCGGCCATTAGGCTCATTCTATGGTTATGTGACTGATGGAATCTTTCAGAATCAAGATCAGGTCGATGCGCATGTCAATCAGGCAGGTAAAGGTATTGGACGCCTAAGGTATGTAAATGTCTATGATGGCGATAGTCAGATTACAGATCTGGACCGTACCTGGATCGGTAGTCCGCACCCCGATTTTTCATACAGTCTAAATATTGCATTGAAATACAAAAGGTTTGATCTATCGGCTTACTTTCAGGGAGTACAAGGTATTGATGTTGAAAATTGGTTAAAGAAGCAGACCGATTTTTGGAGTGTTGATGATGTAAACTCCAATAAAGGTACCCGCTTACTCAATGCCTGGACGCCACAGAATGCTAATTCTACTATTCCAGCACTGCAGACAGTAAACAATAACGATGAGGGACGTCTATCCAATTATTTTATAGAAAATGGATCGTATATGAAACTTCGTAATTTATCTCTGGGCTATACATTATCAACAGATGCCGCCTCGCGGTTACGCATGAGCCGTTTACGCATATATATTACCGGTCAGAATCTATTTACTGTAAAATCAAAGAATTTTACGGGTGTTGATCCTGAAAACGTCGGATGGGGATATCCCATACCGACCACATGGACAGCAGGACTTAACATTGGTTTCTAATTAATGAGTGTGTGATTAAAAACAAATTATTCTCATGAAAACAACATTTAATAAAATAATAATAACGGTATTGGCCGCAGGACTTTTGTCCGGATGTAATAAGTTCTTGGACGAAACACCAAAAGGCGTATTGAGTTCCGATCAGGTGAAGGAGCCTGAAAGATTACTTACAGCCACTTATGCAGCTTTGGGTAACGATCACTATGATGTTCCATTTAGTTTATGGCCATATGGAACGGTACGATCTGATGATGCCTATAAAGGAGGTTCAGGGCCTCAAGATATACAGGTCTTTCATTTTCTGGAAACGGCAAACAATATTACACCGACTTTTGATGAGGTAAACCGTCTCTGGTTTCAACTATATGTATCGATTTCCCGTGCTAATACCACGATCCGGACGATTCAGGAAATGGGTGATTTTGCGAATAAAGACGAAAAAATGGCAGAAGCAAGATTTCTTCGTGGACATTTTTATTTTATGCTCAAGATCCTTTTCAAATATGTACCGTATATTGATGAGCAAGTGCCGATAGACAGCTATGAAACGGTTGATAACCGAGCGTTAACCAATGATGCATTATGGCAGAAGATCGCAGATGATTTTCAATATGCAACAGATCATTTGCCAGTTGTTCAGACAGAGGTTGGTCGTGCCAGCCGTATTGCTGCTGCCGCGTACTTAGCAAAAACATATTTGTATAAAGCTTACCGTCAGGACAATCAAGAGCGACATGCAGTCACCAGTATAAATCAGACAGATCTTGAAAAAGTAGTACAGAGTACAGATATTGTCTTATCCTCAAATCGTACATTAGAAACAGATTTCGGATTTAATTTCCTGCCGGGTCAATATGAAAACGGTACCGAAGCACTTTTTTCGATTCAATTTTCCAAAGATGACGGAACGAAATTTGGTCGAGTGAACTTATCTGATGTACTTTCTGTGCCGATGGGATTGGGGTGCTGTGATTTCAATAAACCTAGTCAAAGTTTGGTGAATGCCTTCCGTACCACGGGAAAAGGACTGCCGTTGGATAACTATAATACACTTAATACATTTAATGTTGCGGAGAAATACGATCCCCGGCTTTTTCATACTGTTGCAATTCCAAATTTACCATATAAATACAGTACGAAACATGTGTATGAAGAAAGCTGGACCCGTAATCCGTCGGAATACGCTATGTATGCCTCTTTGAAAGAAAATGTTGATCCAGACTGTGATTGTTTTGTTCCGATGGTACCCTTTTATGCGAATACAAAAAATCGTATCGTCATTCGTTTTGCAGATGTTTTGTTAATGCGTGCCGAAGCACTTATTGAACTTCACCGTTCCCAAGAAGCATTGCCATTGATCAACCAGGTACGCATACGTGCAAAAAACAGTGTGACACTGACGGGCTATGCAACAGATAAGATGCTCATTGAAACGTATAAAAATGGAGAAAATATCATTTGGAACGAAGAAAATGCACGGAAGGCCTTACGTTGGGAGCGCCGATTAGAATTGGCCATGGAGAACGGACGTTTTTTTGATCTCGTGCGCTGGGGGATCGCAGGTGAGTCTATGAACGCTTATTACGATGTCGAAAAATCACGTAGATCATATTATGCCTCTTCCCATTTTACTGCCGATAAGTATGAGTATCTGCCTATTCCGGAAGCACAGATCAGATTGAGTAAATACTTGTATAAGCAGAATGCAGGATATTAACACTTGTTCATTTTGTGATGGTGAAATGAAGTGGAAAAATATTAGTTAATGAAAAGATCCTGCATGTATCCTTTGTAACTGTATAAAGAATATGTTCAGGATAGTTTTCTGCTAAATAAATAGAGACATGAATCAATCAATGCTCGAATGCATTGATATCACTTGTAAAACAATTATAAACGAATGAAAACATTAAAAAATATTATAGGCTTAGGAATTTTCCTGCTCTTTATCGTATTGTTTACATCTTGTAAGGAGGACTCAGCTACATCGCTCGATTTGAGTTCGGATGTCAATATCCTTTCTTTTAAAGTGGGAAATACAGCAGGCGTTGTCGATAACGAGAAAGGCACAATTAGTGTACTTGTACCAGCAGGGACGGATCTTTCTGCGGTAAAGCCGAGTATTGCACTACCTGAAAATGCAACTGTCGCCCCAGCTTCTGGAAGTGCTCAGAATTTCACCTTTTCTTCAACAACACCGTTAGTTTATCGTGTATATAATGGAAACGTTTTTAATACCTACCAGGTAACAGTTAAGGAGATTATAGCCGAAATAACAGCTTTCCGTATCGGTAACAAAGTGGGTGTTATTAATCAAGAAAATAAAAGTATCATCATATATTTACCGGTTGGTACAGCTGTAAAAGAACTCAATCCCTCAGTAGAATTTACTAATGGAGCAAGTATAGCACCGGGGCAGGGCGGATATGTTGATTTCAGTTCAGCTGTAAAGTATACGCTTACTTATATGGAGCAAACATTTCCATACACGGTGACTGTAGTTTTGGGCGACGAACCAGCATAAAGAATACGTACACTGCCGCTTTTATAATGCACATATTATAAATCAAAGTTTGAAACTTTTTTAATGAATCGATTAAAGTTAGCGGAATTAAACGGAGAAATAATAATAAAACAATTAATTTGTATTTGATAAACCTTATAGAAAAATTTAAATCATGATGAAGAAATTAGCATTTATATTACTAGCACTTCCTTTATTTAGCTACGCACAGACTGGAAGTACGAAACAAGATAAGCAAATGGTACAAGTGGAAAATTATCGCCCTTTATATCATTTTAAACCAAAAGAAGGGTGGATGAACGATCCAAATGGAATGGTATATAACAATGGTACTTATCATCTTTTCTATCAGCATAATCCAGATGAACCGAAATGGGGACCCATGCATTGGGGACATGCTACCAGCACAGATCTTGTGCATTGGGAAGAACAGAAAATAGCACTGTATCCGGATAGCCTAGGAACCATATTTTCAGGTAGCGCTGTTATTGATAAAGATAATACAGCTGGATTTGGCAAAGATGCTATGGTCGCGATCTTTACACATCACAACCACAAAGAAGAAGACAAGAGAACCGGTTTACATCAATACCAGAGCTTGGCATATAGTTTAGATCAAGGTAAAACTTGGGAAAAGTACAAGGGAAATCCTGTATTGCCCAATCCTGGAATCTGGGATTTCAGAGATCCAAAGGTGATGTGGCACGAAAAATCACAGGCATGGATCATGACTTTAGCAACAAAGGACTGTATCACATTTTATTCCTCTAAAAATCTGAAAGAATGGAAGATGGAAAGTAGTTTCGGAAAAGAAATCGGAGCTCATGGTGGCGTATGGGAATGTCCAGATCTGTTCCCAATGACAGATAATGGGGTAACAAAATGGATATTATTGGTCAGTATAAATCCAGGAGGACCAAATGGTGGTTCTGCGACACAGTATTTTGTTGGAGATTTTGATGGAAAGCATTTCACAACAGATGATACCCAGATTAAGTGGTTGGATTGGGGAACAGATAATTATGCGGGTGTAACCTGGAATAATGTGAAGGATCGTCATTTATTTATCGGATGGATGAGCAATTGGCAGTATGCGAATGAGGTACCCACATTAAAATGGCGGTCGGCTTCTACGATCCCACGTGAATTATCATTGACAAGCATAAATAGACAGTATTATGTAGCAAGTAAACCCGCTAAAGAAATTGAAAATGCTTTTAAAATATCGAAAACAATTGCTCCTAAAAAAGTAAACGAGATTCTATTAAGTGATCATCTGCCTACAGGATTCCGATTGGACATCAGTAAACTGAAAGTGCAGGATTTTAAGATTATTTTATTCAATAAAGAAGGAAATGAGCTAACAGTTGGGTATAATAAGGCCAAAGATCAGTATTTTATCAATCGTAGTGAATCTGGAAATATATCGTTTAGTCACGATTTTCCTAAAAAGCATGTAGCTCCTCGTCTTTCAAAAGAGTCTCAAGTAGACATGAACGTATTTTTTGATGTGACTTCTGTCGAGTTTTTTGCAGATAACGGACTTTCGGTGATGACAGACATATTTTTCCCTGATAGTCCTATGACCCATTTAAAAATTACAAGCAATGCTCCTTTAGAATATCAAAATATCATTATTTCAGAATATAAAAAATAGTCAATTACAGCAATAGACGGCTATAGGAATTAATTTTAGCCAGCTCAGAAACGCTTTCTTCATTAGATTGGAGGAAGCGTTTTTTGGATTTGAGCTTATGGTCTCTCCGGATATTGCTGAAAAAGTTTCATCCACCACAAACGCAACCCTGTATAAAATAGAATTTCTTGTGACAAAGTTATTTTTAAACAAAGTAGCTCATCTTCATAAATTGATATAGGAATAGCATTTTGTGTTTTACGTGTTATACAATGATTAAAAATGTAACACGTAAATTAAATTAAACAACACCATTAATAGAATTCATATGTTAACTGAGTTGTACCTTTTGTCGTTTCCAGTAAAATTTTCCCATCCAAAAAATCTTTCCACGAGACCGAATAATCTTTGTTTTCAATTTCTTTAATCATTTCAAAAAAACTTTGGCCATGTAGGTGATCGATAGTCGGAGACTGGATAAATTCGGTAGGTAAACCATAATAAAAAACTAAAAACTGTTCTAGCGATTTGTAATCGTAATAATTGTTATAAACACTTCGTACTCCTTTTAGGTTGTTATTTTTAATTACAATTTTTTTGATTTTCCCTTTATTGTAATAATAATCTACAGTCGAAGCATAAAACCGATCTAGCCATCGTCCTCCTATATATCTTATATGATCCTTATCATAAACAGCTACAGAGTCGCTTTTATAAAAGAAATGACCAATATCTCCTATATGAGATAGCTTACCAAATTGAAATGAATAATTCTTCCTGATATTCATAGGTCTATTATCTTTATTTGCAGGAATCCATTTCGATATATTTTCAAATTTTTGTTTCAATGAGTCTATGCCATTAATATAACCTATAGAATTTATCTCTAAAACACTACTATCTTTCATTGCACTGAATTCTATAATAATTCTTCCATTAGCATGTGGAAACGCTTTTAAAAGCTCTTCATGAAACTTATATACACCAATTTTGGGCGTTGGTAGAAAGTTTTCATACGAGATAAATATAACCTCTTTATCTTCTTGGCTTTTGGCGATAAAATTTAAAGCTAATAATGAAGCAATTATAAAGCATCTAGCTAAACTATATTTAATACCGCTTGAATACATAGATTTAGTCATTATAAGTATGTAGGTTAACCGCATTAAGATACAGATAATAACCAAATCTTTATCATGTAAAAAGATTGCGAACACTTGAAAATCCATATACATCAAAAGGGCCTAATTCTCATTAGACCCTTTATCTTGGCGTTTAACTGCACAGTAATTTTTATGTTTCTTATCGTTTCCTCTTTTTTGTTTCATCATCCAAATTGTTTTCAAGCAATTGGATTTATTTACTGTACTACGTCATTTATCGTTATACACTTTCATGCTGAAAGTATGTTTGTTATCGCTTTGTATAATAAGAACACCTGTCGAAGAGAATAGTTCAAAAAAAGTTTAAAATAATTTCACCTATTCATTTTGACCGTTCACCGAGTTTTTAGTTGGTTTAGTCTAATTGCCATAGGGTAGGGACGATTTACACCCTACTTTTGAATCAACAATTGCGTCAGCAAGCATCAGGGTTTGAGTTGGTGGATGTGGGGCTGATGCAACTTAAGAACTAACAATATAAAAATAAAGACATTATGAACACTATAGCAAAAACATTCGCGGCAGCAGCCTTGATCGCAGTTTCTACTTTCAGTATGGCAGCAGGCAAACCAGAGGTATCAAACCCTAAAAAAGCAGTGGTCAATTTATCTACAGCAGATCTAGCCATTGATCATTACGTTGCGGTTATGACAGAAGGACAATCGGCAGGAGTGGAGCAGCTGTTTACAACAGACTTCAGCCAAAAAGTACAGGCATCAGAAGATAAAACCAATAGCCGTTCTGAAGTTATTTCCTTCTTGAAAAAGCAAAAAGGAGAGCAGTTAAACTGTAAAACAAGTACCACCATCGTACAGGAGTCAGCAGACTATATGATAGCAAAAGTAACGATGCAGTTTGAAGGATTTACTAAAACTGATCTAGTGACACTGGTAAATGACGAAGGTAACTGGAAAGTATCCCAATCGATCAATTCTTATAAGTAATCAAGTTTAATCATAAAACCCTAAAAAAGCGGTGGTCAATTTATCTACAGCAGATCTAGCCATTGATCATTACGTTGCGGTTATGACAGAAGGACAATCGGCAGGAGTAGAGCAATTGTTTACAGCAGACTTCAGTCAAAAAGTTCAGGCATCAGAAGATAAAACTAACAGCCGTTCAGAAGTTATCTCCTTCTTGAAAAAACAAAAAGGAAAGCAGTTAAACTGTAAAACAAGTACCACCATCGTACAGGAGTCAGCGGACTACATGATAGCCAAAGTAACGATGCAGTTTGAAGGATTTACTAAAACTGATCTAGTGACACTGGTAAATGACGAAGGTAACTGGAAAGTATCCCAATCGATCAATTCTTATAAGTAATCAAGTTTAATCATATAATAAGTAGAAGCCACGTCGTAAGATGTGGCTTTTTTTTGTGTCCGGAAAGCAAGACTAGGTTAACAAGTTGATGCTTTTGTTGCCAGCTAGCCGACAACAAACGACTACT
>Ga0160454_100361_pt1 | contig 28716 bp, 27 predicted proteins | sample HID1971M_E6MG_FD_108218 | JGI IMG/M metagenome (GOLD analysis project Ga0160454, IMG submission 108218) | Enriched millipede-associated microbial communities from UW Madison campus, WI, USA - HID1971M_E6 MG | ecosystem: Host-associated > Arthropoda: Insects > Digestive system > Unclassified ... | reverse complement strand
CGGAAAGTTTAATTCAGTGTCTTGTCTGAAAACACGGGCAGCTCCTGCACAAGTTCATTCATGCTAAACGAAGCGCAGGGGACTACCTTGGAACAAATTATCTCGTCTTCCGCGTATAGGTCGGCCAATTCATATCGTCCTCCGTCCAGCACATATTGCTCCAAAGTAAAATTGGTGAGATCGACGATCCAATATTCCGGAACGCCGTATTTGGCATATACGATCCGTTTCTGCACCTTGTCCCGTCTGCGCGAATGCTTGGAGGTGATTTCAACGACTAAATCCGGCGCACCATTAATGCCTTTGCCGCCAATAATCTCCATTCTGCTGCGATGGATCATGATCAGGTCCGGCTGGCGGACTTCCGTAGCGGACAAAATGACGTCAATTGGGGAGGCATAGATAATGTATTCGTTGCGGCAACTGTCATTAAGCCTACGCTGTATCTCATAAACAAATGACTGATGCGTAGGCGTCGGAGCAGGGCTCATCAGCTCCAACACTCCATCGGAAATTTCATAGCGTCTGCCGTCGTCTTCCATATTGGCGTACATGTCGTAAGTAACCGGCGACTCCTTGATCAGCTCTTCGTACGTTTTCTTTTTCATGTTCGTTCAAGCTCCCTCCGCATCAACAAAAATAGCACCCCAGCAAAGAAACACATCTGTGTTTATCTTTGTGAGGTGCTTCCTCGACATTATTTCCTTCATTATGCCGCTGTTCCCGCAAGCTGTCAATTTCGTGCAATAACGAACCCTTCGTCGGCCAAGTACTCCTCGGCTTCTTCGCGCGTTTCGAACGCCATTTCGAGATTCAGCCCCGCAAACAGATACCACATATCGTCCTCAAACTGCAGCGATAGCTCGTCGCCGGCATCATTGCGCCACTTCTCTCCGGTCGCGCCGTCCGTCTCCGTATTAGCCGCCTTAGCCGATCCTCCGGACGACGATCCACCGCCCAACATCCGGATCGACCGGGCCACCAGCTCTCTTAGCTGCGGTTCATCGTAATCGCGAACGTTGGCAAAGCCTTTCCCATCCGTCTCAACGCCGTCCAACCCGACTGCATACACGTAGCCGTTGCCGTTCGGATGAAAATGATAGCCCACGTTTTTCTTATCCGTCAGGCTAGCGTCATAATGAAAGTTCACTCTTCCCAGGGAAACGTTTTTGCGCTGCAATTCAGGAAACGACTGCATAATCGCCAGCTTCTCTTCAAAACTCAACATATGGATTCACCCTCCCTTTCCAAATACATTATTACACACCCATTACGACCCTACGCGCTCCGGGGAGCCCTCCGGGTCTCCTCCATTCTTGTCATCCCTCGTAAACCGCCGCTCGATCCTTTTGCTGATCCACAGCGACAGACCCACGAACAGCACGACGTAGACGAGCTCGAACGGCCGCTCGACGAACCGCATCAGATCGTGGCCGATGATCGATACCGACATGACCATGATCGCCTTGCCGAATAGAACCGCGATGAGGAACGAGCGAATCCGCATCTGCGCGATAGCCGCGGCGATATTGATAACGACAAACGGCCCGACCGGGAAAATGCTAAGCAGAAACACATAACTGAACGCGTTGCGGCGCACCCACTTCAAGCTCTTCTGAATCTTGGGCTTTTGCGCCATTCGAACGAAATAAGGATGTCCGGCGATTTTGCGCACGACGAGAAATGTCGTCAGACAGCCCGCAACGATTCCGATCCAGGAGTAGAGAAAGCCAAGCCACAAGCCATAGACGGCCGCATTCACCCCGACGATCAGAATCGTCGGCAGAGGCGGGATAAACGATTTCATGAACGTAAGCGCTATACCCGGCAAAGGCCCGAAATTGCGATATTGTTCCAATATATGGGTCAAATTCTCTTCGGTAATGTTGGAGAGAATGTCCGACACGAGACTCATCCGGGGCCAACACCTTTTCCGCTACGCAGTAATGTGCCTATTATACCACTTGTCCGTTCCCGATACTTCAACGCATTTCCGACAATCCTCGGAACTTCGCCGAGGCAACGGTCAGTCGTTTTGCCCGGAGAGGAGCTTTTTCTATGGCTGAGGACTTCTGTCCGGCAATTGCTCTACGAAGCTGTCGGACAGATTCAGCAGCTCCAGCGCTCGCTCGTATTCGGCCCGCGAAGCGCCGCTGCCTTCAGACAGCTCTTCACCGTCGAAAGGATAGTTCGCGCCGTCCTCGTAGTCGTTGCCGGTAATGAACACTCCGGTATCCGACACGATGGAGCCGGTCGGCAGGAAGTGCCGCATCGGGAGCACATTGGAGTCCGAGTTCAATAGATCCTGCCCGAAATAAAGCTGATTCCCGAGAGAAGCCCCTACCAGATTCGCCACGGTCGGCAACAGATCGATTTGTCCCCCCGTGCGCTCAATGACCGCAGGATAGGTCGCATCCGGAACGTGCATAATGAGCGGTACGTTGAACATTTCCGCGTAACCGTACTCATGGCCGACCAATTCCTTCATGAGCTCGCGCTCTTCGTCATTCATCGAGTATACGGGCAAGCCTTGATGATCGCCGTAGAAAAGCACAACGCTATCTTCCCACAGCCCGCTGCTTTTCAGATCGTCAATGAAGGCGCCTATCGCATAGTCGGCGTAATTTTGCGCCTGAATGTACCGCCCGATCATCGAATCCTTCATCTCCTCGGGAAGGGCCAAACGGCGCTTCGATTCCGGCAGATTGTAAGGGTGATGAGCGCTCATGCTCAGCACCTGTGTGTAGAAGGGACGATCGCTTTCGTTCATTTTCTTCAACTCTTCGATCGTCTTCTCGTACAGAACTTCGTCGGACGAGCCGAACGCGATATGATCCGTATCCCCGAAAAAGCTTTTGTCGTAATACCGGTCGAACCCAAGTGCCGGATATAGCTCGGTCCGGTTCCAGAACTGAACGTCGTTCGTGTGGAACGTAGCCGTATCGTAGCCATAGCTCTTCAGCAGTTTAGGCAGGCTCGGCAGCTCCTTTTTCGCGTTGTTTTTCGTCGCCGGCTCGTGCTTAGGTACATATAAAGACGTATTCACCACGTATTCGGCATCCGCCGTTGTCCCCTGCCCAACCATCGCATAGAAACGATCGAAATGGAAATTCTCCCGGGCGAGCTTCGATAAATTCGGCATCGCCTCCTGGCCGTTCACCCGAAGACCGATCAGAAAGTTCTGCATCGATTCCATCTGAACGATAATGACGTTTTTTCCCTTTGCTGCGCCGTAATAGAGCGGTTGCTCCCGGGACGTCTTCCCTTTCAGCTCGTCGATTCGGGCTTGGGTAATTTCCTTCATATCTACCCTCTCCGCATCGACCTTGTCATCCGCGAATATCGTGTAAAACTCGTAATTCAGAATGCCCATTTCTTCCGCTTGCATATTCTCGTTCATGCTTGCGCGGTTAGGCCAGATGCTGATAAAGCAAAGCATGACGGACACGACAAGCAGAACGGACAGCGCCTTGCGGCTAATCGGCCTCAATTGCAGCTGGAATCCCTTCGTTCGGCTCCTCAGCCACAGAGGGATGGCTACCAGAACGAGGATATCGACGAACACTAGCAAATAGTACGGGTCCATCAGCGAGTAGGTGCTGTCTCCGACCTGAGCGACTTTATTGGCTTGATTGAGCGCATGATAGGTTACGATAACGCCGTAATATTTGTAATACATCAGCACCGTAAAATAAAGCAGCGTAAACAGCAGGTTGGCGATCGTGTAATAAAGCAGCTTGCGCTTGGTCGCGAACCATTCGATCAGGCAGAAAACGACCCAGAAAAACGGAATTTCCGTCAGCATCGTCGTCACCGAAGGACCGTCTTCGAACACCACGAACCAGGCGAGACAGCATTTCAGCAGCAATATCAAAGTAAAAAGCACGAATCTCCGGTTGCCCAGCTTGATCAACAGATTCATGTCCATATCCTCTCCCTTGCGAATCGCGGAGAATCTTTTTTCTATTATTCTACCGTATACCCCAGCCTGAGGTTTCTTAAAGTTTCCTTAGATTCACGACCTCCTTATCGATAACCTTGAAAAACAGCTCAAAAAACCCTCCGTCTTACACGCAGGTTAGTTGGGGTGGGGGCGACGTTTGTTAGTCTAACGCGGAAATCCCGCCTTAAATATGCATCCTCACTCTTTCGGGGCCGAATAAAGCGGATAATCCGCTTTAACTTTGCAAATTCGGCCATTTTGGAAAAATAAAGAGAGTTTTCCTCTTTAAATCATCCATTTTCACCTATTACGGGAAAATAACGCGGATTTTCCGTTTTAACGTTTCCACCAAGTTGAAAATAGAGGAGGGGTCCCACAAAATCAGAGTCCTCTGAGATATATAGAATATGTAAGGAAGGGGTAAGCACCCCGCCCCCTCCCTGAGGAGCCTCGCACGCCCCTGAAATGACCTCTTAACGGGTTTACCCTTTCCATTTCAGGAGCGCTTCCGAAGCATTAGCACAGCAATCGAACTTGGCTATGGGATAGCCCCATCTTGCTCTTACCTTTTATGCGTTAATTGCTCCTGAGCCATCCGGATCATCTCCCGCACCATTGCTCCGCCGATTCTTCCTCCAACCTGCCCGGCTTCCTCCGTCGTCAGTTTCCCGTTGTCGCCCGGCTCCAGCGGCACGCCGATTTCCTTGGCAACCTCGTACTTCACCGCGTCCGGCCGCTGCGGATCGACCGAGTAGCCCTCCTTGCGCATCACGTCCGCTTTGAGGGCGCTAACGCCCTCTTCCGCTCCGGGCACCGCCAGCCTCCGTCTTCTACTTCTGCCCATCTGTTCGATCGCCTCCGTTCAGTTCGGGAACGCCAAGTCTAATGTCGATGCTAGCCTTCCCGGACAAAAACGAATTATTCGTCGGCCTCTTTCATCCATTGCTCGTACAGACGATCCAGACGTCCCCGCACATCCTCTCTTGCCGCCCAGTCCTTCTCCAATTCGGGGGGACTGATCGGCGTTCCGTCGTGCGTCCGGGCATCCAGCTCGGCCAGTCGCCGCTCTAGCTCGGCGATCTCCGTTTCCAGGCGCTCGCGAATAAGATCGGGCTGCACAACGGAGCCCTGCCGCTTGATCGCCCCCGGACGCTCGAAGGCCGCTCTCGGCCGAACGCCGCGCGATGGCAAGGACTCAGCTTCTTCGGAAAACTCTAAGGCAGCCGCTCTGCGCCTGCTCTCCGCCTTGTAATCGTCGAAATCCCCCAAATAAACCGCCAGGCGTCCCTCATCCAACTCCCAAACCTTTTGCGCCAGCCGATTGATCAAATAACGATCGTGAGTCACCGCCAGAATGGTCCCCGGATACTCGATCAGCGCTTCCTCGAGCGCCTCCCTCGACGCGATATCCATATGGTTCGTCGGTTCGTCCAGTACGAGCAGATTGGGCTTGCGCAGCACAAGCAGCGCCAACCTCAGCCTCGTCCATTCCCCGCCGGACAGCAGACCAACCGGCTTAAACACGTCGGCTCCGTAGAACAGATAGGCCGCCAGACGCGATCTGGCTTCCCCTTCTTCCATGCCGGCCTCACGGCGAAAATAATCCAACACCGACTCCTTCGGTTCTTCCGGCTGCTGCTGCTGGGCCAAATACCCGATCTCTACGCGCGAGCCGAGCTTAAGCTCGCCTCCGTCCGCTTGCTCCTCGCCGAGGATCAGCCGGAGCAGCGTCGACTTGCCCGCGCCGTTGCGGCCGATGAGCGTCACCTTTTCTCCATATTCCAGCTGCGCCGAAGCGCTCCTCAGAATGTCCTTATTCCCGTATCGCTTAGCCACGCTGTCCAGCGCGATCACCTGCTTGCCGGAACGATCGGTCGGCCGAAGCTCGAACTCCGCCTCCTTGCGATCAAGCGCCGGACGCTTCACCTTCTCCATTCGATCCAACGCCTTCTGCATGGAAGCGGCTCTGCGGAAAAACTTGCCGTTGTCGCCGATTCTGCCCCATTCCATCAGCTGTTTGATCGTTTCGCGCATCTTTTTGATTTTTTTCTGCTGCTCCTGGTAATCGGCGAACTGCTGAAGCAGAAGCTCTTCCTTCTCCTTCATATATTTCGTGTAATTGGCATGGAAAACGAGCGATTCCCCATCCTCCAGCTCAACGATCTTCGTTACGACCCGATCCAGAAAATAACGATCGTGCGAGACGATCAAGCACGCGCCGTCATACTTCAGCAGAAACTCCTCCAGCCACTCAACGCCTTTCATGTCCAGATGGTTCGTCGGTTCGTCGAGCAGCAGCAGATCCGGCTTGCGGATCAATTGCGAGGCCAGCCCTACCTTCGTTCTCTCTCCTCCTGACAACGAGCCGTAGTCCCGCTCGTACCACGTCTTATCGATCCGCAAACCCCCAGCGATCTGATCGATACGCGCGTCCATCTCATAGCCGCCCTCCCGCTCGAACCGTTCCTGAAGCAAGGCATAGCGCTGCAGCAGCTCCTCCAGGCGGACCGGATCGTCCGCGGCTTCCGGTTCCGACATCCGCTTCTCCAAATCGGCCATCTGAGCCCGGCACTCCAACAGTCCGCTATATCCGAGAGCTAGCACATCGTATACAGAACGATGCGCCATATTGGCGGGAATTTGCTCCAAGTAACCGATTCCGGCGTCTTTGCGCACGGTAAGCAGCCCCTCGTCGGGCGTATCCAGCTTGGCGATCAGACGCATCAGCGTCGTTTTGCCGCTGCCGTTGCGGCCCACGAGACCGGCCTTCTCTCCGTGATGAAGCTCAAAGGTCACATTGTCCAGCACTAGCTGCGCTGCATTATATTTACGTACGTTTTGGCAATTTATCGTTAACATGTCGGTTCCTCCTGAAATATCGGAGGCTCCTGCCCGGCAAATACAAAAAGGGCGCAGGGAAAATTCCCTACGCCCGTTCGGATACGTTAATCCGCTTCGGTCAAGGCAGGAACCTTCTCGAGAGTTGTGAAATCGTATGGCCGAAAATGGACGGACTTCTCCCGTATTCGCACGCGCCATGAACGATGCCAGCCATCGCAATCGGCAATCGGCTGACTTGGTTGTTCACAAACTCTCGATTCATCCTGCCTTCACCTCCCGTCAAAAATCGTTATTCCGAGAATACCATGGACTCCGCCGACAGCGCAAGCATTCTCCAGCCAACGCCGTCCAAATATGCATTAATCATTATATAATTATTTTATGATGCATTATACTATTAATAACCGCTCAACCCCGATAGCTGTCCTGCCATTTGAGTAGACGGGCCTCCAAAATTCGGACCAGAGAATCGGTCAGCTTGCCGACGATGGCAAAGATGAAAATGCCGACAAAGACGACGCCGGTACGAAGATAGGCGCGAGCGTCTTGGATCAGATAGCCCACACCCTCATCCGCCCCCATTAGCTCCGCAACGACGAGACAAAGCCAGGATACGCTGAGAGAAAGTCGAATGCCGAGCAGAATGTTGGGCATCGCGCCGGGAAGAATGACTTTGACGATCTGCTGGTATCTGCTGAACTCCAACACGCGGGCGACGTCAAACAGCTTGGCGTCGACGTTGCGCACGCCGAGGAACGAATTGACGTACACGGGGAAAAACGCGCCCATCGAGATGAGCAATATTTTCGACAGCTCGCCGAATCCGAACCACAGAATAAACAACGGAGTGACGGCCAATAGCGGCACTGTCCGCAGCATCTGAATCGTCGGATCAAGCGTGTGCTCCGCCCTCCGAAACAGACCTACGGAAATGCCGATAACGAGCCCCGCGACCGCTCCAATCAGAAATCCGCTCATCGCTCGGACGACGCTGACTCCGAGATGATGAACCAGTTCCCCGGACAAAATCATGTCGTAAAAATCGCCGAAGATGGAGATCGGACCCGGAAACAGCATCGGATTCAACAGCCCAAGCTCGACCGCAATCTGCCAGACGACGAGCACGGCAACCGGAATGGAGCTGCCCAGCGCGATGCGGATGACCTTTTCTTTTCTGAACATGGATTTAGACAACCTTTCGTTAAAGTCGTTAGATATGCCAGCTGACGGTGTCTTCCTCGACATGGTTCAGCGCCGACAGCACTTCCGTGCGCAGCGCCTGAAAAGCGGAGCTTACCCGATTTCGCGGATAGGACAGATCAACGGGAACGACCGCTTTGATTTTGCCGGGACGGGCATCCATCACGACGACCCGGTTTGACAGGAAAATCGCTTCGTCGATATCGTGCGTAACCAGCAGCATAGACGTGCGGTTCTCCCGCCAAATGTCCAGCAGAGACTCCTGCATATGATTCCGCGTGAAAGCGTCCAATGCTCCGAATGGCTCGTCCAGCAGCAGCACCTTAGGGCTCCGGAGCAGCGCCCTGGCGATCGCCACCCGTTGGGACATCCCGCCCGACAGCTGCTTCGGATAAGCTTTCTCAAAGCCCTGCAGCCGTACCAGTCCGATCATCTCATCCACCCGACGCCGTACGTCGGGGTCCTTCAAGGACAAATCCGCAGCAATATTTCTTTCCACAGTCAACCACGGAAACAACCGATGCTCCTGAAAAATAAACCCTTTCTCCTTGCTCGGCCCCGTTACATCGGCGTCATCCAGACGAACCGTCCCCTCGTAATCGACGTCCAACCCGGCGACGATTTTGAGCAGCGTACTTTTACCGCATCCGCTCGGGCCGATAATCGAGACGAATTCCTCTCGCCCCAGCGTAAAGTCGATCCGGTCCAGCGCATGGGTTATGGCGTCACCGGACCGGAACGTTTTGTTCAAGTTGCGTATTTCCAAAGCTGCCGTAGTCATTGCGAAGCCTCCCGCGCGTGATCATGCTGACCTTCATGAATTTACGGAGAATCTTATCAGACGCCGAAAATCATTGTCAATACGCCTTTTTCGACATCCCCTTTACATACTGACGATCGATTTCTTATTTAAAATTGTCGTACTCCCGGATCAAATATTTCAGAAATTCCCTCTGCGCGATCGAAAAATGTTTATTCGTCAGTCTGGCCCATCCAAGCGGCACCGTATTGGGTTCGTGATCGACAAGCGGGATTCCGACGATGTCTCCTCCGGTCACCAGAGGGTCGTTCTTCATGCTCAGCTCGATGAAAATACCGATGGCGACATTCTCGGCAATCGTTCTTTTCAGAATATCCACGTTGTTGGAGGTGAAAATAATATTGACCGGTCCGTATTTGCCTATAAAATCCTGCATAAACCAGTTCGAGTAATTGTTGTCCGCGTTCACGAACGTCTGATCGAGCAGATCGCCAGGCGTTACGCTCACCCTCCCCGCTAGAGGCGAACGCTTGCCGACGTATACGATGATGCGGGAATCCAGCATTTTGTGCAGCGTTAAATCCTTAAGATCCTCTTGTCTGTGGCGATCGAAGTAGATCAGCCCCAGATCAGTGCGGTCCTCCCTCAAATCCTGAACGATCGCCTCGGAATTCTTGCCCGTAATCGCCAGTCGCACGTTAGGGTGATCCCTCTTGAACGAGATGATCGATTGGGAGAGGATCGCCACGATGTTCGGTCCGATCGAGAATCGGACTTCGCCTTCGATCAGCGCGCTTTGGATTTGCGATTCTTCCTTGATCTCCTCGATCAGCGTCAGAATCTCGTCGATCTTGCGGAGGATGATTTTGCCCCGGTCGGTCGGCTCGGTGCCCAGCCGCGAACGCTTGAAGAGCTTAATGCCCAGCTCCTCCTCGAATTTCGCTAACGATTTGCTGATCCCCGCCTGACTGACATGCAACTGCTCGGCCGCAATCGAGATAGAGCCGGTCTTGGCAATCGCAGCCGCATGTTCGAATTGCTCGATGTTCATACAAAGGACCCCTTTACATAACTTCCGGTTATATAAATATAAAGCATAGTTATTTTACTAGATTACTCGGAAATAATACAATGCAAATATCGAAATTGATTTCACATCCGAAGGAGAATGCAACATGACTGCTTCCTCATTACGAATCCGCGCACTCAGAAAAACTGGCCTGTGGCTGCTATCCGCATCGTTAGCCCTCTTTGCCTTGACCGCTTGCGGCAAAGACGAGAGCGCAGGGTCCTCGAAAGATACAACAACCGTCAACATCGCGATCAACGGCGGCTTGAACCTGCTGACCATCGCCAAGAAAAAAGGCTGGTTCGAGGAAGCCTTCGAGAAAGCAAACGCCAAAGTCCAGTGGAACGAGTTCCAGAGCAGCGTTCCCTTGCTGGAAGGACTCGTCTCCGATCGCGTAGATTTCTCGTTCATCGGGGACGGCACGGTCGTTACCGGCAAAGCCGCGAACAGCCCGTTTACCGTCATCTCCGTTACTGGCGTTCAAGGCAATCAGAACAGCGTCATCGTCAAGCCGGACAGCCCGATTCAATCGATCGCCGACTTGAAAGGCAAACAGATCGCAGTTGCGAAAGGCTCCTCCGGCCACATCTTCCTGATCAAGGCGCTGCAGAAGAACGGGTTGAGCGAATCCGACGTGAAAATCGTGCAGCTTCAGCCGGACGAAGCGAACCCGGCTTTCCAGGCCGGCCAGGTCGACGCTTGGGGAATCTGGGACCCGTTCGTAACGACGGAAGTGGCCGCAGGCCGGGCCCGTATCGTAGAGAGCGTGCAGACGATGGGCTTCGTCGCTCCGGCCGTTATGATCGGCCGCGATAAATTCCTGAAGGAGCATCCCGATCTGACCGCCCTGTACTTGAAAGTATATCAGCAAGCGGTGGATTGGGTCGCTCAGAATCCGGACGAAGCGGCCGACATTCTCGCAACCGAGAAGAAGATGGACAAGGCGCTCGTCAAGACGCTGATCGAAAATACGCAATACATCAACGATCCGATTACCGCCGAGACGGCGGAAGCCATCCAGTCAACGGCCGACATCCTGCTGGAATCCGGCACGATCAAAGAAAAGCTGGATGTAAGCAAAGTATACGACAATTCCTATTTCGAAGCATCTAAGAAATAACGGCAAATAGCCGGATAACATCGGGAGGATTACGCCATGACCGCAGTACGGGAAGCATCGATCGCCAACTATGAGTTGACCGCGGACAAAATCCGGGCCAGCGTGGAACACTTGCCCAAGGAGCTGCTGCTATGGCAGCCCGGCCTGGGCAAGTGGAGCATCAACGAAATTGTAGGCCATCTGGTCGATTCCAACATCGTCAACTCGTACCGCATTCGCAAAATCGTCTCCGAGCCGGTCGAAGCTCTGGCGAGCTTCGCTCACGAAGAATGGGTCGACCGGCAACGGTTTAACGAGACGGATTTATCCGAACTGCTCGCCGTTTACGACGCAATTACTCGCTACAACGCCATTCTGCTTCGCAAGCTGAGCGAAGAGCAATGGGCGTTAATCGGGAAGAAGCTGGACGAGCCTATCCCCGTCTCTCATATTATCGACCGGTTCATTTGTAATCATGTGGATAAGCATCTGGGACAGATCGAACGCAACAAAGCGGCCTACGAGGCGCGCTAGAAGGAGTCCGATATGAATCTTGACCGATTGCTGGAGAGAGCCGAAGCTCTCTATCCCCAAGTCGTGGAATGGCGGCGTTATCTGCACGGCCATCCGGAGCTTTCCTTCGCGGAGACGAAAACGGCGCAGTACATCGAGGACATATTAAACGGCTTTGGCGGACTTATCGTTACGAGGCCCACCGCCTCCAGCGTCATGGCCCGGCTGGTCGGAGCCCGCCCGGGACGTACGCTGGCCATCCGCGCCGATATCGACGCCTTGCCGATCCAGGAGGACACCGGCTTGCCGTTCGCTTCGCAAGTGCAGGGCGTCATGCACGCTTGCGGCCACGACGGGCATACGGCTACCGTGCTAGGTGTGGCCCGGGTATTATCCGAGCATGCGGAGGAGCTGGAAGGCGAGATACGTTTTCTATTCCAGCATGCGGAGGAGCTGCCGCCCGGCGGCGCGGACGAGATGATCGCAGCCGGAGTTATGGACGGCGTGAACCATGTCATCGGCGCGCATCTCCAATCGCCCGTCGAGGTCGGACGGGTTGGCGTAGTCGCCGGACCGATGCTTGCTTCTCCGGACACGTTTACGATTACGATTACCGGCAGGGGGGGCCACGCCGCCGAACCGCACAAGACGGTCGACGCCATCGCCATCGGCGCCCAGGTCGTGACGAACCTGCAGCATATCGCCTCCAGGACGACCGATCCAATGAAACCGCTAGTCGTCTCCGTAACGCAGTTTATTGGCGGTCATGCTCACAACGTCATTCCGGGAAGCGTGCAGCTCTGCGGTACGGTCCGCTGCATGGACATGGAGCTGCGTGCCGACGTCCCCCGTCGCATGGAGCGAATCCTCGCGGGAATTACACAGGCTCACGAAGCGGAGTACGAGCTTCAATATCATTACGGCTATCGCCCGCTGGTTAACGATCCGGAAGTGACTCGCGTCGTAGCCGATGCCGTAGCGGAGCTGTTCGGCCGCGACGCGCTGTACAAAATCCAACCGAGCATGTCGGCGGACGATTTCTCCGCTTACTTGAACCAGGCTCCCGGAACGTACTTCAACATCGGCGCGGGCAACAAGGAGCGAGGCATCGTGCATCCGCATCATCATCCGAAGTTCGACATCGACGAGGAGTCGCTTAAAGTCGGGATGAAGGTGTTCTTGGCTTCGGCATTAAAGCTTCTTTAATAAAAAAAAGAGGTCGAGCTCCCGGGCGAATTTCGTCCGGACTCGGCCTCTTCTTCTATTCATTATCCCCTTCGTCCGCCTCAACGTAACGCCTAAGCGCATCAAGCTTGTTCTCCCAAAATCGCTCATAGAAGGCCAGCCAGCTCTTGAGCTCGCGTAACGGATCAGCGTCGAGACGATAGCGCGTCTCTCGGCCAACCTTGCGCTCCTTTACCAGCCCGGCTTCGGCCAAAATACGCAAATGCTTGGAGACCGCGGTGCGAGTCATCGGAAAATGACTGCTGATCGCGTTCACCGGCAGCTCCCGCTCGCCGAGCAAGCGGAGGACTCCCCTGCGGGTCGGGTCGGCGATCGCCTGGAAGACGTCGTATTTCGGCTCCTCCGAAGCTCGGTTAAGAGCGGACATATTCGCCCAGCTTCGCCACGATGCCGACCCAGCCGCCGTTCATCCGGTCGCGCACGACTTCATGAGGCTCGCCGAACTCGGTCGCCCCCTCTGTGGACCAACCGCCGTGAATAAGCGTAAATTCGGTCTGTCCTTCCTTGGCCACCAGCTCGAATGTCACGAACCAATCCTTGCCCCAGTTAAACGAAAGGCGGTTCGGCGGTTCGATCTCCGTTACTTTGCACGGGGATTTGCCGAATGGCCCGGCATCGAGATGGAACTCATGGCCGACATTCGGCTGAAAATCGTTCGGCATAAACCAAGCCGCGATCCCTTCGGCGGTCGCAACGGCCGTCCAAACTTTCTCAATTGGCGCATTAAACAGTTGAGTCTGACGAATATCGGGCAGCTTGTTCTCATTAGGTGTTGCGGTCATGTGTCACTTCGCCTCCGTATAGGAAACCTTTTGGTTTCATTTCACCACCTTTATTATAGGAAACCAAAAGGTTTCATGTCAACCTCTTCCGTTTTTCTCCGGCCAGCAGCACTTTGCGCATGAACAGCCAGCTCAGCAGCGGAGAGCTTCCTATCGCGAGCAGCAGCCACATCATCGCCGGCGGCGTTTGACTGACATAGATGACCCCCATGAAAACAGCCATTCCGACGATACGGCCAACGTTAAGCGCCAGCTCCCGGGCTACGACGTATTCCACTCTTTTCTCCGCACTCTCTTCGTCTTTCCCGATCAAATCGAAGACAACCGTAGTCATCGGCAGAATGTACAACGGGAAGAACAAAGAGGCGCCAAGACCGAAAGCAAGCAACGTCGCATAGCTGAAGCCGGCGAACATCGGGAGAATAACCGCAATAAGCGCCACGGCTCCCGCCAGCATTCCTCCGTACCTCCACTTGGGTTTGAGCCATTTTCCCACGCATAGAAAGCTCGCAAAGCCCACCGCGGAAGTGAGCAGCATATAGTTGCCCAGCTTCATCTCGCTCCCGGTCTGTACGTAGATTAACACTCCGATCAGGACGCCAAACACGCTCTCGCGGACACCTTGAGCAGCCAATGCGCCCATGACCTTCGGCCATGAAGAATCGCGCTGTTTCAGCAGATGGTATGGCCATTGCCAATGATAGTTCCCCGACGTTTTGCGATTGCGAATGAAAAAGCTGGTGGCGATCGCGGCCAAGAACACCCCCGCCGAAGCAATGAAGATCGCCCGATAGCCGCCTTCGCCGCCTAAACGGGAAATGAGCCATCCGGAAGTCCAAGGCACGACAATGCCGATCAGCGAAGCGATCGTCCCTGCCCAGCCGTTGAACTTGTCCCGATTATCCGGCTCCGTCGCTTCGAAATAGACGACATTATAAGCCAGCCAAAACAGCCCCGTCGCCGCCCCCTGGACGATGCCCAGCAACCAAATATAGTGCATGGCGCTTCCTTTCAGAAGAAGCACAAGGGCGTAGAACCCGGCGGAAATCGCGATGCCCAGCCTTAGCAGAATCATCTTGTTGCCTTCTTTGGCCGCATTGCCGGCAATCCAGAACGTCAGCCCCATGCAGAGATGAGTGATCAGCGTAAACCATCCCAGCTTGAAATAATCGTTGCTGGCTTTCCAGATATAGATTCCGAAATAAGTGCCGGACAAGGCGGTAGCCATCACAAACAGTCCGTTAACCGCGAGCAGGAGGAGCGTCTGATCGTCCAATTTTCCGTCGCGGCGCTGTCGGCGAGTATGCATGAATCTCTCCTTCGTGTTCCGATAAATCGATGCGTCCTATTAGATAACCTTCCCCAATGCAACGTTCAGGAACCGGATTTCATCCGCAAAAAAACAGACAGCGTACGGCCGCTGCCTGTTGCTCGTTGTCTTATAGAGGTCTCTCGATGGAAAAGAGATCGCCTAGCTTCGCATAGGAGCTGCCCGCCAGCCGGCTTACCGCCTTGAGCTGAGCGGGATCGACATATCCGTCCTTGTACACCGACTCATCAAGATGGAAGTACACGACTTTCCCGATCAGCAGATCGCATGCGCGCGCCATCGCGCTGCCGCCTAGCGGAATCGCCTGCTCCAACACGCATTCAAGCCTGATTTTCGCCTCGGCGACGCCAGGCACAACGATTTTCGAGCTCGGAACCGGGGTAAGTCCGACAAGCTCCGCCTCGCTCTGATCGGACGGAACGCTAGCGGCGGTATCGTTGATCTTCGCAATGTTCGATTCGTCGGAAATATGGACGACGAACTGCCCGATCTCGATCGCGTTTCTGGCCGTATCCTTGCGCTCGCCGTTTCTCCGTTGCGCGGAAATCGAGATCATCGGCGGGTTGGCCGTTACGATATTGAAATAGCTGTACGGAGCGGCGTTCAGGACCCCCGATTTGGAGAGCGTCGTGACGAATGCGATCGGCCGAGGAATGATGCTGCCAATCAGCAGTTTGTAACTGTCCTTATCGCTAAGATCCGCCGGATCGAGTCCGATCATATTCGCTCTCCGCCTCCTTCGAATGTTCGAGAAAACCATTGAGCCGCCGCGTCCGCCTCGGTCGCCGTCAATCGATGACCGAACTGTTCCCAGTGCAGCGCGACCTCGGCTCCCGCTCCCGTCAGCAGCGCTTGAAGTTCTCCGGTTTCCTGCGGCGTGCAGATGGGGTCGTTCTCTCCCGCGCCAATGAATACCGGTACTCCGGCAAGATCGGGAAGCTGCAAATCCCTTCTCGGAACCATCGGATGGTGCAAAATCGCCCCGCGCAAAGAGTTGGCGTAGTAAAACAACAAGCTGCCTGCAATATTCGCGCCGTTGGAATAGCCGACCGCTACCACATTGTCGCGGGCAAAGCCGTACTCGCCGGCCGCCTGGTCCAAGAAAGCGTGCAGCTCCTTCGTCCGGAATTCGAGGTCCTCCATATCGAAAACCCCTTCGGCCAGCCTGCGGAAAAACCTCGGCATGCCATTTTCCAACACATTGCCCCTCACACTTAGAAGAGAAGAACCCTGCGAGATCCTCTCGGCCAGCGGCAGCAAATCCTGCTCCGTACCGCCCGTTCCATGCAGAAGCAAAAGCGTAGGAGCGCTCGTATCGGAGCCTTGTCGATAAATGTGCTTCACTGGCGATCCTCCTCCAATACGCGAACTTCGATCGGCGTTAGCCCCTGCTCGATCTGTGCCCGATGCGGCTCGAACCAATCCGGCAGCATCAGCTTCTCGCCCATCGTCTCCGCAGGCTCATCCCGCGCGAAGCCCGGAGGATCGGTCGCGATCTCGAACAGTATTCCGCCTTCCTCGCGGAAATAAATCGCATTAAAATATTGCCGGTCGACAAACGGGGTCGGATGGAAGCCGTTCTCCTCGACAAGGCTCCTCCAGCGAGCATGATCCTCGTCGTCTGCCGCTCTCCAAGCGATATGATGCACCGTTCCCGCTCCGCCAATGCCGGGAGCCATCGGCGCAACGTTAACGTCAATGATATTGCCCAAATCTCCGGTAGCCTGGAATCGAACGTAGCCGTCTTCCTCGGATACTTTGCTCAAGCCCATCACTCGCTCAAGCGCAAACGCCGTCCGTTCCGGCGCCGTACTGAACAGCAGCGCCCCGCCAAAGCCTTTAATCGCCTTATTCTCCGGAACTCCTCCGAACGCCCACCGGCTTGACGTGCCAGCATCCCGCTCCACCAACTCGACCCTTAGACCGTCCGGATCTTCCAGCTGCAGCAGTCGCTCCCCGAAACGGCTCGTCTGTGTCGTCGAAATGCGGAACTTCTCAAAGCGCTCCCGCCAGAAGTCCAGCGCTCCCATCGGCACGACATAAGAGGTGACTCCGACCTGTCCTCCCCCGATCCGCCCTTTGCGCGACGTCGCCCACGGGAAGAACGTGATTATCGTTCCCGGGCTGCCCGCTTCGTTGCCGAAGTAAAGGTGGTACACCTCCGGCGCATCGAAATTGATCGTTTTTTTCACCAGTCTCAGTCCAAGCACTCCCGAGTAAAAATCCACGGTAGCCTGTGCGTCTCTAACGAAAGCCGTAACGTGATGAATGCCTGTTGTGCGCTGTGTCATTGTTATTCTCTCCTTTTATCGAAATGTCCGTTTAGAAACCGTTATAGCTCACGAACTCGCCTACAGGCTTGCGGTAGCCGCGAGGCCGCTGTGTCGACGTGTCCTCATGGCCGATCGTAATCATCATTGCCGGCACGTGCGTATCGGGGATATTCAAGATTTGACCGACTGCAACCGGATCGAAGCCGATCATCGGACAAGTATCCCAGCCTCTGTCCTTGGCGATTAGCATGAACAGCATCGCCGACAGGCTTGCGCTGCGGATCGCCTCGTCGCGTTTGAACGACTCTCCCCGTTCTCCGTAGAAAGACAGTACCGAATCGACGGTCATATCATACTCCTGCTTGCTCATAACGCCCAGATTCAGTAAGCCTTCATGAATGGGGCCCACGTCTTGGTAGGCGTTAGTATTGCCCAACACAAGAATAACGGCGGAGGAGCTTAGCACTTTGTACTGCTTGTTAGCCGCTCCGTAAAGCTTGTTTTTGATCTCCGGGTCCTTCACGACGATATAGTGCGTATGTTGAAGATTAAACGCCGAGGGAGCGAACTTCGTTAAGCTAAACATCTCGTTCAGCTCGCGTTCCGATATATCCACGTTAGGTATGAACTTCATCGCCGATCTGCGATCTTTCACCAATGTCTCGAAGCTGCTCATTCGTCATTCCGCCTTCTTTGATATGATAATTTTAAGAATCTTTATTTTAAGATATATGGCAAAAATAGAAGCGACTTGTGCAAACCAGATGTCAATTGTCTCATTCTCGCCTTCCGGCAGCCCCGTGACTGCGCGCTTCTATTTAAATCCCTCTTCCGCCGCTTTTCCAAGCTTTTTGAGCAACGCACTGACCGCCATCTTTTCTCCCTCGTCCAATCCGTCTACCGCCTGTCGAATAACTTCCGTATGCTCGGGAAAAACCTCTTCAATCATCTGACGACCCGCATCCGTAATATCCGCGTACACGAGGCGTCTATCCTCCGTGCAGGCTCTCCGCCTAACGAGTCCCTTTTGCTCCAGCTTATCCACTACGTAAGTGATGTTGCCGCTGCTCATAAGCACTTTTCCGCCGATCTGCTGCAGCGGCTGCGACCCTTTATGATATAGCAGCTCAAGCACTCCGAATTCGGTCCGGTTTAGACCGGAGCGCTTAATGTCCCGATCGACATGCGCATTCACCCACTGGCTCGCCCGAGTCAGAGCGATATACAGATCAAGCGATGTATCCCGTTTATTCTCCGTCATCGGCCTCACCTTCCTTCCGTTCATTTCTCAGCGTATTTCTCAGCGTAAATGTTCTTTTGAAATTTATCTTAAATTTAAGATAATACAATTGTATAGGTTTGTCAAGCTCTTATTAACGCAAGCCAAAAAAGAAGCCATCCCGCAAAAAGTCTAGACGACTTGCGGAATGGCCGGGTCCAAATCAGAAGGGACTGACCCATAAGTAAAGTTGCTCGAGAGTATCGACAGGCCAATTTATAAAACTTTTACGGCGGATCAATTTGCACACAAGAGTTTACGAAGAGAAGTTAGTTGAAAAATCGTACAACGCAGCTCGAATCAGACTTAAACGGCGGACGTTTGTTCGAGAAATCGTACAAAGCTGCTCTGCTCAGACTTAAACGAGGAATGTTTGTAGGAAAGATCGTATAAATCAACCAAGATCAGGAGTTATATGTCACTAAAGCATCTTCGATGATTATATGAATAACTTCTAGGAATTATCTAGATGTATTGTGGGTCAATCCTAGTCTGTAGTCTGCCTCATACGCTCCTGAAACCACCCTATAACGGGTTTACCCATTCAATATTTCAGAAGCGTATAGCATCGGAAGGAGGTATATACCCCCTGTCACGTTTATTATCGATCATCTTTCGATCCCGATTCAGACCAGACTCGCAATTGTGTGCCGACGCAAATAATCCAGCATCTGACGATCCATCGCGTTCATTATGCCGATCAACTCCACGTCAAGCCGTTCGTTCCAATCGACCTCGTCGTATAGCGACTCCTCCGCCTTACTGCCGCTTTCGCTTCCCGACTCCTCCGCGCCGTCCCATCGGATCGCCGCAAAGACGTCCGCGAGCGTAATCTGCTCCGCCGGCAGCTTCAGCCGATATCCTCCGTCTCGGCCTTCGCGCGCCTCGACAAGTCCGGCATGGGCTAGCCGCGCTAATATTCTGCGCATGAAGGTCGCGTGGGAATGAACTTGATCTGCGATCGTTGTACTCGACAGATTGCAGCCGCTTCGCGCCAGTCCGACCAAAATATGAACGGCAACGGCAAAGCGCGGGGGACCGATCGGACGAATAGAAGCTCCCATCTTACTCGCCTCCTATCCGTCTATTGTAATTCGGCCCTCCGCGCTTCGCAACTCGCTTCCGGAATCAGCGGCCGGCGAAGGCGTTAAGCATCCAGGCATGCTTCTCCAAGCCCGTTTTCATGCCTAACAGCAGGTCGGCCGTATCCTCGTCATCGAACGATTCGGCGACTTTAATGCCCTGCTTCAGTTCGCCGGCCAGTTGAGCGAAGTCTTCCGCAACGAACGACGCCATTTGCTCTGCCGACTCATCCCCGCTCGCTTCACGGACGCTCGACAGGCGCAGGCTTTCGGTCAAGGTCGCTACAGGCTTTCCGCCGATCGCCAGCAGTCTCTCCGCCAGAACGTCAACATGGGCGGCAGCTTCGGTGTACAGCTCCTCGAATTTGGCATGCAGCGTGAAAAATTGCGGCCCCTTCACGTACCAATGGAAATTGTGAAGCTTCATATGAAGAACGGTCCAGTTGGCGATTTGTTGATTCAGTACGGCGCTCACGGTCATGGTGTTGGAAGTTGTTGTGGTCATATAGAATCCCTCCGTTTTAATTTATACTTGATCTAAATATAATATTAGCACGGATGAAAGAATCCAACATGAACATCGGATGAAGGTTCTATGAAGATTAGATGAAGACACCTTAAGGGCGCCCCCATCACAATCACACTGACATCCCCGTCTCCGCAGCGATTGCACGGGATTCCAATGGGCGCGAAGCCGCCTCCGCTCTCCGTAAATACTTCTGCCCTTTCCATCGCCGGAGCACCAGAAGACCTCGTACCCATTCGTCGGCGATCATGCAGCAATAAATGCCGGCCAGCCCCCAGCCTGCATGAATACCCAGCCAATAAGAGCCGCCCGTCGCGACAATAGACATGGAGCAAAGAGCGGTCATCATCGTATAGCGGGTGTCCCCGACCGCGTTAAGCGCATTGTTCAGCGACATGTTGAGCACCTTGCCCGGCTGCAGCAGCAGATTCAGCGCGAGCAGCGACGTTCCAAGCGCCAGAATCGCTTCATTTTGCGAAAACAGGCCGAGCAGATGACGTCCCATGAGCAGCAGCAACAGCGCATTGATCATCGCCAAGCCGATCCCGATCGCAAGCGCGCGATAAGCTCCGACATACGCTTCCCTTGTCTTCCCCGCTCCGAACAGGTGCGCGACCTGAATCTGAATAGCCAGAGAGATTGCGTAGCCCAGCATAAAGCAGAACGATTCCAACGTACTCATATACGTTTTCGTCGCCAGCTCCGCCGCACCCAGCATCGCAATAAAGGTATAGATCGCCAGCTGAGAGAATACCCAGCCCGACATGTTCACGCCAAGCGGCCAGCCGATATGAACGATTTCCTTGAACAGTCTCGGCTTGAACGTAAACAGATCCTTGAAGCCGATTCGGCGATCGAACGCTTGAATGAACACGTAGAACAGCAGCAGGACGGCGATCAGCCGACTGACGTTGCCCGATACAGTTACGCCGAACAACCCCCATTCCGGAAATCCGAACATTCCGAAAATGAGCACGTAGTTCATCGCAATATGAATGACGTTCATCGCGATCCCGATATACATCGGAGCTCTCGTATTGCCCGTGTTGCGAATCGCCGTGCTCAACGCGGCAATTAGAGCGGTAAGCATCATTCCGCCGCCGAAGTAGGAGACATAGACGTCCCAGAGAGGCAACAGTTCCGCGGAGACGTTCAGCAGATTAGCCAACGCCTTCGCCTGCGTGAGCAGCAGCAGGCTGATCGTCAGGCCGATGCCGCCGCATACGGTCAGCCCCATAATCGCGATCGTCCTCGCGTCCTCGCCGCGTTTCGCACCCAGCTTCTGGGCGATCAGTATGCCCGCGCCTCCCGAGATGGTCATGAATAGCGTCGTAAGCGCCGCAAACAGCTGCCCGGACAAACCGACGACCGCCACCGCATCGTCCGAGATTCGACTGACCATGACCGTATCTACGGTCCCGAGCAGCGTCTGCAGCAGTACTTCAATAAAGATGGGCCAGGCCAGCGCCCATAGCCCATAGGGATTACGATTGGATTTCACGTTTACAACTCCTGCCAAGCCATTATGCTTTGTATAATCTGCACAGGTTAGACTTTGTGCGCAAAACAAATTATAGTGGCATTAACAAGTTCGATGGTTCAGTTTTCAAACTCGTTCTTTCAATTTACAAACCTCATTCGGGAGGACTATGCGCATGGAGCTTCTGGAGTTCACCCTGCCGCCGCTGCCGCATTTCATCGCAAGCGGCTTTACGAAGTTTACGATCGGGGAGAAGCATATGAGCAGAAGAAACATCGGCGTATTCGATATGCTTGCGGTCATGAAGGGATGCCTCTATATCGGGGAGGGGGATCGTCGCTACGAGGTTTCGGAAGGAACCGCTCTGCTCCTTCGTCCGGATGCCTATCATTATGCGACGGAAGGCTGCCGCGAGAAAACCGATTACTACTGGCTGCATTTTCAGACGGCGGGAAGCTGGCGCGCGACGGATACCGTCCCGCCTCGCAGAACGCCGGAGCTTCGCGACGAACGAGACGAATCGTACAAATTCGATACCAGCTCGTTTCCGCTCGTGCTCCCCCAGTTCGCCAGGCTGCCCCAGCCCGGCAAATTCGGAGAGCTGATGGAGCAAATCATCGCCCTCGCTCCCGAAGCGCATTTGAACGCCTCGCGGTTCAAGCAGCAGGTGCTGTTCCAGGAAGCGCTGCGGCAGCTCTCCGCCAGCATCGAATCCCAGCTTGCGTCGCCCGCCGCAGCGTGTGCAGAGCAGGCCGCCGCCTATCTCCGCAATCACTATCGCGAGGAGATTACCGCTCGCTCCCTAGGCGAAGCCTTAAGCTTCCATCCGGTCTACGTCGCCCGCTGCATGCAGAATGAATACGGTCTGTCTCCGATGGCCTATCTGCTCCGCTACCGGATCGAGCAGAGCAAGCTGCTGCTCATGCAGACCGATTTTCCGATCGCGCGCATTGCCGAGGAGGTCGGCTTTAACCAGGCGCCTTATTTCAGCTCCTGTTTTCTGAAAACAGAAGGCCTCTCCCCAAGAGAATACCGTCAGCGGTTCTCTTAGGGAAAGGCCCCTCGCTCCATTACTTACCGACAATGATCTCTACAAGCCTGTCCAGAAGCAGTTCCTTGCCGATCGGCGTATACGACAAGCCATATTGCTCCGCATTTGTCATCTCGTACACATATCCTTGCTGAACGGACGGCATCGACAAGTAAACGGGATTGTCCTTCAGCCACCCCGGATCGGGTTCAGTCAGCAAGATCAGCCTGTCTGTCTTCAAGCGGTCGATCGTCTCCAAGGAGCCTTGCTCTCCCCACGTGCCCAGCGGCGTCCCTTCGGCGGGGTTAAGCTTCAGATCATTGAAGACGATCCCGCCAACCGATACCGTATTACCGTGGTAAAAGTAAGTTTTGTTATCAGGCATCATCTCGACAACGCCGAATGTATCGTCTCCCGTGACCGCAATAATCTCCCCATGCAGACGCTCCGTCTTCTTGTCGTAGTCCGCCAGCCACTGCTCCGCCTTGTCGGACCGATCGAGCCACGCGGCTACCTCCAGCAGCTTGCCCCGCCAATTGTCCCATTCCTCCGTCTCGGACAGCATAAGGGTCGGCGCAATTTTGCTCATTTTTTCATAGATGTTTTCTTGCGAGTTGTTCAGAATGATCAAATCCGGTTGAGCGTTCAAAACAGCTTCCTCGTTAATGGGAGCATTGAAGAAATAACCGACCGGCTGTACCCCCTCCATACGCTGCTCGATATGAGGTGCGAAGGCGTTCTGTCCGTACTGCGTCGTCGCCGATACGATCGGCTTAAAGCCAACGATCAGCAATTCCTCGGCGATTCCCCCTAGGTCGGCAATTCGTTCCGGCCGAGCCGGAATTTTCTGCTCCCCTTTAACATCCTTGACCACCCGCACAGCATCGTCTTGACTCGTCGTCGCGTTTACGACCGCCGACGGCGAAGCCGCCACGGCATTTGAAGCCGAGGGCGCACTCGCCCCGTCCGTCTTGCCGTCCGCACATCCCGCGATCAGCAAACAAGCAGTCAACAGCAGAATAGCGCCCGTCCACCACATTTGATCCATTCGGCTATTGCGCCGTTTTCCGCCATGCGTTCTACTCGTTGTCACTAGCAATCTCTCCTTTTTAGCTTATTCCCCATATCTCCCGATACTTGCCGGGGACGGAAATCAGTCGTTCATGCGTACCCTGCTGAACAATCCGCCCTTCATCCAGCACGAGAATCAGATCTGCGTGTCGAATGCTGGACAGCTTATGGGCGATCACAATTCGGGTTTTACCGCGGCTAAGCGCCTGAAAGGCGTGCTGAAGCAGCCGTTCGTTCTCAGGATCGATCGAAGCCGTCGCCTCGTCCAGAATAACGATGGGCGCATTCTTAAGCATGGCGCGAGCAATCGAAATCCGCTGTCTCTCGCCGCCAGACAGAGTAGAGCCGCCTTCTCCGATGACCGTATCGTAGCCCTGCGGCAGCGCCTGGATAAACTCGTGGCACTGTGCGGCCCGGCATGCGGCGATCATCTCCTCTTCCGTGGCGTCGGGTCGTCCGAACTTCACATTGCCGCGAACCGTGTCCCTAAACAGGTAGACCTCCTGGAACACCATCGTCATTCGCGCCATCAGCTCATCCGTCCTTATATCGCGTACGTCGACGCCGCCGATTCTAACCGAACCTTCCTGCACGTCCCAGAATCGGGCGATCAGGTGAGCCAAGGTTGTTTTGCCTGCGCCCGACGGTCCGACCAACGCGATTGTTCCGCCCGCAGGCAACTTGCAGCTTACGCGGTCGAGCACCTTGTCCGCTCCGTACCCGAAGCTTGCATCGCGGAATTCGATGCTCGCATCCGCGGGTCTCTTGCTCGCGGTCGGCTCCGGCAGAGAAGGCTCGGCCAACAGTTCCCCGATCCGCATCATGGCATGTCCCGCGGTTCGCCGATAGCTGGCCAGACTATTCAAATCCTCAAGCGGCCGGTACATGATGGCTCCTATGAACAGAAACAACAGGAAGGTCATCGGGTCCAGCGCTTGCTCCTGCAGCAGGAACGCTCCAGTCGCTACGATCGCGACGAAGCCGAGCTCGAGAACGGTCAAAAAAGCAGTGTACATTGGAGTTATGCGCGTCGTAGTGTCCTTGCTGGAGCGCCTGAACGCTTCCATAGCCCGCTCGTAAGCGGCAAAACGTCCTCCTCCGAGATTAAATCCGCGGATCACCTGAATGCCCTGAATGTACTCGATCATGCGAGAGTTAGCCTCCGACCGCTTGTCTGACAACGTTCGGAACACCTCCTTATAGATCCGGTCTCCCCGCTTCAGAATGAACAGTGCAACCGGAATGACGGACAGAGCGGCCAGCGCCATTCTCCAGTCCAGGATCAGCAGCAGGATCGCACTCACCGCAGGAGTGATGACCGCCTTCATCGCGTCCGTCGTAGATTGCACGAAGTCTAATTGGTCCACTTCCACTGTAAGCAGAGAATTGATCTGTCCGGTATCCTTCTTCTGGAAGAATCCGAGAGGCAAGCGGCGCAAGTGCTGCGCCACACTCAGCCGAAGCTCCACCGGAGCCCGTGCTTGCACCTCAAGCATGTCGCGCATGCCGCAATAATTAAATAGCAGTTGCAACAGGAAGGAGACCCCCGTCAATGCCGCGTAGACCGCCGAATCCCGAACCGCAAGCGTGCCGTCGATCAGCTCCGACAAGGCCATCACCGTGCAGATAACGGGAGCAGAGGCAAGCAATCCTTCGATGAACAATAGTGCCGCTCCACGGGCGTACTGCCCGCGCCTATCCCCTGTCAACCTCAGCAATAGCCGGAAAAAGGACCGCTTAGGCAGATCTGCGAAGGCGCTCTCTACAGGATTAGGCTGCTCGCTCCCATCTTTCCGACTCGCAGTCTCCTCCTTCGCTCTCTCCCGTGAGGCGGCCAGTAGCGGGGAAGCCCTACCGTCTTCCTCGTCTTCGTTTTCGAATCGGAACAGTTGGGCCCCTTCGTAAGCGAGCCATTGCGCCCGGTAAGGCTCGCACCGTTCTAACAATTCTTCATGGATACCGGAGTCGACAATTGTCCCCTGATCCATCACATGGACGACGTCGGCGTTGCGAATCGTGGACAATCGATGGGCGATGACGAGCCTTGTCTTGCCGCGGGTCAGTTCCTCCAACGCGGCATGCACCGCTCGCTCGTTCTCCGGATCGACGAAAGCCGTCGCCTCGTCGAGAATGACGATCGGCGCGTTCTTGAGAATGGCCCGCGCAATCGAAATCCGCTGTCTCTGACCGCCGCTCAGCCGCCCTCCGTTCTCTCCGGCTTGCGTCAAGTAGCCTTCGGGCAGCTGCGAGACAAACTCGTCTACCCGCGCCAGCCGCGCCGCTTCCATGACCTCCTCGTCGCTGGCCGTCGGACGCCCAATACGGATGTTGTTCAGAATCGTATCCCGGAACAGATGCACGTCTTGGAACACGAACGCCACCTGCTCCATCAGCTTGCGCTGCGATATGTCGCGAACATCGACTCCCCCGATCCGAATCTCCCCTTCTGCGACGTCCCAGAAGCGCGGTATAAGCTTCGCAAGCGTCGTTTTGCCCGAGCCTGACGGTCCTACGATTGCGGTCATCTTTCCTTCCTCGGCGACGAGATTTACGTCTCTCAGCGTATCGGCCTCCGCGAACCGGAAGCAGACCCGCTTCAGCTCGATGCGGCTGCTGCCGGGAGCGGCCGGACGGACGGCCTCTTGCAGCTCGGGCTCGTCCAGCATCTCCTGAATCGACTGCATCGCCTGCTTTACTTTGTAGACGATCAGTCCAGTCATTTTCAGCAGGTGATAGAACGGCAGATTAAATCCGAAGCCAAGCAGCAGGAAGAAAGCAAACGCGGGAGCGGACAGCAGCTGTTGATGGAATAGCCAAGCGCCGACCGGCAAAATGATGACAATGTTGAGCCGTATGGAGACGAGCAGAAGCGTCGAGTTCCACTGTCCTTTCCGGAACATCGCTGCGTAGATATCGCCGAACGCCGTTACGGCATCCCGAAGCCTTGCATACGAATGGTCGCTTTTGGCGAACGCCTTGATGACCTTGATCCCCTGCACGAACTGAATCATCTCCGAATTCATCGCCGCCAGCCGTTCGTGGTAAGTCGGGAACATCGGTCCGACGATCGAATAAGACCGCTTGTTCAGCCAGAGCATCAGCGGTACGCCCAGCAACGCAGCCAGCGCCATGCGCCAATCGACGGCAAACATCAGAGCCGCCGTGAACAGCGGTACGGCTGCCGTCGCGATCGCATCGTTTAACGTATGCGCGACCCCGTGCTCGATCTGCTCGACGTCCTCGTGCAGCACTTTTTTCAGTGCTCCCGCGGAACGCTCCCCGTAGTATCCCAGTGGCAGTCTCCCCAGCTTATCGGCCAACAGCATCCGCAAATCGTACAAAACATCGAATGCGGCCTCATGCGCCCAATGGCTCGACAAACCTCGCGCCAATGCCCTCAAGGCGATCGCCCCCGTCGCTATCGCGGCAATCTCCCACAGCCAGGCACCACCGGCCGCCTCCCCTGCAAATAATTTGACAGCCAACCGGTAGAGCAGCCAGAACGGAACAAGAGCGAGGCCGGTACCGATGACGGAACAGCTTACTGCCAGCAGCAGCTTGCCCTTGCGCCGACCCAACAGAACGGACAGTGCCGATGATGAACGCAATTCCGATCCCCTCCCACCTGACGATAATGATATTCATTATCAATATCGTCGAAAAAAATAGGAATGCAGCTCTAATGATCCCTCAAAAGAGAATTGTCATTCGCTTTTGATTTAAGCACGAAGAAAGAGTCTTGTCAATTGTGAAATCGAGTCTATGGTAAAATGGAACGAAAAGGCACGGACGGGAGGCCGGAACATGGTGCAAGTCAAAAAGGATGCCGTCGAGCAGCGCATATGCGCCAGCGCTCAAGCATGCTTCGCGGAGCTGGGCTTCTCCAGAACGACAATCAAGCAAATCGCCGACGATGCAGGCATCGGAGTCGGCAATATTTATCGCTATTTCCCGAATAAAAACGTGCTGTTCCAAGCATTGGTCGACCGCGCGGCCAAGCGCTGTCTGGCGTGGATTCGCCGGTACGGAACGGAGCTGAGGAAGAGGAATCGCATCCCCGAAAACATCGGAGGGGTCGAGGAAGAAATCTTTCAAAGCCTGGAGGGAGTCATCGATTTTCTGTATGCCGAACGAGAGCCGCTCTATCTGCTTTGGCACAGCGCGGACGGTTCGCCGTACGCTTCGTTCAAGGAAATCTTGATTGAGCGATATCACGAGATCGGCATACTGCAGTACGGCATTATGGTCGAACGCTACCCCGATTACCGAATGTCCGCCTTCATGCTCAGACAGCTGGCGCACTGGTACGTCGAGATTGTGGGACAATTTTTGAAGCAGAGGATGGATAAGGAGCAGATGGCACGCTACACGCACGAGCTCAGCTATTTATTGGCTCACGGCACCCTGACGGTGATGCAGCGCGGCAATCCGTATGCAGGGGGAAAATCGGAAAGCTAGCGGGAACGCAAACAGGGGCCGCCCGCTGCAAGCGGAAGCACCGAAAAATCCGGTTCGCTCCGCTTGCGTATGGGACACCCCCTGACCCTGGCTTAAAACTCCAATTCGTGAATCGTGCCGATCGGACTGCACAGCAGCTCGCAGCCGCCCTCGCGGATGACCGCGCCCTTCTCCCAGCGGATGCCGAACGTGTCCGTGGTGACGAACGTATCGATCTGGAACGTCATGTTCGGCTGCAGCAAATAGCTAGACGACGTCTCCATCCACGGCGCTTCCACCTCGATCATTCCCGTGCCGTGGCAAGGGCCGTACAGATAGTTTTTCTCGTAGCCGTTATCTTTGAAAAATTGCAGGAAGCCTTTCGCTACGTCGCTTGCCAGTACGCCCGCCTTCAAGTTCGCCTGCGTCCATTCGTGCGCCTTCAGGCCGAATTCGATGACCGCACGGCGCTCCGGAGTCAGCTTGCCGAGGCTGATCGGCATGCCGATGCTCGGCGAGTAGCCGTCTACCTTGGCCGACAAGTTCAGCTGTACAATGTCGCCTTTGTTGATGACCCGGTGGGACGACCGGGAGATTGCATGACGGGTCGATTTTTCGCTGAAGATGTACATAGGCAAGCCCTCGTACTCCGCCCCGTTTTCATAGATGACTCGTTGCGCGACGCCGACCATTTGACACTCCGTCATGCCCGGACGAATCGTGCGAATGACCTCCTGCGTCGCCAGCTCGGTAATG
>Ga0160454_100356_pt1 | contig 29310 bp, 32 predicted proteins | sample HID1971M_E6MG_FD_108218 | JGI IMG/M metagenome (GOLD analysis project Ga0160454, IMG submission 108218) | Enriched millipede-associated microbial communities from UW Madison campus, WI, USA - HID1971M_E6 MG | ecosystem: Host-associated > Arthropoda: Insects > Digestive system > Unclassified ... | reverse complement strand
GGTCAAGGAACTGTCGAAGTGGAAGTTCAGCGGTTTCGTCGGCCTCAACACCCTGTTCGTGGCCCTGTGCAACAACGAAGGCTTCCGCAAGCTGGATTTCTCGGCGTTGAAAGTCACCCTGTCCGGCGGCATGGCCCTGCAACTGGCGGCGGCGGAGCGCTGGAAAGCGGTCACCGGTTGCGCCATCTGCGAAGGTTACGGCATGACCGAAACCAGCCCGGTGGCCACGGTCAACCCGATCCAGAAGATCCAGATCGGCACCATTGGCATTCCGGTGCCGTCGACCCTGTGCAAAATTGTCGACGATGCTGGTGTCGAACAGCCAATGGGCGAAATCGGCGAACTCTGTGTGAAAGGTCCGCAGGTGATGAAGGGTTACTGGCAGCGCCAGGAAGCCACCGATGAAATCCTCGACAGCGAAGGCTGGTTGAAGACCGGTGACATCGCGCTGATCCAGCCTGACGGCTACATGCGCATTGTCGATCGCAAGAAAGACATGATCCTGGTCTCCGGATTCAACGTGTACCCGAACGAACTGGAAGACGTGCTGGCGACCCTGCCGGGCGTTCTGCAATGCGCGGCCATCGGCGTGCCGGACGAGAAGTCGGGGGAGGCGATCAAGATTTTCATCGTCGCCAAACCGGGCGTGACCCTGACCAAGGAACAGGTGATGGAGCACATGCGCGCCAATGTCACCGGCTACAAGGTTCCGCGCTCCGTGGAGTTCCGCGATGCGCTGCCAACCACCAACGTCGGCAAGATCCTGCGTCGTGAGTTGCGCGATGAAGAGTTGAAGAAGATCAAGGCGAAGAACGCCGCGTAAAACAAAAAGCCCCGCAGATGCGGGGCTTTTTGTTGACGATCAAAAGATCGCAGCCTTCGGCAGCTCCTACAGGGCTGCGGTCTTTTCGATTATTGGCGGAACGGCGCGAAATTGACGTTGGTGCCCGCCGGGCGCATGTCCTGCAGGAAGGAATCCTTGTCGGCGCTCAGTTCCAGGCTCAACGCCGCCTTGCGCTTGCCTTCGTTGCGCACCACCAGGCCTTCGAGCTTCTCGCGCAGGAACACGGTCGGCACTTTCAGGTGCAGCAGTTGGTCGGTGTCCGGGGTGTGCATCAGCAGGTGAATCCACTCGTACTGACCAACGGCCAGGCGCGTCACCGGGATATCGAACCACCAGATGTTGCGGTTGCGGTTCAGTTCGGTGAAATGGCAGTTGTTGACGCCAAGCACAGCACCGCCCAGTTCCAGGTTTCTGCGGGCAATGGCCTGCTTTTTATCGATTTTCATAACATTCCTACAAAATTGGATCTTCAGCGCCAGGGCCTGAATACGTTGCGCATTCTCGGGGGTTGGCCGGTAAACATAAAGCCCAACCTGCGCGGATCGATGAAATGTCGCGGTAAAAATAAATGAAACTCCGTGCAAACGCCTCCGGTCAACCTTCTGTAACCACTTTATTCATCAATATTGTTCGGGAGAAACACCATGAGCAGCACAGGCGATAAAGTAAAAGGCATGGCCAACGAAGCAGCCGGCAACGTCAAGCAAGGCGTTGGCAAGGCCACCGGTAATGACAAGATGCGCGCCGAAGGCGTGGTGCAGGAAAAGAAAGGCGAAGCTCAACAAGCGGTGGGCAAAGCCAAGGACGCTGTTAAAAAAGGCGTCGACAAGGCCTGATTCGGCCTTGATTGGTGACAGCGGCGGCCATCCACGGATGGCCGTTTTTATGTCAGCCTGAACTTGAGCAGGGAAATTGTTTCAAAGTCGCCAGGTAATCTACTTTTGATGTAGAAAACAGCCCCTGAGTCGCCATGACTTCAACCCATCCTGATTGCGGCGAATGGAGACGCTAATGATTTTTCCGGACATGAAAGGTCTGCCCATGCACCGTGTGATGATGCGCACGGTCACTGAATTCGTCGACGACGAAATGTCGACCTATGCCTCGGCGCTGGCGTATCAGATGCTGTTTTCGCTGTTCCCCTTCATCCTGTTCCTGATCGCCCTGATCGGTTTCCTGCACCTGCCGGACTTCTTTTCCTGGCTGCGCCTGCAATCGGAACTGGTGTTGCCGCCCCAGGCGCTGGAGCAGGTCAACCCGGTGATCGACCAGCTCCAGCAATCCAAGGGTGGCCTGCTGTCGGTGGGTATCGTGATAGCCCTGTGGACCGCGTCGGCCGGCGTGCGGCTGATGATGAGCGCGATGAACGCCGCCTACGATGTGGTCGAAGGCCGTCCGGCGTGGAAGCGTTTTCCCTTGTCGATCATCTACACCGTCGGCATCGCCGGCATGCTTTTGATCGCCGCCGCGCTGATGGTGCTCGGCCCACAAGTGATGGGCTGGATCGCTGCGCAAGTCGGTCTCGAGTACTTCATCGTTACCCTCTGGACCATTGCACGCTGGCCGGTGATCGTGATCCTGCTGATGGTCGCCGTGGCGCTGATCTATTACGTCATGCCTGACGTCAAGCAGGAGTTTCGCTTCATCACGCCCGGCTCGGTCCTGGCGGTGGTGGTGTGGATCATCGCGTCGCTGGGCTTCGGTCTGTACGTCAAGGAGTTCGCCAACTACAACGCCATGTATGGCAGTATCGGCGCGATCATTGTGCTGTTGCTGTACTTCTACATCTCCGCCGCGGTGTTGCTGCTGGGCGCGGAGATGAATGCGGTGATCGAGCACATGTCGCGAGAGGGCAAGGACCCTGGCGAAAAGGTCCCCGGCGAGCATGGCCCCGTGCATGAGGAAAAACAGCACGTATCGGGACTGGGCCGCGATCACTCACAACCGAAACCGACCATAGACGAAACCTGACCATGATTCGTGAAATTCTGAAAATGGGCGATGAACGCCTGTTGCGCATTGCCCCGCCAGTGCCGGCCGAGATGTTCGACAGCCCCGAATTGTGGCAACTGATCGACGACATGTTCCAGACCATGGAAAGCGTTGGCGGGGTCGGCCTGGCCGCGCCTCAGATCGGCGTCGACCTGCAACTGGTGATCTTCGGCTTCGAGCACAGCGAACGTTACCCGGACGCTGAAGCGGTACCGCAGACCATCCTGATCAATCCGCTGATCACGCCGCTGAGCCCGACTTTGGAAGAAGGTTTCGAAGGTTGCCTGTCGGTGCCTGGGCTGCGCGGTGCGGTGGATCGCTATCAACATATCCGCTACGAAGGCTTCGACCCCAAGGGTGAGCCGATCGTGCGCATCGCTTCGGGCTTTCATGCGCGGGTGGTGCAGCATGAGTGCGATCACCTGATCGGTCGATTGTACCCGTCGCGCATCAGCGATTTCAGCAAGTTCGGGTTTACCGAGGTGATGTTCCCGGATCTGGATCCCAACGCAGACGACTGATCCGTTACCGCGCAAGGCCCATGGCAATCATCGGCTTGCTGCGCGCGTATCGACTCAGGCGCTCGACCAGGGCGTAAGGCATCGGCGGATCGAAGACGAAGCCACGACGCTGATAGAACTCCCGCAAGTCCGGATGACAGAACAGCCATACCGGGCTTTCAACCTGGTTGATCGCTGCAGCGATCAATGCGCCCGCGACACCCTGTTCGCGACAGGCCGGGTCGACAAACAGTCCGGTCAGCCAAAACCCGCCGGACACCGGCCGCAAACACAGCGCACCGACGATCCCGTCGCGCCGCGCCACCCACAATTGTGCGTCGCGAACCGCCTTCATCGACGATTGGTGGGCGCGATAAAACTTGTTCATCAATGGCCATAACGGCTCGTCGAGCCGGGTGTACAGGGTATCGGGCATGGTCTGGGACTGTCGGTGTGCAAAGCCTGCGATTATAAAAGAACACGCCGGCGGCGATAGGTGTATACCTGATCTCACATCCCCAGTCAGTGGAGTACGCATCATGTCCAAAGGTATGGATTCAAAGAAGGCAGCGAAGAAAAAACCGCTGAAATCGGCGATCGAAAAGCGCACGGAAAAGAAAGCCAAGAAGGTGGGCGTGTTCGGTCATTGATCTGGTGCTGATGACCGCTCCCATGCAAGATGGGGGCGGTACAGCCAATGACCCGAGGGAGAAAGGCCGGCATGGAGCTCAAGACAAACGCGGCGCTGATCATCATCGACCAACAGAAAGGCATCCTGCAGCCGAAACTCGGTCGCCGGAACAATCCCCACGCCGAAGAACGCATGCTGGAACTGCTGGCCCACTGGCGCCACAGTGCCAGGCCGGTGATCCACGTGCAGCATTTGTCCAGGTCAGAGGATTCAGTGTTCTGGCCCGAGCAATCCGGGGTGGAATTTCAGTCGCGGTTTCAGCCAGCGGCCGGCGAACGACACATTCAAAAACAGGTGCCGGATGCGTTTTGTTCGACGGGGCTGGAGGCGTTTTTGCGTGAGGCGGGGATCGAGCAGTTGGTCATCGTTGGCGTAGCGACGCACAACTCGGTGGAGTCCACGGCGCGCACCGCAGGCAATCTGGGGTTTGACACCTGGGTCGCGGAGGATGCCTGCTTTACCTTCGACAAGGCCGACTTTTTCGGCAATGCCCACAGCGCTGAAGAGGTCCATGCGATGTCGCTGGGCAACTTGCATGGCGAGTACGCCACGGTCGTCAGCACCGCACACATTCTGGATAAAGCTCTGTAGGAGCCGCATCGCAGCTCCTACCGATCAGTCAATCAGGCGCCGTGGCACTTCTTGAACTTCTTGCCGTTGCCGCATGGGCAAGGATCGTTGCGGCCAACGTCTTTCAAGGCGTTGCGCACCGGTTCCTGGTGGGCGTGGCCGCAGTTCGGGCCGTGGACATGGCCATGGTCGTGATCATGCTGGTGATGGTCATGATCGTGATTGCAGTCTGGGCCATGGACATGGGGTTGCTGGGTCATCGGGGTTACTCCGGAATTAGATCGGCGGGGATTATCACGCCATTACGCGTCAGGTGCACGTAGTGGGCGATGAATAAACCGGTTTCCATCTCACCTTCCAGACGATAGGGAACGGCCTGCTCGGGGTTTTTCAGCTGTTTGACCAGGTCCTTCACCTTGGGCCACAGGTTGGTGCGGATCGGCACCTTGTAGAAACGGCTGCTCCTGGGGTTCACGGTGACCCAGTGCTCATGCTCGCCTTCGGCCAGCAGGATGTCGCCCAAGTGGATGCGATACTCCAGGCCACGCACGGTCAACTCGCTGTCATTGCGGTTGTCGATGCGAAAATGCAGGACGAACCGTTGCTCCATCAGCTTGGCCCGCACGACTTCGACCCTGACCAGATGGACCTCGGGGTCCGGCTCGTCGGAGCTGAACCAGGATGCACAACCGCCGAGCCCCAGACAAAGAGCCAGCGTGAGCAGAAAGCGTTCGAGTCTCTGGGTGATCATGGTCGTTGTTCTCCCTTGAACCCTGTAGGAGCTGGCTTGCCAGCGAAGGCGGAGTGGCTGGCACACCGTGTCGTATGCATCGCCAGCAAGCCGGCTCCTACAGACCGCGTCGCCTGCATCGCCAGCAAGCCGGCTCCTACAGATCGGGTCGATCTCCTGACCTTGTATCAGCTACCGAAATACCCCGAACAGCACTTCTTGAACTTGTGCCCGCTGGCGCAAGGGCAGGCGTCGTTGCGTCCGATGTCCAGTTGCACGGTCGGGTCGATGAAGTACCAGCGCCCCGCATTCTGTACGAAGGACGAGCGTTCACGGTGGCTGTGTTCGCCGCTGCCGTCGTGCCAGCGCGCGGTGAACGTGACGAAGGCATGCTCCGGCTGGCCGCCGAGCACTTCGGAGCTTTCGACTTCAAGGCCCAGCCAGGTGCTCTGGGCGCTCCAGTCGGTGATCGATTGACGGTCGAGTCCGGCCTGCTGGGCGGGCAGGGTGGTCGCCACCAGATAATCGATCAGGCCCAGCACGTAGGCGCTATAACGCGAGCGCATCAGGGCTTCGGCGCAGGGTGCCGGATGTCCGGCATGGTAATGGCCACAGCAGGCGTCGAGCAGGGTGCCGCTGCCGCAGGGGCAAATGGATGTACTCATTGCGTTACCACCAATATTTCCCGAAGTTTTCCGGATTGGCCCAGAACCGCGAGTTGAGCCAGTCGGGTACTTGTTTGTATTCAAGCAGATCATAGGTGAACAGGGTCAGTACCTGCTCGTCACGCTGGAAACGTTCGCTGGCTTGCAGTGCCAGTGAGAAAAAATCCGTTTCCTGCCAGCCGCTCGCCGGCAAGTCGGCCAGTACCGCGATGCGGCTGGCGTTGAGGTTGCGGATGCCGCCAAGCAGGTTCAGGCCATCACGCTTGGGCAAATGTTCGAGGCAATCGACCACCAGCGCCAGGTCAAAGCGCAGCGCCGCCAACTCTGCGGGCAACGGCCCGGGCGCTGCGTGCGCCACGCTGCTGTCCGGATGCGCCAGCTTGAAAGCCTCAAGCGCGGGGAACTCGCTGGCGCCAATCAACAACAGGCGCGCGGGGGCGTAACGGTCGAGCAAAGCGGCCAGCGCCTGCTGCGGCGTGCGCGAAGAAATACCTGCAATCATCGAAGATCCTCAATCAGATTTACCAAGACTAGCCTGCCCGCCAGTTCGATCCTAGAGCGGGTTTGCGGCAAAAGTCATGATCCCCCGCGAACACGAGACAAAACTGCTATGGCCTATTGCTGGCGGAGATTAAAACTCCGGTCTTTACTCCCTGAATCGGTTCTAAGCCGATCCTTCAGGAGAAAACTAGATGAGCATAGTTCGGACAGCATTACCCCTGGTTCTGCTAACCAGTGTGTTGACTGGTTGCGCAGGTTTGCAAAAAACCGACTGGCCGATCTGTGCGGCGGTCGGTGGTGTCGTCGGCGCAGGTCTCGGGGCAATCGAGAGCTCGTCATGGGCCGGCTACGGCGCGCTGATTGCCGGCGGTACGGCGGCAGCCTATTGCTGGGTCCATGGTGATGGTGACGAAGACGGTGATGGTGTACTCGACAGCCGCGACAAGTGCCCGGGCACGCCAAAAGGCGTACGGGTCGATGCCGATGGCTGCCCACCACCAGCACCTGCTCCAGTGGTTGAAGAGGCCGTGGTGGTCAAGGAAGAAACCATCGTCATTCGCGATGTCAACTTCCAGTTCGACTCGGCCAAGCTGACAGCCGCCGATAAAGACAAACTCAACACCATTGCCACTCGCCTGAAACAGGAAGCAGCCAGCGCCCAACTGACCGTGACCGGTCACACCGACAGCGTGGGCAGCGATGCCTACAACCAGAAACTGTCGGACAAACGCGCCCACTCGGTGGTGGAGTATCTGATCGAAAGTGGCGTGCCTCGCAGCAGCTTCGTGTCGGTCACCGGGGCCGGTGAAAGCCAGCCGGTTGCCGATAACAAAACCGCTGACGGCCGCGCGATGAACCGTCGCACGGAAATCAAAATCAACCGCTAAACCCCTCGCATCCACGGCTTGTGCAGTCGTGGATGCGGGTCTTTACTCCTGTGTAACCGGCATCGGCCGGTGACACAGGAGCTTTCAAAAATGAGCAATCTCACACGGACCGTCTTGCCGGTTCTGCTGCTTGGCAGCCTGTTGACCGGTTGCGCTACTCACAGCGATGGCACTGCCCCCCTCAATCAACGTACCTGGCCGATCTGCAGCCTCCTTGGCGGACTCGTCGGCGGAGGTCTGGGCGCTATCGGAAGTAGCGGTTGGGCGGCCGGTGGAGCGGCGCTGGGTGTCTTGACCGGTGGTTTGATCTGTTATGCCCAGGACGGCGACGAAGACGACGATGGCGTATTCGACCGTCGCGATCGCTGCCCCGACACGCCCGCCAATACCCCTGTGGAGCATCATGGTTGCCCGCTGCCGCAATACCCGGCCAGCGTGAAACCTGAACCTGTGCAAGCCGAAGTCATCACCCTGAGCGATGCCGACGATGTGCTGTTTGCCTTCAATAGCGCTGACCTGACCCCCTCCATGCAAAGCAAACTCGATTCGATCATGGGCAAACTGCAGGACGCCAGCGTCGCGAGCATCAAGGTGATTGGTCATACCGACAGCGTCGGATCGGATGAGTACAACCTGCAACTGTCGCAGCAACGTGCAAGCAGCGTCGCCGGCTATCTGCTGAGCCAGGGCGTTGCACCGAACAAGGTCACCAGCGAAGGCAAGGGCGAAAGTGAGCCTGTTGCCGATAACGAAACCGAAGAAGGGCGCGCGAAGAATCGTCGCGTGGAATTGCACGTCAATCGCTGAGCCGCGCAATAGAGCCGTCGGGCGATGATTTTCGTCGTTCCGTCGGCCATTTGCCATCTTCCTCGAGAATTTCCGTTTGCCCTCTGGCTTATCCTGCATGGAAGCCGTTACTGTGCGAGCAAATAATAATTCTCATCGGGGGCGCGTATGAAGGTGATATGGGGGCTGGGGAAGCTGTTGACCCTGGTGTTCTGGCTGGTGGTGCTGGTCAATCAGCTCACGCCGTTCGTCTATCCACTGCACCTGCTGGTCGACCTGGCCGGCTGCCTGCTGGCGGGGCTTCATCTGCTGGAGGCGGTGTTCTGCTTCCGCACGCTCAGGGGCCGCGCCCACCCTTGGCTCGATCGCCTGAAGATCCTCTTTTTCGGCGTTTTCCACCTGCAAACCATTCCGGCTCCCACCGTATCTAAGGCTTCCCATGCGTAAACTCTGTCTGCTCGCTGCCCTCATCAGTCCATTGGCTTGCGCCCAGGTGGTGAGCGTTGAAACCAACTCGTTGATGCGCCTGCCCAACACCGCCAGCACCTTGCGACTGGAACGCCTGGAAGTGGCCGATTACGGCACCTTGCTGATTCCCTCGAACGTGACCGAAGTCACCGTCGGCGAACTGCACCTGGGCCGCGATGCGCGAATCACCATCGTCCCCGGCGAACAGGCGCTGGAGCTCAAGGTCAATCGCGCCGAGTTGTCCGAAGGCAGCCAGATCACCGCGCGGGGTGCACCGGGGACTTACCAGAAGGCCGCCCGTTCCGGGCGCAATCTGGACTTGCAGATCAAGGCCCTGAATGCCCCGCAATTACGGGTGGATGCTCGCGGTGGCGCGGGTGCGCCAGGGTTCGTCGGCCTCGACGGGGCCAACGGTCAGGCACCGGGTTGCGCCTGGGGCCAGGCGGGTCGCGGTGCCGATGGCAGCGATGGCAGTGATGGCCAGGCCGGTGCGCCGGGCGCGGCGGTCAAGCTGGCCGTGCCGCGCGATTACCCGGCAGACAAGATCAAGGTTCAAGTGGCCGGCGGTGCCGGTGGCGTGGCCGGGCCTGGTGGCAAGCCAGGTGCCGGCGGCAAGGCCAAAGGCTGTCTTGTCTACAAGGCCGATGGCGGCAAGAGCGGCAAGCCTGGTGTTGACGGACAGCCAGGAATGGAGGGGGCTGCAGGGTCTGTGACGGTGCAGCGGTTGTAAACCATTTTTTGAATGGTGATTTTCCTGTAGGAGCTGGCTTGCCAGCGATGACGCCAGCACAGCCTACACCTCCGTCGCCTGACTCACCGCCTTCGCTGGCAAGCCAGCTCCTACAGGGGATCACCGCCAGACACAAATCCCGGCAACACCCAAAAAACCTGTAGGAGCTGGCTTGCCAGCGATGACGCCAGCACAGCCAACACCTCCTTCGCCTGACACACCGCCTTCGCTGGCAAGCCAGCTCCTACAAGGGATCACCGCCAGGCACAAATCCCGGCAACATCCAAAAAACCTGTAGGAGCTGGCTTGCCAGCGATGACGCCAGCACAACCAACACCTCCTTCGCCTGACACACCGCCTTCGCTGGCAAGCCAGCTCCTACAGGGGATCACCGCCAGGCACAAATCCCGGCAACACCCAAAAAACCTGGAGCTGCCGCAGGGGGAATTATCTAGAACATCGGTCGTGCCGCCGCAATCGCCACTAACACCAACCCCACCATCAGATTGATCCCCACCAACCGACGAATCCTTCCCAGTACCGCAGCCCCCGTCGGCCAATCCTGGGCCGTCACCGCCGTGCGCAACTCCGGCAACATCAACGCCTGGATCCGGATGAACAACGCGGTCATCACCACATACAAGCCCATCATCACCTGCACGTAACGCGGTGCGCTTTCAAAACCTGTGTATTGCAGATGAATCATGCCGACGCCGCTGATCGGCAATAGCACCACCGCGACCCAGACCCAGCGAAAGAAACCTTGAAACACTTCCACCCACAGCTTCAGCCGGGCAGGGCCCTCCAGTGCCTTCAAGGCCGCGGGGCGCAAGACCATCCAGGCGAAAAACATGCCGCCGACCCACACCAGTGCGGCGAGGACATGCAGGCTATAAATGAGGCTAAAAGGTGTCATCGGGTTACTCCGTTCTGCGCGGGATTCATTAGCGGGGTATGATAGCGACCGAACCGAACTACTGAAAATTTATCCAGCGTTTTTTGCGCCCGACAATCCATGATCAGCACCGAACTCAAAACCACGATCCAGGGCGCCTATTCGCGTTTTCTCGAAGCCAAGAGCCTCAAGCCGCGCTACGGCCAACGCCTGATGATCGCCGAAATCGCCAAGGTCCTCGGTGACATCGACACCGACGACGAAGGCCGGCGCAGTGGCGACCCCGCGATTGTCGCGGTGGAAGCCGGCACCGGTACCGGCAAGACCGTAGCCTACAGCCTGGCGGCCATCCCCACTGCCAAGGCGGCGGGCAAGCGCCTGGTGATCGCCACGGCCACCGTCGCCCTGCAGGAGCAGATCGTCTACAAGGATCTGCCCGACCTCATGCGCAACAGCGGGCTGAATTTCAGTTTTGCGCTGGCCAAGGGGCGTGGACGCTACATGTGTCTGTCCAAGCTCGACATGTTGCTCCAGGAAGGTCACGCACAAACCGCCACGGCCCAGCTGTTCGAAGAAGAAGGCTTCAAGATCGAGGTCGATGAGGCCAGCCAGAAGCTGTTCACCAGCATGATCGAGAAACTTGCCGGCAATAAGTGGGACGGTGACCGCGACAGCTGGTCCACCGCCCTGGAGGACGCCGACTGGGCGCGCCTGACCACCGATCACAGCCAGTGCACCAACCGCCATTGCCCGAACTTCGGCCAGTGCGCCTTCTACAAGGCCCGCGAAGGCATGGGCAAGGTCGATGTGATCGTCACCAACCACGACATGGTCCTGGCCGACCTGGCGCTGGGCGGCGGTGCCGTGTTGCCCGATCCGCGCGACACCATCTACGTGTTCGACGAAGGCCATCACCTGCCGGACAAGGCCATCGGCCACTTTGCCCATTACACGCGCCTGCGCTCCACCGCCGACTGGCTGGAAACCACCGCGAAGAACCTCACCAAGCTGCTGGCCCAACACCCGTTGCCCGGTGATCTGGGCAAGCTGATCGAGCAGGTGCCGGAGCTGGCGCGGGAGATCAAGACCCAGCAACAGTTCATGTTCACCGCCTGTGAGCAGATCGCCGATTTCAAGCCCGGCGAAGATGTCGAGGGGCGCGAACGCCCACGCCACCGTTTCGTGGGCGGGGTGATTCCCGAGCACATGCGCGAAATGGGCGTCGAGCTGAAGAAGGGCTACGCGCGCCTGACCGACCTGTTTACCCGCCTCACTGAATTGCTCAAGGAAGGTATGGACGGCGAGGTCAATATCGGCATCGCCAGCAACCAGGCCGAGGAGTGGTATCCGTTGTTCGGCAGCCTGTTGTCGCGCTCATCCGGCAACTGGGAATTGTGGGTCGCGTTCACGGCTGAAGACCCGGAAGACAACCCGCCCATGGCCCGCTGGCTGACCCTGGCGGAAAGCGGCTCGCTTTTCGATATCGAAGTCAACGCAAGCCCGATCCTGGCGGCGGAAATGCTCCGGCGAAACCTGTGGAACGTGGCCTATGGCGCGCTGGTGACGTCGGCCACCTTGACCGCCCTGGGCACCTTCGACCGCTTCCGCATGCGCGCCGGCCTGCCGAAAAAGGCCGTGACCGCCGTGGTGCCGAGCCCGTTCCATCACGCCGACGCCGGTGTATTGCGGGTGCCGAACCTGAACGCCGATCCGCGGGATGCGGCGGCCCATACCGCCGCGATCATCCGTGACCTGCCAGACCTGGTCGAAGGGTCTCGGGGCACGCTGGTGCTGTTTTCCTCGCGCAAGCAGATGCAGGACGTGTTCGACGGCCTGGACCGCGACTGGCGCAAGCAGGTGTTCATTCAAGGCAACCTCTCGAAACAGGAAACCCTGAACAAGCACAAGGCGCGGGTCGATGGCGGTGATTCCAGCGTTCTGTTCGGCCTGGCGAGTTTTGCCGAAGGGGTCGACTTGCCCGGTGCCTACTGCGAGCACGTAGTGATCGCCAAGATTCCGTTCTCGGTGCCGGATGATCCGGTCGAAGCGGCGCTGGCCGAATGGATCGAGGCCCGTGGCGGCAATCCGTTCATGGAGATTTCCGTGCCGGACGCCTCGCTGAAACTGGTCCAGGCCTGCGGGCGCCTGCTGCGCACCGAAGAAGACCGCGGCACCATCACCTTGCTCGATCGGCGCCTGGTCACCCAGCGTTATGGCAAGGCGATCCTCAATGCGTTGCCTCCCTTCCGCCGTGAAATTTCCTGATAAACCGGTGGGCAGTTTTGCCCGCCGCGTTGTCTATCTCTCTACCATCGCTTTTCCATTGGCCCGCCCGGGTCGCTAGGGAGAATTCCGTTCTCATGATTCGCTGTTCGCTACCTGCCGTTCTTGCCCTGATGTTCGCCACGCCCTTGCTGGCGGCGCCCGCCGGGCAGCAGACGCTGTTCAATTTTGTGCGCCCCGCCGACGTGGTCCAGGTGGCGACCCAGGACGCCAGCCTGCCGCAGTCCAACGCCGAACAGACGCCCGAAGGCGAAGTGCTGCGCCGGGTCACCTTCAACCCTGTTGCGCGGCCAACGCTGCGCCTGTCGCCGCAGACCGGTGCCTGGGACTGGTCGCAGTCGGGCGTCATGAGCTTGCGGATCCAGAGCGCCATGAATTGGGCCGTGACCCTGTACGTGACCATTCAGAGCAACGACGGCAAGACGTTGGTCAGTCGCGTCGATCTTCCAGCCGGCCCGGCGCAGTCCCTGTTGGTGCCATTGCAGCCGACTTCGCCGCTGAGCCAGGGCCTGAAGGCGGGTCCGCCGATGCCGATGACGGTCGACGGCCAGCGCATTTTGCTGGCCAGCAGTGCCGGTGAACTGGACCGCAGCCAGGTGGTGTCGGTCAGCTTGTCCATGGATCAGCCGAAAGTCGCCCAGAGCATCCTGCTGGAGCGCTTTGGCGTGCAGGATGGCGAAGGTGTGACCCAAGCGGTCTATGGCGGGCTGGTGGACGCTTATGGCCAATCGACCCGGGCCAAATGGCCAGAAAAGGTCAGTAGCGACGAACAACTGAAAAGCGCCGCCGCCAAGGAACAACAGCAGCTGAAAACCTGGCTGGGTGAGCGCGAAAAGTCCTCCCTGGACACGTTCGGCGGCTGGACCAACGGGCCGACGTTCAAGGCCAGCGGTTTTTTCCGCACCGAGAAACGCGATGGACGCTGGTACCTGGTGACGCCGCAGGGGCATCCGTTCTATTCGCTGGGGGTCAACACCGTTGCGGCGGACGTCAACCAGACGTATGTCGCCGGTCGGGAATGGATGTTCGAATCCCTGCCCAAGGCGGATGAACCGCTGGCCAATCACTTCGGGGAAGGCGACAACCGCGGTGGTAATGGTGTCGATAAGGGGCGGGGTTTCAGTTCTGGAAAATGGTATGACTTCTATGGCGCCAATCTGCAGCGTCTGTACGGCGACCCTTGTGCACTGGGCAGCAATACCAAGGCCGGCGTTGCTGAAGCGGCCAAGGCCGATGCGGTAGAAGCAACGGCCGAGAAGGCTGCCGAGCCTGCCGTCGCACCCTCAACGGCCGAATCCGGAGTCGCCGAAGCGGCCAAGGCCGGCGCCGCCGATGCGACGGTGGCAAAAGCGGCTGAGCCACCACCTGCCGAACCCTGCAAAACGACCTTTGATGAGCAGCGCTGGACCGGCCACACCCTGGAGCGCCTGCAAGCCTGGGGGTTCAATACCCTCGGCAACTGGAGCGCACCGGCACTGGGTGACGCGCAGCGCATGCCGTATACCTTGCCATTGTCGATCGTCGGCGATTACGCGAGTATCAGCACTGGCAACGACTGGTGGGGCGGGATGCCCGACCCATTCGACCCGCGTTTCGCCATGGCGACCGAGCGCGCGGTGGCCATTGCTGCCCGCGACCACCGCGACGATCCATGGCTGATCGGTTACTTCGCCGACAACGAACTGGCCTGGGCCGGTCCCGGCGATGACCCGAAAGCCCGTTATGCGCTGGCCTATGGCACCTTGAAAATGACCACCGACGTGCCGGCCAAGCGCGCGTTCCTCAAGCAGTTGCGTGACAAATACCGCAACCAGGCGGGCTTGTCGAAAGCCTGGGGTATCGATCTGCCAGCCTGGGAACTGATGGAGGACCCGGGCTTCGTGCCGCCGCTGCCAAGCGCCGAGCACCCGGAAATCGAGGCCGACTTCAAATACTTCCAGAAGGTCTTCGCCGACACCTACTTCAAGACCATTTCCGATTCGCTGGAGTGGCACGCGCCGAACCAGCTCCTGCTTGGTGGCCGGTTTGCCATCAGCACCCCGGAAGCCGTTGAGGCCTGTGCGCAGTACTGCGACGTATTGAGTTTCAACATGTACACCTTGCAACCCCAGGACGGTTACGACTTCGCCAGGCTGCGCAGTCTGGACAAACCGGTATTGGTCACCGAGTTCAACTTCGGCTCGACCGACCGCGGCCCGTTCTGGGGCGGCGTGACGCAACTGGCGAAGGAAGAAGACCGTGGCCCGGCCTACGCGAATTTCCTGAAACAGGCGCTGGGCGAGCCGTCGATTATTGGCGTGCACTGGTTCCAGTACCTCGACCAACCCGTGACCGGGCGCCTGCTGGATGGCGAAAATGGTCACTTTGGCCTGGTGGGGATAACCGATCTGCCGTTCCAGGGCTTTGTCGACAGCGTGCGCAAGAGCAATCTGGCGACGGTCGATCAATTGGCCAAAGAGGCCCAGAAGGCCGCCGCCGAGGTCGACAAGGCGAACCACGACGCCGAGGGCGGGCGCAAGGCCGAAGCCGGCAAAGGCCCGGGGAAGGGCGCTGGTGGGCATTCCGGCCAAGGTCATTAAACGCCGGGATCGCAACCCTGTAGGAGCTGCCGAAGGCTGCGATCTTTTGATTTTAACCTGGGGGTTGAATTGACCGCCCAGCCCGCCCCTGTTCCCAAAACCCTCAAGGGCTGGAACAATGCGGCCCACTTTATAGAACGTTTCCGGGGAGTTGCGGGTGCAGATTCAGGGTCATTACGAGCTTAAGTTCGAGGCAGTGCGTGAAGCGTTCGCGGCGCTGTTCGACGATCCTCAGGAACGTGGCGCCGCGTTGTGCATCCGGGTCGGCGGCGAAACCGTCGTCGACTTGTGGTGCGGCACCTCCGACAAGGACGGGGCCGAAGCCTGGCACAGCGACACCATCGCCAACCTGTTCTCCTGCACCAAGACCTTCACCGCCGTCACCGCCCTGCAACTGGTGGCTGAAGGCAAGCTGCAACTGGACGCCCCGGTGGCCCGCTACTGGCCTGAATTCGCCGCCGCCGGCAAAGAATCGGTGACCCTGCGCCAGCTGCTTTGCCATCAGGCCGGTCTGCCGGCGTTGCGCGAGTTGCTGGCCCCCGAAGCGCTTTACGACTGGCAAACCATGGTCGACGCCCTGGCCGCCGAAGCGCCATGGTGGACGCCGGGTGAGGGCCACGGTTATGCGGCCATCACTTATGGCTGGCTGGTCGGCGAGCTGCTGCGCCGTGCTGACGGTCGTGGCCCCGGTGAATCCATCGTGGCGCGGGTTGCCAAGCCTTTGGGCCTGGATTTTCACGTCGGCCTGGCCGATGAAGAGTTCCATCGCGTGGCGCACATTGCCCGTGGCAAGGGCAATGTCGGCGATGCCGCGGCCCAGCGCCTGCTGCAAGTGACCCTGCGCGAGCCAACGGCCATGACCACCCGTGCTTTTACCAATCCACCTTCGGTGCTGACCAGTACCAACAAACCTGAGTGGCGGCGCATGCAACAGCCGGCGGCCAATGGCCACGGCAATGCCCGCAGCCTGGCCGGGTTTTACGCCGGTTTGCTCGATGGCAGCCTGCTGGAAGGCGAATTGCTCGACGAGCTGACCCGCGAGCACAGCCTCGGCGAAGACAAGACACTGTTGACCCGAACCCGTTTCGGCCTGGGCTGCATGCTCGACCAACCGGATGTGCCCAATGCGACCTTCGGCCTGGGCGCGCGAGCCTTCGGGCATCCGGGTGCGGGTGGCTCTGTTGGTTTCGCTGACCCGGAACATGATGTGGCATTCGGTTTTGTGACAAATACCCTGGGGCCGTACGTCTTGATGGATCCGCGCGCACAAAAGCTTGTGCGGGTACTGGCCACTTGTCTGTAAATCACGCTCAAGGGTTCCGGAGCTGGAACCCGACGGCCTTTTCAGTTTCCAAGCGTCTGTTTATGCGGGCTGACCCGGCCTGATTTTATTACTTCATTTTTGTGGATATCCAATGTCAACCAAACCCACCCTCGCCTTGGCACTGTGCTTCGCTATTACCGGTTGCGCGCAGACTCCTAAAAATGATGCAGACGGCGGCAGTTGGTGGCCGTTCGGGTCTTCCGACAAAGTCGCGGCCAAAGAGCCTGTCAAAGAGCCGGCCAAAGAACCGGCCCCAGCTCCCTTGAAGCCCACCGCAGCCGCTGCGGTGACCAAGACTGACAGTTCCAGCCCTTGGTACTGGCCGTTCGGCTCCGAGGAAGTGCTCGACAAGAAACCAGAGGTAAAACCTGAGGCCAAGCCGGTCGAAGTCGCCAAGGCCGAGACCGAGGCGGGCGGCAAGTGGTGGTGGCCGTTCGGCGGCAAGGATCAAAGCACTGCCAAAGCCGTGCCGATGCCTGATCCGAAAGTCACCCAAGCCTGGCTTGACGACTACGAACCGCGTCTGCGTACAGCGATCAAGGACAGCAACCTGCAACTCGAACGCCGTGAAAACGTCCTGGTGGTCACCGCGCCGGTAGAAGGCTCGTTCAACCCGGACCGCCCGGCCATGCTGCTGCCGGTAACTCTCGGCCCGTTCACTCGCGTTGCGAAAATCCTTGAAGCCGATCCGAAGACTGCCGTGCTGGTACTCGGCCACAGTGACACCTCGGGCGCAGCGCCGGCTAACGTGAAGCTGAGCCAGGAACGTGCGCAGTCGGTGGCTGCGATCTTCCGCCTCAGCGGTCTGCAGCGCGATCGCCTGATGCTGCGTGGCATGGGTGGTGAAGCCCCGCGTGCCGCCAACGACAGCAATGAAGGCCGTGCCTTGAATCGCCGCGTGGAACTGTTGGTAACGCCGCAAAACACCATGGTCGCCTTGCTGAGCAAGTACAACATGCCGGCCCCGGCGCCTGTGCGCATGGTCGCGGCCCAGGACATCAAGCCGGTTGCCAAGCCTGTGACGCCAGCACCTGCCGATGCGAAGAAAGCGGCTGCACCGGTGGCGAAGAAAGCGCCGGCCAAGAAAGCCGCCGCGAAGAAGACCCCGGCTAAAACGGCAACGCCCGCGAAGAAGACGGCACCGGCCAAAGCCGCAGCCGACACTAAAAAAGTCGCCGCCGCCGATACTACAAAGAAGTAATTCGTCAACCATAAGGAATGCGCCATGACCAAGGCCCTGGCTGATATGCGCCGCGACTACACCCGTGATGGCCTGACCGAGGCGCAAGCCCCGGCCGAGCCGTTCGCGCTGTTCCACCAATGGTTTGCCGACGCGGTGAAAACCGAGCAGGCACCGGTGGAGGCCAATGCCATGACCTTGGCCACTGTCGACCAGGAGGGGCGGCCGCATTGCCGCATCCTGCTGCTCAAGGGCCTGGACGCCCAGGGCTTCACCTTCTTCACCAACTACGACAGCGCGAAAGGCCAGCAACTGGTGGCGAATCCATTCGCGGCCATGACGTTTTTCTGGCCGACCCTGGAGCGTCAGGTGCGGATTGAAGGTCGGGTGGTGAAAGTCACCCCAGAAGAATCCGATGCGTACTATCAGGTGCGCCCGCTGGGCAGTCGCCTCGGTGCCTGGGCTTCGCCGCAGAGCCGGGTGATTGCCGATCGGGGTGAGCTGGAGTCGCTGCTCAAGGATACCGAGCAACGTTTCAGCGATAGCCAACCCCACTGCCCTGAACACTGGGGCGGTTATCGCCTGCTGCCAGAACGCATCGAGTTCTGGCAGGGCCGTCCGAGCCGTCTGCACGACCGGCTCAACTATCGCCTGCAGGGTGCCAACTGGATTCTTGAACGCCTGGCACCTTAAGCAGTCTACCGCTCGGGATAAGCTGCCGCTGCGGCCTCAAGCCACTGCGGCAGGTCTCGACGCCTGATTTTCTGAGCCCGGGCGCTCGCCAACCGTTCGAGCATGAACGCTTTTTTCTGCTCGTCCTTGCCGGCCAGCGCCAACGCCAGGTCCCGGTCCATCCAGCGTCTGATGCGCACGTACAGCCACCCATGGAAGTACAGCCCGGCGACGGTAGTGACGACAATGATAAAGTAATCCATCCATATCCCTGCTCAGTGGCGCTGTTCTGCGATCAGGCCGCGACTGTGTGGTGAGTGCGTGGACAGGCCTGTACGAAGCCTGAATCGAAACATTTTTATCCGGGCAAGACCGTGACAGGCGTCTGGCTGCGGAGTTTAATGGTTACTTGTCCTTTGGAGTTGATGCTATGCGTAAGTCTGTTCTGCTGGTTGCTTCCTTTTCCACCATGGCGATGTTGCTCACTGGCTGCCAATCGAGCTTGACCGGTGACTCCTATTCCCGTGACGAAGCGCGTCGTGTGCAGACGATTCGCATGGGCACCATCGAAGCCCTGCGACCGGTGAAAATCGAAGGTACCAAGACGCCAATCGGCGGCGCGGCGGGTGCAGTGGTGGGCGGTGTCGGTGGTAGCGCCATCGGTGGTGGCCGCGGCAGCATTGTCGCAGCGGTCATCGGTGCCGTCGCTGGCGGCCTGGTAGGCTCGGCAGCCGAAGAAGGCCTGACCCGCACCCAGGGCGTGGAAATCACCGTGCGCGAAGACGACGGCAGCATGCGCGCCTACGTGCAACAGGTTCAGGAAAACGAAGTGTTCCGCGTTGGCGAGCGCGTGCGCATTGCCACGGTGGATGGCACCAGCCGCGTTTCCCACTAAGCGGGAATACGGGTAAAAGAAAACCCCGACCAGGTGACTGGATCGGGGTTTTTCTTTAGCACATGAATAGTTCTCTACGCGGTTTGCAGCACCGGCTTGCGACTCGCCGCCGCCGTTACGGCATAGCCAATCAATGCCGCCAGGATCGAACCGGTCAGGATCCCCATGCGGTCCATGCCTGCGTAGTCACTGACGCCCGGCTCAAAGGCCAGCGAACCGACGAACAGGCTCATGGTGAAGCCGATGCCGCAGAGAATCGCCACGCCCAGCACCTGGCCCCAATTGGCCCCCTGGGGCAGGGCGGCGATGCCGGTTTTCACCGCCAGCCAGGTCAGGCCGTACACGCCGACGGTCTTGCCCAGCAGCAGGCCGATCGCGATGCCCATTGGCACGGCGTGGGTGAAGCTTTCGGCGGTCACGCCACTGAGGGACAGGCCGGCGTTGGCGAAGGCGAACAGCGGCAGGATGCCGTAGGCCACCCATGGGTGCAGCGCGTGCTCCAGTGAAAGCAGGGGAGAGGGTTCGGCGTTTTTCGTGCGCAAGGGGATGCAGAATGCCAGGGTGACGCCGGCCAGCGTGGCATGCACTCCGCTCTTGAGCACGCAGACCCAGAGGATCAGGCCAATGATCATGTAGGGGCCGAGCTTGACCACGCCGAGGCGGTTCATCCCGATCAGCGCCGCGATGCAGGCGGCGGCCAGTGCCAGGGACAGGGTCGACAGTTCGCCGGAATAGAAAATCGCGATGATGACGATCGCGCCGAGGTCGTCGATGATCGCCAGGGTCATCAGGAACAACTTCAGCGACACCGGCACGCGTTTGCCCAGCAGCGCCAGTACGCCCAGCGCGAAGGCGATGTCGGTGGCGGTCGGGATCGCCCAGCCGTCCAGGGCCGGTGGATTGTCACGGTTGAGGAACCAGTAGATCAGCGCCGGGACCACCATGCCGCCAATGGCGGCCGCGCCGGGCAGGACGATCTGCGACGGTTTGGACAGCTGCCCGTCGAGGACCTCGCGCTTGACCTCCAGCCCGATCAGCAGGAAGAACAGCGCCATGAGCCCGTCGTTGATCCACAGCAGCAGCGGCTTGGCGATTTTCAGCGCGCCGACCTGAGCGACCACGGGGGTTTCCAGCAAGCCGTTGTAGAGCCACGACAATGGGGAGTTGTTGATGATCAGCGCGAGGATAGCTGCTGCGATCAATAACAGACCGCTGGCAGCTTCCAGCTGAAAGAAACGCGTGAACGTGCTACGCAGAGGCAAAGTCGCTCTCCATCGATAAAGTCAAAAGGTGGCACACCCTAACCCGTACCGTTAGTTGTTAAAACAAAAGTTATATTCTTTTTTGTTATATGTCGTTACAACGCGATTCTTCGGGCAAGGACCTGAGCCTAGCAGTTGCCGGATGTATTGGAACTCAGCTGTACCTGTGTTTGATGTAGGATTTTTCCTAAGCTTGCAGGTTGAGGCTTGTGACGGGGCCGCCTATTGCCTGATCCATCGAGATATCCACCATGAGCGACAACCGACAGTGGTCCCGCGAAGCCATCCGGATCATCGAAGCCGACTTCCAGCGCAGCGCCGACACTCACCTGATCCCCTTGTCGCTGCCAGGTTTTGCCGGCATCGAGTTGTACTTCAAGGATGAGTCGAGCCATCCCACCGGCAGCCTGAAACACCGCCTGGCGCGGTCGCTGTTCCTGTATGCGCTGTGCAATGGCTGGCTCAAGCCCGGTGCGCCGGTGATCGAGGCGTCCAGCGGCTCGACGGCGATTTCCGAGGCATACTTCGCGCGTTTGCTGGGCGTGCCGTTCATTGCCGTGGTGCCGGCCAGTACGTCGAGGGAAAAGATCGCACAAATCGCGTTCTATGGCGGGCAGACGCATCTGGTCGCGGATCCGACGCAGATCTACGCCGAGTCCGAACGCCTGGCGCGCGAGCACGACGGCCACTTCATCGACCAGTTCACCTACGCCGAGCGTGCGACCGACTGGCGTGCGAACAACAACATCGCCGAATCGATTTTCCAGCAGATGCGTTTCGAAAAGCACCCGGAGCCGAGCTGGCTGGTGTCCAGCCCCGGGACTGGGGGGACGACGGCGACCCTGGGGCGTTACGTACGTTATCGGCAGCACGCCACCCGCGTGTTGTGTGCCGATGCCGAGCGCTCGGTGTTTTTCGATTACTACCAGACCGGCGATGCCAGCCTGCGCCTGGATCACGGTTCGCGGGTCGAAGGCATTGGTCGGCCCCGGGTGGAAGCGTCATTCCTGCCCAAGGTCATCGATGCGATGGTCAAGGTGCCGGACGCATTGTCACTGGCAGCCATGCATTACCTGGCTGAACGTCTGGGGCGGCATGTCGGTGGATCGAGCGGGACCAACCTGATTGGCGCGTTGATGGCGGCGCAGCAGATGGCGGCGGCGGGGGAGCAGGGGTCGATCGTGGCGATTTTGTGCGACAGCGGCGAGCGCTATGCCACGACCTATTACGATCAGGCGTGGCTCAAGGCCGAAGGGTTTGAATTGAGCGGGTTGATCGATGCGGTGGCCGCGACGGTCGAGCGCGGGGAGCCGCTGCCGGCGAGCGTGCTGTGCGCCAATATCTGACCCCCCTGCACCTGTAGGAGCTGGCTTGCCAGCGAATGCGGTTCGTCATTCAACAGAAACGTTGGCTGATCCACCGCCTTCGCGAGCAAGCCCGCTCCCACAGGGGGTTGGCGTCAGGCTTCGAGGCCGAGGATATCCCGAGCCACCGCTTCGGCGATGCGAATGCCATCGACCCCCGCCGACAGAATCCCACCCGCATAACCCGCGCCTTCACCCGCCGGGAACAAGCCTTTCACGTTCAGGCTCTGCATCGACTCGTTACGCGTAATGCGCAGCGGCGACGAAGTACGGGTCTCGATCCCGGTCAACACCGCGTCATGCAGCGAGTAACCGCGAATCTGTTTCTCGAACGCCGGCAAGGCTTCACGAATCGCTTCGATGGCGAAGGCCGGCAAGGCCAGCGCCAGGTCGCCCAGGGCAACGCCCGGTTTGTAGGAGGGTTCGACGCTGCCCAGCGCGGTGGACGGCTTGCCGGCGATGAAGTCGCCGACCAATTGCGCCGGTGCTTCGTAGTTGCTGCCACCGAGCACAAAGGCGTGGGATTCCAGGCGTTCCTGCAGCTCGATACCGGCCAGCGGGCCGCCCGGATAATCGACTTCCGGGGTAATCCCGACAACGATCCCGGAGTTGGCGTTGCGCTCGTTGCGCGAGTACTGGCTCATGCCGTTGGTGACCACGCGGTTCGGCTCGGAGGTCGCCGCCACCACCGTACCGCCCGGGCACATGCAGAAGCTGTAGACCGAACGGCCGTTCTTGGCGTGGTGCACCAGTTTGTAGTCGGCGGCGCCCAGTTTCGGGTGGCCGGCGTACTTGCCCAGGCGCGCGCGGTCGATCAGCGACTGCGGGTGCTCGATACGGAAACCGACCGAGAACGGCTTGGCTTCCATGTACACGCCGCGGCCGTGGAGCATGCGGAAGGTGTCCCGGGCACTGTGGCCCAGGGCCAGGATCACGTGTTTGGAGTGGATCTGCTCGCCGCCATCGAGCTCGACGCCGACCAGTTGGCCGTCTTCGATCAGCACGTCGGTCAACCGTTGCTGGAAGCGCACTTCGCCGCCCATGGCGCGAATCTGCTCACGCATGTTTTCCACCACGCCCGTCAGACGGAACGTACCGATGTGCGGTTTGCTGACGTAGAGGATTTCTTCCGGTGCACCAGCCTTGACGAATTCATTGAGGACTTTACGGCCGATGAACTTCGGGTCCTTGATCTGGCTGTAGAGCTTGCCGTCGGAGAAGGTCCCCGCGCCGCCCTCGCCGAATTGCACGTTGGACTCGGGGTTGAGCACGCTTTTGCGCCACAGGCCCCAGGTGTCCTTGGTGCGCTGGCGCACTTCGGTGCCGCGTTCGAGGATGATCGGCTTGAAGCCCATCTGCGCCAGCAGCAGCCCGGCGAAGATCCCGCACGGCCCGAAGCCGACGACGACAGGGCGCACGCTCAGGTCGGCCGGCGCCTGGCCAACCATTTTGTAGCTGACATCCGGTGCCACGTTGACGTTACGGTCATCGGCGAACTTGTTCAGTACCGAGGCCTCATCGCGAACATCGAGGTCGATGGTGTAGATGAAGCACAGCTCGGAGGATTTTTTGCGCGCATCGTAGCTGCGCTTGAACAAGGTGAAATCGACCAGGTCATCGCTGGAGATGCCCAGGCGCTGCAGGATGGCAGGGCGCAGGTCTTCATCGGGATGGTCGATCGGCAGCTTGAGTTCGGTGATTCGTAACATGGCAGGATCCGGTTCGCGGGGCGCACAACTGCGCCAGGGCGTTTGAAACCGGCGATTATAAGCCCCAAAGGCGCAGGCCCGTGAGGCTAAAACGATCAGTCGTCGCGCGAACCGCCGAAATACCCGCAACCGCGCTGTACCTTGCCATCGATGCGCAGTTCGGCAGTCATGTGCTGCAGACTGCCTGTGCTGTTGTCGATGCAGCGTTGTGGCGCGACCCACAGTTCGATGTGCTGGTTGTTGGCTTCGGTGCTGAGGTTGAAGCGGCCTTCGCCCAATTGCTCTTCGACGTAGGGCACGGCCAACGGCGGCTGGCCGGCGCGTTCCACGACCATGCCTTTGCCGGTGACGCTCACGCTCCACTCGGGGGCATGGCCGGCGGCGCGCAGGATCAGCGGCTTGAAATTTGGATCGGCGCAGGCGGTGGCGGAGCGCTCGACTCGGTACAGCGTTTCCACGTCGAGCTGATCTTCGCCGTTACCGGGAACGATGCGCCCACGCACGTCGGCAAACAGCTTGCCCTGGGCATCGGCGAGGCTCGCGGCCTGTTGCAGGACGCTGGTGCTGCCCGTGTCATTGACCAGGTAACGGCGTTGCTCGCCGCACGGCTGGAACAGCAGTTTGCCGTCGGCGGCGCTCAACTGGCCCTGCAGGCGGGTCTGCCCGACGTGGGAGGCACTTTCACGCTGGCCGTCGAACAACTGGCAGGCCGCGAACAGGGGGAGCAGGGCAACAAGGACTAAGGAACGGGCAGCACGCATCTTGGGGTCTCCTGACAAGTGCCGCCACGTTACTCAGCCTGACCGTTCATCACAACCCTGCATTACGCCGGGCTTTTTGTAGGAGCTGGCGCAGCCTGCGATCTTTTGATGTTGTTTGAGGTGATTGAAAATCAAAAGCCAGATCAAAAGATCGCAGCCTGCGGCAGCTCCTATCCCACGTGAAAGGTCTGGCCCGTCTGCAAGCCTTCGACGCTTTTGGCGTAGGCCAATGCCACATCCTCGGCAGGAACCGGCTTGTAGCCACGGAAATACGGGGCATAGCTGCCCATGGCTTCGACCAGGACTGTCGGGCTGATCGAGTTCACGCGTAAGCCGCGTGGCAACTCGATGGCGGCAGCGCGGACGAAACTGTCCAGCGCACCGTTGACCAGCGCAGCGGATGCGCCACTGCGGATCGGGTCGTGGCTGAGTACGCCGGTGGTGAGTGTGAAGGATGCACCTTCATTGGCGAACTCACGGCCAATCAGCACCAGGTTGACCTGGCCCATCAGCTTGTCCTTGAGGCCCAGGGCAAAACTCTCTTCGCTCATTTCGGCCAGCGGTGCGAAGGTCACGTTACCGGCGGCGCACACCAGTGCATCGAATTTGCCGGTCTGTTCGAACAGTCGGCGAATCGACGTGCTGTCACTGATGTCCACCTGAAAATCACCGCTGCTGCGGCCAATGCGGACGATCTCGTGGCGCTGGGACAGCTCCTTGTCGACGGCCGAACCGATGGTGCCGCTGGCGCCAATCAAAAGAATTTTCATACTGGCTGATCCTCGTTGGATTGAGTAAGGCTTCAGTTTAGAGTGGTTTTTTTCCGGCGATAAGCGCACTAATGGGCAACCTTTGGTTTTCAAATGGAAACAATCCATGAGCGAAATGGATGACCTGGCCGCCTTCGCGGTATTGATCGAAGCGGGCAGTTTTACCCTAGCGGCGCAGCAATTGGGTTGCAGCAAGGGCCAGTTGTCCAAGCGCATCAGCCAGTTGGAAGCGCAGTTTTGCGTGGTCCTGCTGCAGCGCACCACGCGGCGCTTGAGCCTGACAGCGGCGGGCGCGGCGTTGTTGCCCCAGGCCCAGGCGCTGGTGGTGCAAGTCGAGCGCGCGCGCCAGGCCCTGGCACGCCTGAAGGACGACATGGCGGGCCCGGTGCGGATGACGGTTCCGGTGTCACTTGGGGAAACTTTCTTCGATGGCTTGTTGCTGGAGTTCTCCGCCCAGTATCCCGAGGTGCAGATCGAACTGGAGCTCAACAACAATTACCGTGACCTGTCCCGGGACGGCTTCGATCTGGCGATCCGCTCCGATGTGGCGATCGATCAGCGCCTGGTGGCGCGGCCGTTATTGGCGTGGCGGGAATTGACCTGCGCCAGCCCGGCCTATCTGGAGCAATACGGTGAACCGCAGACGCCTCAGGCGCTGGCCGAGCACCGCTGCCTGCTCAATAGCCACTACAGTGGCCGGGAGGAGTGGCTGTATCACCAGCAACACGAGCTGTTGCGGGTACGGGTTTCCGGGCCGTTTGCCAGCAACCATTACAACTTGTTGAAAAAAGCCGCCCTGGCTGGCGCCGGCATTGCCCGTTTACCGTCCTACGCGTTGCCCGAGGAATTGGCTGGCGGGCGCTTGCGCTGGCTCCTGCGTGATTTTCAGACCCGGAGCATGCCGATGTACCTGGTGCACCCGTATCAGGGTGGGTTGCCCAGGCGCACGCAGGTGCTGGCGGATTATTTGATTGGCTGGTTCAAGCGCAGCGGCGAGGCGCTGGACAGGCTTTGAATCTTCACACGGACCCTGTAGGAGCTGGCTTGCCAGCGAAAGGGCATAACATTCAACGACGATGTTGACTGATACACCGCTATCGCTGGCAAGCCAGCTCCTACAGGGTTCTGTGTTGTTGGCGGGATTGTGGCGGGCAAAAAAAAAACGGCCCGCGAGGGCCGTTTTCTGGTTACCCCGAAGGCTTAGCCACCGAGGTACGCATCACGCACTTTCGGATCGGTCAGCAGCGCTTCACCGGTGCCTGTCATCACTACCCGGCCGTTCTCCAGAACGTAGGCGCGGTCAGCGATTTTCAGGGCCTGGTTGGCGTTCTGCTCGACCAGGAACACCGTCACACCGTCCTTGCGCAGCTGTTCGATGATGTCGAAGATCTGCTGGATGATGATCGGGGCCAGGCCTAGCGAAGGCTCGTCGAGCAGCAGCAGCTTGGGCTTGCTCATCAGTGCGCGGCCGATGGCGAGCATTTGCTGTTCGCCGCCGGACATGGTGCCGCCACGCTGGCTGAAACGCTCTTTCAGGCGTGGGAAAAGTCCGAGGACCTTGTCCATCTGTTCCTGATAGTCGCCCTTGGCGGTGAAGAAACCACCCATGGAGAGGTTTTCTTCCACGGTCAGGCGGGAAAACACCCGACGACCTTCCGGCACCACGGCAATGCTCTTGCGCATGATCTGCGAAGAATCCTGGCCGACCAGTTCCTCACCCATGTAGCGGATGCTGCCGCTGTGGGCCCGAGGCGAACCGCACAGGGTCATCAGGAGTGTGGACTTGCCGGCACCGTTGGCGCCAATCAGGGTCACGATCTCGCCCTGGCGGACTTCGACGTTGACGCTGGGCAGGGCCTGGATCTTGCCGTAGAAGGTGGCAACGTTTTCGAACTGCAGCATTTACGCTTCCCCCAGGTAGGCTTTGCTCACTTCAGGATTGTCGCGGATCTGTTCCGGCGTACCGTTGGCCAGGGGGGTGCCCTGGTTGATCACGACGATGTGGTCGGAAATGCTCATGACCAGTTTCATGTCGTGTTCGATCAGCAGCACAGTGACGTTGTGCTCCTCACGCAACATGCCTATCAGCGCCTTCAGGTCTTCGGTTTCCTTCGGGTTCAGGCCGGCGGCCGGTTCGTCGAGCATGAGGATCCGCGGACGGGTCATCATGCAGCGGGCGATTTCCAGGCGCCGTTGCTGACCGTAGGCCAGGGTACCGGCCGGACGGTTGGCGAACTCCTTGAGGTTGACCTTTTCCAGCCAGTACTCGGCGAACTCCATGGCCTCGCGTTCGCTCTTGCGGAACCCCGGGGTCTTGAACAAGCCGGACAGGAAGTTGGTGTTCAGGTGACGATGCTGGGCGATCAAGAGGTTCTCGACCGCGGTCATGTCCTTGAACAACCGCACGTTCTGGAAGGTACGCACCACGCCCTTGAGGGCGATCTTGTGGCCCGGCAGGCCCTCGATCGGCTCGCCATCGAGCAGGATGCTGCCGCCGCTCGGCTTGTAGAAGCCGGTCAGGCAGTTGAACACGGTGGTCTTGCCGGCGCCGTTGGGGCCGATCAAGGCAACCACTTGTTTCTCTTTCACGCTCAAGGCAACGCCGTTGACCGCCAGCAAGCCGCCGAAGCGCATGCTCAGGTTTTCTACTTTAAGGATCTCGCGGCTCATTTGCGCAGCTCCATGTGAGGACGTTGCATGGGCAGCAGACCCTGAGGGCGCCAGATCATCATCAGTACCATCAAGGCACCGAACATCAACATGCGGTACTCACTGAACTCACGCATCATTTCCGGCAGCAGGATCATCACCACCGCCGCCAGGATCACACCCAGTTGCGAGCCCATGCCACCCAGCACCACGATGGCGAGGATGATCGCCGACTCGATGAAGGTGAACGACTCCGGTGTCACCAGGCCTTGGCGGGCAGCGAAGAAGCTACCGGCGAAACCGGCGAAGCTGGCACCTAGGGTGAACGCCGAGAGCTTGATGATGGTCGGGTTCAGACCCAGTGCACGGCAGGCGATTTCGTCTTCACGCAATGCTTCCCACGCGCGGCCAAGCGGCATGCGCAGCAAGCGGTTGATGACGAACAGCGCACCCAGGGCCAGCAACAGCGCAACCAGGTAAAGGAAGATCACCTTGTTGATCGAGTTGTATGCCAGGCCGAAATACTCGTGGAAGGTTTGCATGCCTTCCGCGGCTTTACGTTCGAAGGTCAGGCCGAAGAACGTCGGTTTCTCGATGTTGCTGATGCCGTTCGGACCGCCCGTGAGGCCGGTCAGGTTACGCAGGAACAGACGGATGATTTCACCGAAGCCCAGGGTCACGATCGCCAGGTAGTCACCGCGCAGACGCAGTACCGGGAAGCCGAGCAGGAAGCCGAAGGTGGCGGCCATCAGGCCGGCAATCGGCAGGCAGATCCAGAAGCTCAGGCCGTAGTAGTGCGACAGCAGCGCATAGCTGTAGGCGCCCACGGCGTAGAAGCCGACGTAACCGAGGTCGAGCAGGCCAGCCAGGCCGACCACGATGTTCAGGCCCAGGCCCAGCATCACGTAGATCAGCACCAGCGTCGCGATATCCACCGCGCCGCGGGAACCGAAGAACGGCCATACCAGGGCGCCGGCGATCAAGGCAATGATGATCCAGCGCTGGGTGGTCGGCAGGGTCAGGAAGTTACTGGCCTTGGCCGGGATCAGCGGCATGCTTGGCGAGGAGCGCCAGGCCGAGCTGATCTGCTGGTCGAACAGCACGCGCAGGAACATCAGCACCGAACACACGGCGATGGTGATCAAGGTGGCGTCGCTGGTGCCATGAACTTCGAGGTTGATGCCGACGATGGTCAGCTTCAGGCCGAGTACCGGGTAGGCCACGGCCCATACCAGCAAGGCACTGAACAGTGCCTGTTTAAGATTCCTAGTCATACCTTCTCAACCTCCGGACGGCCCAGCAGGCCGGTTGGCCGGAACAACAACACCAAAACCAAGAGACCGAAAGCCACGACGTCCTTGTACTGGTCGCCGAAGACATCGGCACCGAAGGCTTCCGCCACACCCAGTACCAGCCCGCCGAGCATGGCGCCCGGAATGCTGCCGATACCGCCCAGTACCGCCGCGGTGAAGGCCTTGAGGCCGACCAGGAAACCGGCGTTGGGGTTGATCACGCCGTATTGCATGCTCAGCAGCACGGCCGCGATGGCCGCCAGCGCAGCACCGATGACGAAGGTCAGGGCGATGATGTTGTTGGTGTTGTT
>Ga0160454_100355_pt1 | contig 29314 bp, 27 predicted proteins | sample HID1971M_E6MG_FD_108218 | JGI IMG/M metagenome (GOLD analysis project Ga0160454, IMG submission 108218) | Enriched millipede-associated microbial communities from UW Madison campus, WI, USA - HID1971M_E6 MG | ecosystem: Host-associated > Arthropoda: Insects > Digestive system > Unclassified ... | reverse complement strand
CATCGGCGCCCAGGGCCTCGGTGGCCTGACCACCGTGCTCGACGTGAAGATCATGGATTACCCGACCCACGCCGCTTCGTTGCCGGTGTGTATGATCCCGAACTGCGCCGCCACCCGTCACGCCCACTTCGTGCTCGACGGTTCCGGCCCGGCTTCGCTGGAAGCGCCACCGCTGGACGCCTACCCGGAAATCGTCTGGGAAGCCGGCCCGTCGGCCCGTCGCGTCAACCTCGACACCCTGACCCCGGAAGAAGTGCAGAGCTGGAAGCTGGGCGAAACCGTCCTGCTCACCGGCAAGATGCTCACCGGTCGCGACGCAGCGCACAAGCGCATGGTCGAGATGCTGAACAAAGGTGAAACCCTGCCGGTGGACCTCAAGGGTCGCTTTATCTATTACGTCGGCCCGGTCGATCCGGTGCGCGAAGAAGTGGTTGGCCCGGCTGGCCCGACCACCGCAACGCGGATGGACAAGTTCACCCGTCAGATCCTCGAGCAAACCGGCCTGCTGGGCATGATCGGCAAATCCGAGCGAGGCCCTACCGCTATCGACGCGATCAAGGACCACAAGGCCGTTTACCTGATGGCAGTGGGCGGCGCGGCTTACCTGGTGGCGCAAGCGATCAAGAAATCCCGCGTTGTCGCTTTCGCCGAACTGGGCATGGAAGCGATCTACGAGTTCGACGTGAAAGACATGCCGGTGACCGTTGCGGTCGACAGCAAGGGCGAGTCCGTACACATCACCGGTCCTGCCATCTGGCAGCAAAAGATCAGTGAAAGCCTGGCGGTAGAAGTGCAGTAAGCGCTTCGGCTGCCTGAAAAAGGCGACAGGGGATTCAACCCTTGTCGCCTTTTTTATTACCTGCACAAGGCGTGGGAATACCGAAGAGCGCCATGTTATGGTGCGCCCCCTCCGTACACCTGTGTAATGCCCAGCATGTTTGAGTCCTCTCGCCCTTTGCGCCTGGCGCTGTATACCTTGGTGATCATCGCCGGCGCCGCCCTCGCCGCGACCCTGGCCGTTCGTCAAACGGTGCGCCAGTCATTGGTCGATGACGCAGCCCGTGCCAATCAGCAACTGGCGCTTTACGCCACTTCCCTGCACACCCTGATCGAACGCTACCGCGCCCTGCCCTCGGTGCTGGCACTCGACCCGCAGTTGCGCGACGCACTCAAGGGTCCGGTGAGCCCCGAGCTGGCGCAGGAATTGAACCGCAAACTGGAAAAAATCAACGGCGCCGCCGAATCCTCGACCCTGGAGCTGCTGGATCGCACGGGCCTGGCCGTGGCGGCGAGCAACTGGCGCTTGCCCAGCAGCTACGTCGGCCACAACTACGGTTTTCGTCCCTACTTCAGCCAGACCCGCACCCAGGGCACCGGGCGTTTTTACGCCGTTGGGGTCACCAGTGGCATTCCTGGCTATTTCCTCTCCAGCGCCGTAACCAACGACGATGGCCAGTTCCTCGGGGCCATGGTGGTGAAATTGGAGTTTCCCGAGCTGGAACGCGAATGGCGCCAGGGTAGCGACACCCTGCTGGTCAGCGATGCCCGCGGGATTATCTTCATCGCCAACCAGTCGGGCTGGCGCTATCGGTACCTGAAACCGCTGAACGACAGCGATCACGCCGAACTCAAGATCACCCGCCAATACGACAAGCAGCCGCTGACACCGCTTCAATACCAATCATTGCGCCGCTTCGACGAGAACAGCGACCTGGCACGGGTCGATGGCCCCGACGGCCCTGCCGATTACTTGTGGGAATCCCTGCCGCTGGCCGCCGAAGGCTGGACCCTGCACCTGCTGCGCCGCCCGCAGGTTGCCTTCGAAGACAGCCGCAACGCCGCGCTCGCTGCGGCGGGTATCTGGCTGACGCTGGTGTTTTTGCTGCTGTTTCTCACCCAGCGCTGGCGCCTGGCCAAACTGCGCCAACGCAGCCGCGAAGAACTGGAACAGCTGGTAGAAGAGCGTACCCGCGACCTGCGCACCGCCCAGGAAGGCCTGGTGCAATCGGCCAAGCTCGCGGCCCTAGGGCAGATGTCCGCCGCCCTCGCCCACGAGATCAACCAGCCGTTGACCGCCCAGCGCATGCAGCTGGCGACCTTGCGCCTGTTACTGGATCACGGTCGCGTCGACGACGCCTACAGGGCACTCAAGCCGGTGGATGACATGCTCACGCGCATGGCCGCCCTCACCGGCCACCTGAAGACTTTTGCCCGCAAAAGCCCCAGTGGCTTGCGCGAACGCCTGGACCTGGCAGCGGTGGTGGACCAGTCCCTTGAGCTGCTCGACACGCGTCTGCGCGATGAACAGGTCAGCACCGTGCTGCACCTGACGCGCCCGGCCTGGGTGCGGGGCGATGCGATTCGCCTGGAACAGGTACTGATCAACTTGCTGCGCAATGCCCTGGATGCGATGCAGGACAAACCCTGCAAACGCCTGGAAATCCGCCTCGAAGCCGACGAACAATTGTGGCGCCTGAGCGTCATCGACAACGGCAGTGGCATCGCCGAGGAAAACCTGGCGAAAGTGTTCGACCCGTTTTTCACCACCAAACCGGTGGGTGATGGCCTGGGCATCGGTCTGGCCGTATCCTTCGCCATCGTTCACGAATCGGGCGGACGCCTGAGCGCTGATAATCACGACAACGGCGCGGTGTTCACCCTCACCCTGCCCATCGACGCGGAGGCTCAAGACCCATGCTGAATTCAGTGATGGTGGTCGACGACGAAAGCAGCATTCGCAGCGCCGTCGAGCAATGGCTGAGCCTGTCGGGTTTCGAGGTGCAGCTGTTCAGCCGCGCCGACGAGTGCCTGGCGCAGTTGCCCAGGCATTTTCCCGGGGTGATTCTCAGCGACGTGCGCATGCCCGGCATGAGCGGCCTCGAACTGCTGGCCGAAGTACAGCGCCGCGATGCCGACTTGCCGGTGATTCTGCTGACGGGCCACGGCGACGTGCCGATGGCTGTCGACGCGATGCGCGATGGCGCCTACGACTTCCTGGAAAAACCCTTCAGCCCCGAAACCCTGCTCGGCAGCTTGCGCCGGGCGCTGGACAAGCGCCGGCTGGTCCTGGAAAACCGTGCCCTGCACGAACAGGCCGACAACCGCGCCAAACTTGACGCCACCTTGCTTGGCGTCTCCCGTGGCTTGCAGACTTTGCGCCGGCAGGTGCTCGACCTGGCGGCGCTGCCGGTCAACGTGTTGATCCGCGGCGAAACCGGTAGTGGCAAGGAGCTGGTTGCCCGTTGCCTGCACGACTTCGGCCCACGCGCCGACAAACCCTTCGTCGCTTTGAACTGCGCGGCCATCCCCGAACAACTGTTCGAGGCCGAGCTGTTCGGCCACGAAAGCGGCGCATTCACCGGCGCCCAGGGCAAGCGCATCGGCAAGCTCGAATACGCCGATGGCGGCACGCTGTTTCTCGATGAAATCGAAAGCATGCCCCTGGCGCAGCAGGTGAAATTGTTGCGGGTGCTGCAGGAGCAAAAACTCGAGCGATTGGGTTCGAACCAGAGCATTCGCGTGGATCTGCGGATCATTGCCGCGACCAAACCGGACTTGCTGGAGGAGGCGCGGGCCGGACGTTTTCGCGAGGACCTGGCTTACCGCTTGAACGTCGCCGAGCTGCGCCTGCCGCCGTTGCGCGATCGCCGCGAAGATATTCCATTGTTGTACGAGGCCTTTGCCCGGAGTGCCGCCGAACGCCTGGGTCGCTCCTTTGCGCCGTTGAGCGGGCCGCAGTTGAGTCATCTGCTGAGTCACGACTGGCCGGGCAATGTGCGTGAGCTGGCGAACGTGGCCGAGCGCCAGGTGTTGGGGCTTGGCGAGCCCGTGCCGGCGGGCATCGAGCCTGGGCAGTCACTGGCGGCGCAGCAGGAGGCGTTTGAAGCGCAGTGCCTGCGCGCAGCGTTGACCCGGCACAAGGGCGATGTGAAAGCGGTGCTCGAAGAGCTGCAACTGCCGCGCCGGACTTTCAATGAAAAGATGCAGCGGCATGGATTGAGCCGGGAGATGTTTTTGTAGTGACTGTGCAGGCCTCTTCGCGAGCAAGCCCGCTCCCACAATGACCGAGCCGGTCGCGAATTTTGTGTACGACACCCGCCACTGTGGGAGCGGGCTTGCCCGCGAAGAGGCCAGTTCAGGCAACACACCTGCCAGGACCTAAGCAGTTTTCCGCTCAAACCCAGCCTTTCATGAGCGGATTTCCGCTCATCAACTCCCCTAAACCCCTCTAAACCGCCCCTCTCCCCGTTGGCACAGCTCCTGCTATAGCCCCCGCAGGCTGCGTTTAATCGCGCTCCACAAAAACAATTAAACGAAGGATCCTTCAATGGATAACTCCAACGCCCTGCCACTTGGGTCGGCTGCCGCGCCGGCCAAAGCAAGAACCACCGCCAGTCGCATCAAATCGATCTTCAGCGGTTCCGTTGGCAACATGGTCGAGTGGTATGACTGGTACGTCTATGCCGCCTTCTCCCTGTACTTCGCCAAGACCTTTTTCCCCAAAGGCGACACCACCGCACAACTGCTGAACACCGCTGCGATTTTCGCCGTGGGCTTCCTGATGCGTCCAATCGGGGGTTGGCTGATGGGCCTGTACGCCGACAAAGTCGGACGCAAAAAGGCGCTGATGGCCTCGGTGTACCTGATGTGCTTCGGCTCGCTGTTGATCGCCCTGAGCCCGGGTTATGAAATCATCGGCATCGGCGCGCCGATCCTGCTGGTGTTCGCCCGTCTGCTGCAGGGCCTGTCGGTTGGTGGCGAATACGGCACCTCCGCCACCTACCTCAGCGAGATGGCGACCAAGGAACGTCGCGGTTTCTACTCCAGCTTCCAGTACGTGACCCTGATCTCCGGCCAGCTCATCGCCTTGGCCGTGCTGATCATCCTGCAAAACGTACTGACCACCGAAGAGCTGTATGCCTGGGGCTGGCGTATCCCGTTCGCCATCGGCGCGCTGTGTGCCGTGGTCGCGCTGTACCTGCGTCGCGGCATGGAAGAAACCGAGTCGTTCACCAAGAAGGAAAAGGCCAAGGAAAGCGCGATGCGCACCCTGATGCGCCATCCGAAGGAACTGATGACCGTGGTCGGCCTGACCATAGGCGGTATGCGTGCATTCTACACCTACACCACCTACATGCATGAAGAACTGGTGAACACCGTCGGCATGAGCATCTCCGACTCCACCACCATTTCCGCCGCCACGCTGTTCCTGTTCATGTGCCTGCAACCAATCATCGGCGGGCTCTCGGATAAAATCGGTCGCCGGCCGATCCTGATCGCCTTCGGCATTCTCGGCACGCTGTTCACCGTGCCGATCCTCACCACCCTGCACACCATCCAGACCTGGTGGGGCGCGTTCTTCCTGATCATGGCGGCGCTGATCATCGTCAGCGGCTACACCTCGATCAACGCGGTGGTGAAGGCCGAACTGTTCCCGACCGAAATCCGCGCCCTGGGCGTCGGCCTGCCGTATGCCCTGACCGTGTCGATCTTCGGCGGCACCGCTGAATACATCGCGCTGTGGTTCAAGAGCATCGGCATGGAAACCGGGTACTACTGGTATGTCACCGCGTGTATCGCCGTGTCGTTGCTGGTGTACATCACCATGAAAGACACCCGCAAGCATTCGCGGATCCTCACGGACTAAGTCCAGGCGCGTTTGACAAAAGGGGGCAGACCGTCGGGGTCTGCCCCTTTTTTGTTTTTCCGGCGCTACATGAAAAATCCTTCACTGCCGTGGGAGGCGGATTAATCACGAGTTAATGCGCTCCCCTCATCCTGAACCTGCCTGATCGATTACCTGTGATGCGCTCATTCAGACCTTGAAAGCGAAAACGCCTGCTGGCCTTAACATCAGTTTAATCGATTGTTTTTAGCATAATTTTGCGCTTTTTAATCAGTTTAATTGGCGTAGCATAAAACCCATGCCCAAGACACAAAACGCCAAAGAACCTGGAGAAATGAAGATGAAAACCAAACTGTTCCTCGCCATCGCCCTGTCCGTACTGGCCGCCAACACCTTCGCCGCCGACGGTTACGACCGCACAGGCTCCGCCGTTGCCGCCGATGGTTATGACCGCACTGGCTCCGCTACCGTCGCCGCAGACGGCTACGACCGCACCGGCGGCGCCACCGTCGCTGAAGATGGCTACGACCGTACTGGCGGCGCTACCGTCAGCTGATTCATTCAAGCGGCACCACAGCCCGGCTTCGGCCGGGCTTAGTCATTTCTGTGGCACCGAAAATCTGCGGGCAAACCATAGAACCTGTGGGAGCGGGCTTGCTCGCGAATGCGGTTTTACATTCAACATTCCTGTTGCAGGACACACCGCTTTCGCGAGCAAGCCCGCTCCCACATTGACTGAGCCCGTACTGGAAAAATGTCGGCGGTCCTTGCACCATGTCCGCCTCCCGCAAGTGCCAGGAATTCCCGCCATGCCCGACGACATCCACTATTACGAACCCGCCAACGGCCACGGCCTGCCCCACGACCCCTTCAATGCGATCGTCGGCCCGCGTCCCATCGGCTGGATTTCCTCACAGGATGCCGAAGGCCGCTTGAACCTGGCGCCCTACAGCTTTTTCAACGCCTTCAACTACATTCCGCCGATCATTGGTTTTTCCAGCGTCGGGCGCAAAGACAGCCTGAACAACATCGAACAGACCGGCGAATTCGCCTGGAACCTGGCCACCCGGCCATTGGCCGAGCGGATGAACCAGAGCAGTGCCATGGTCGAGCCGCAGGTCAACGAGTTCGAGCTGGCAGGGCTGAGCACCGTCGCCTCGAAAGTCATTCAGGTGCCACGGGTCGCCGAAAGCCCGGTGTCCTTCGAGTGCAAGGTCACGCAGATCATTCAGTTGCAGCGGGCCGATGGCAATGTGGTGCCAAGCTGGCTGATTCTCGGCGAAGTGGTCGCCGTGCATATCGCCAAGTGGCTGTTGAAGGATGGCGTGTACGACACCGCCGCGGCAGAACCGATTCTGCGCGGCGGCGGGCCGGCGGACTATTTCCAGCTGGGGCCTGAGGCGTTGTTCAAGATGTACCGCCCGGGGGCGGTGAAGTAATTACCAGAGCAGGTCGGTATCTTCCTTCACATCCTTGAGGCGGGTCAGCTCCTTGGCCGCCGCCAGATCAGCCTCATTGGCCGTCTTGAAGGTCTGGCCTTCCAGCACTTTGTGAAAACGCGGGGCGCCGGAACCACCCAGCGCTTTGACGGCGATAGCGGCGTGGTAACCACCCTCACCCGGTACTACGGCGGAAACAGCTTCGAAGTGTTCAAAGGCTTTACGTGCCATGTCGCGAATCCTGGCTGATTGAGAATGCCGCCATTAAACCCTCAACCGGCCAGTTTGTGTACATCTGCCCCGGACTGACGCAGGGCCTGCGCCGCCGACACATCCTTGAAGGTGTGAAAATCCAGGCTGTTGACCACCAGTTCCTGCACCAGCTCGGCAAAAACCTCCATCGCCGGGGTGCTGAAATACGCGGTCATGGCCTGCTGGTTGACCCAGAAACCGGACACCAGCCACAACTCGGGGTCGCATAACGAATGCTGCAAGGCAAAGTTCAGGCAACCGGGTGCCGCGCGGGACGGTTCGATCAGGGCGCTCAGGCGCACACCCAGCTCTTGGGAACGCCCAGCGCGCGCTCGGACAAAGGCCATATGACTGACGGGGATCTGCTTGGACATGTTCAACCCTCCCGGGGAGTCGCGTGGCAGCCAGGGGCGGGCTGCGACAGGATCAAAGGTTAAAGGCCTCTGCGCCTGCGTCGTTAGTCGATTCCTGCTGGCGCGTTGCACAATCCTGCGAACGTGCATCAGTCACCTGTAACAATGCGTAAAACATTGTCGGGGTTATACCCTGTAGGAGCTGCCGCAGGCTGCGATCTTTTGATCTTAAAAACAAAATCAAAAGATCGCAGCCTGCGGCAGCTCCTACAGGGGTTTGGCAGTGTGCCAGGTCGCTGGGTAGGCGAAGGGATGAAGACACTCCGTGCAGAATCAGGCAAGCATCAGGCAGGATGTGTCTACCGCTGCTGCTTGCACAAACTTATGCTCTAGCCATCACCCAAGCCTTGCCGAGGATGCCTTGCATGTCGTCGTTCGATCAATTTCAAGCCCCGCTTGACACCGACATGGAAAAGCAGCGCGCGGAACTGGCGGCGATCATCCGTCGCAACACCGCCGAAGATGGCAGTTATGCCACTGCCATCGGCTCGCTGTTCATGTCGCGCCACAGCCAATCCCACGAGTTCGCCCCGGTGCTCGCGCAACCGGCGCTGTGCATCATGGCCCAGGGGCGCAAGGAAGTTCAGTTGGCCAACGAGTACTTCAATTACGACCCGCTGAACTACCTGGTGGTCTCGGTCTCGATGCCGCTGAGCGGGCGGGTGATCGATGTTTCGGCCGAGGAACCGATCCTGGCCTTGCGCCTGGACATCGACCCGACGGAAATCACCGCGCTGATCGCCGACGCCGGCCCCCTTGGCGTACCCACCCGGCCGACCGGGCGCGGGTTGTATGTCGAACAGCTCGACAGCGCCATGCTCGACGCCGTGCTGCGCCTGGCGCGGTTGCTCGACACACCCAAAGACATCGCCATGCTCGCGCCGCTGATTCGCCGGGAGATTCTCTATCGGTTGTTGCGCAGCAAGCAGGGACACCGGCTGTATGAAATCGCCATTGCCAACAGCCAGAGCCATCGCATCAGCCAGGCGATCAAGTGGCTCAACGGCAACTATGAGCAGCCGTTGCGCATCGATGATCTGGCCAAGGAAGTGAACCTGAGCGTGTCGACCTTGCATCACCGCTTCAAGGCGATGACGGCGATGAGTCCGTTGCAGTATCAGAAGCAGTTGCGCTTGCAAGAAGCCAGGCGGCTGATGCTGGCCGAAGGATTGGAGGCTTCGGCGGCGGGATATCGAGTGGGGTATGAAAGCCCTTCTCAGTTCAGCCGGGAGTACAGCCGGTTGTTCGGGGCACCGCCGTTGCGGGATTTGGCGCGGTTGCGGTTGTCGGTTTGATCCGGCATTCGCGGTGCCGTGACCGGCGCCTTCGCTGGCAAGCCAGCGCCTACAAGGGATCGCGGTAACCTGTAGGAGCTGGCTTGCCAGCGAAGGGGGCCTGTCAGGCGCCCAGTACCCGGCAAGCCTCGACCGGCAATGTCACCGACACCGGATGCCCAACGCTCAAGCCAAAGCCCTGGCACGGCGTACTCAACGCCGTAAACGACACCCCGGAACACTCCACCGTAGTCTCGATGGTCGCGCCGATATCCCGCACGAACGTCACCTTGCCCAGCAAGCGGTTACCCGCCGTGGCCTGCGGCGCCGACAGTTGCAGGTCTTCCGGACGAATCAGCATCTTCACTTTTTCCCCCACCACAATGCTGCTGCAGATCGGCACTTGCAGTGCATCACCGCCCGGCAGGCTGACCTTGCCGTTGCCCAGCGCCGTGGCCGGGAAGATGTTGCCCGAACCGATGAAGTCCGCGACGAATTCGTTGGCCGGGTGCCGGTAGATCTCGATCGGCGTACCCACCTGCTGCACCTTGTGCTCGCCCAACACCACGACAATATCGGCCATGGTCATGGCTTCGCGCTGGTCGTGGGTGACCATGATGGTGGTGATGTTCAGGCGCTGTTGCAGCTGACGGATCTCCACCTGCATCGACTCGCGCAGCTTGGCGTCCAGCGCCGACAGCGGTTCGTCGAGCAAGAGGATTTTCGGGTGATTGGCAATCGCCCGGGCAATCGCCACGCGCTGACGCTGGCCGCCGGACAGTTTCGCCACCGGCCGATCGATCATCGGTTGCAGCTGGATCAGTTCCAGCAACTCCACCACCCGCGCCTGCTGATCAGCCTTGCTGACCCCGCGCAGTTTCAGTGGATAGGCAATATTTTCGCCCACGGTCATGTGCGGGAACAGCGCCAGCGATTGGAACACCATGCCGAAATTACGCAGGTGCGCCGGGGTGTGGCCGATGTCCTCGCCGTCCAGACGAATCTCGCCACCGCTCAGGGTTTCCAGCCCGGCGATCATCCGCAGCAAAGTGGTTTTGCCGCAACCCGAGGGGCCGAGGAAACACACCAGTTTGCCCTCGGGCAAATGCAGGTTTACATCCTTTACCGCGCAGGCCGAGCCGTAATGTTTCTCGACGTTTTCCAGAATCAGACCAGACATAAATCACCTCAAGAAATCAGAACGAAACGCCACCTTCACCGACCAGCTTCTCCAGCGCCCAGATCAGGACGAAGTCGATCAGCACGATCAGCACGGCAAACGAAAATACGGTGGGGTCGAGCGAGGACACGGTGCGGCTGTACATCCAGATCGGCACGGTCATGACGTCGATGGTGTAGAGAAAATAGGTCACGGTGAACTCGTTGAACGAGACGATGAACGCCAGCAGCATGCCCGCCAGGATCCCCGACTTCATCAACGGCACCACCACGTCGACAATCGCCCGCAGCGGCGAAGCGCCAAGCATTTGCGCGGCCTCCTCGACTTCGCTGCCGATCGAGAGCATGGCCGCCGTGCAGTTCTTCACCACGAACGGCAAGGCCAGGATCACATGGGCAATCACCAGGCGCGAGGTGGTCATCTGGAACGGCAGGCTGTCGAACACCAGCAGCAACGCCAGCCCCAACACCACCATCGGGAACACCAGGGGCAGCGACATCAGTTGCAGGGCCACGGCCTTGCCACGGAACTCACAACGGGTCAGGGCATAGGCTGCCGGCACGGCGATGATGGTCGCAAAAACCATGGTCAGGCACGACACCATCAGGCTGGTGGTCATGGCCTTGCCCAGGCTCAGCACATCGCTGGCATCGGGTGAGACGAAGGTGTGCCAGGCGGCCTTGTACCATTGCAGGCTGTAGCTGCTCGGCGGGAAGTCGAGGTTCGACGCGCCGCTGAACGACATCACGATCATGGTCAGGATCGGCAACACCGCCAGCAGCAGGATGAAGCCCGAAAGGATGCCGGCGAACTTGCCGGTTTCGCCCGGCAGTAGTCCATAACGTTTCTTGGTCAGGGTGCTCATTGCGAAGCCTCCAGCATGCGCCGACGGCGGCCAGTGATGTATTCGGACAGGGTCATGATCGCGAGGGTGGTGACGATCAGCACCACGCCGGCGGCGGAGGCGGCGGGCCAGTTCATCAGTGGGGCGATCTGGTCATGCACCATCACCGCCAGCATCGGCACGCGGCGGCCACCGAGCAGCAACGGCACCACGAAACTGCTGGCGTTGTAGGCGAACACCAGCGTCGCGCCGGTGATGATCCCCGGCAGGCTCATCGGCAACACCACCTGGCGGAACACCTGGAAGCGACTGGCGCCCAAGGTGGCGGCGGCCTCTTCGTATGTACGGGCGACGCCGCGCATGGCACTGGCGATCGGCAGCACGGCCAGCGGGAAGGCGGTTTGCACCAGGCCCATCAGCACGCCGTTCTGGTTGTACAACAGCATGATCGGACGCTTGATCAGGCCCAGGCCCATCAGCGCCTGGTTGAGCATGCCGCCGGGGCCGAGGATGACCAGCCAGCCGTAGCTTTGCAGCAGCAGGTTGACCAGCAAGGGCAACAGCACCGCGGCGAGAAAGATCCGGCGCACAAACGGAGAGGTCAGCCGCGACATGGTGTAGGCCACCGGGATCGCCAGCACCACCGCGATCACCGCGCTGATCAGCGCCAGGCGCAGGGTCAGCATCAGGGATTTGAGGTAGTAGGGTTCGAGCAATTGGGCGTAGCTGGCCAGGCTGAACCCGGACCATTCCGCGCCCTTGGTGCCCACGCTCATCCGCAGCACCAGCAGGCTGGCGGCAATCAGCACGCCCAGGAACAGCATCGACGGTGTGAGGAAAAACCAGGCGCGGGCCGTCGGCGAAACACCGAGGCGTGGGCGCGACTCAGCGGCGCTGACCGAATGGGTCAAAGGTTGGTGTTCCATAGCAAAGGTCTCGTCAATGGAAAGCAGCTGAAGAACACGTCCTTCAAAACCACCGTGAACCCTGTGGGAGCGGGCTTGCTCGCGAAAGCGGCCTGTCAGTCACATGCATGTTGAAATGTGCTGACGCATTCGCGAGCAAGCCCGCTCCCACATTGGATTTGTGGTGTTCCAAAGAGCCGGTGTTCGTCAAACGATCAGGAAGAAAAGATTTCCGTGTAACGACGAATCCATTGGTCATGCACGGTGGCCAGGAAGGCGTTGTCGTGCATGATCGCCTTCTCGGCAATCTGCTCCGGCGTGAGAATGAACGGGCTCTTGCGCGCTTCGGCGGAGATGATCGCCTTGGCGTTGACCGGGCCGTTGTAGATGTCTTCAGCCATCTTGCCCTGCACCAGCGGGTCCAGGGAGTGGTTGATGAAGGCGTAGGTCAGGTCGGTATCGCCCGGACGATTCTTCGGCATCACCGAGAGCATCAGGTCGGTGTAGAAACCTTCCTTCATGCCGAAGGTGGCGCCCAGGCCGTAGGCCGGATCGCGGATCTGTTTCGGGAAGAATGCCGGGGCGTACAGGCCGCCCATGTCCAGGGAACCGGTGCGGAACAGCTCGGCGATCTGGTTCGGGTTTTCGCCCAGGGTCACTACGCGGTCTTTCAGCTCGGCGAGTTTCTTGAAGCCCGGCTCGATGTTGTGCTCGTCACCACCGGCCAGTTTGGCGGCGATGATGATCAGGTCCATGGCCTCGGTCCAGTTGGGCGGCGGCAGGAAGATGTTCGGCGACAGGTCGGCGTCCCACAGGGCGGCGTAGCTGTCCGGCGCTTGCTGGATGGTGCGGGTGCTGTAGACCAGGCTGTTGCACCAGAGCAGGTAACCGATACCGTGGCCATTGGCGCCGGTACGGTATTTTTCCGGTACGTCGACCAGGTTGGGAATGCGGTTGAGGTCGGGTTTTTCCAGCAGGTTGGCGGCGGCCAGGCCTTCGGCGCCGACGCCGGCCAGGGTGATGATGTCGTACTGCGGACGATCACCGCCGGCCTTGAGTTTGGCGACCATTTCCGAAGTACTGCCGGTGCGGTCGGCGATGACCTTGCAGCCGTACTTGTCTTCGAAGGTCGCGGCGATGTTGCGCAGTGCAGCCAGGCCGGTGTCGTCGGACCAGGTCAACAGGCGCAGGGTCTTGCCTTGAAAGCGGGTGTCGCTGGCATTGGCCTTGACGAATGGCAGGCTCATGGCCGCCGCGGCAACCGAGGCTACGCCCACGGTCTTGATGAATTGACGTCTGTTCAGATCATGCTCGCCCATTACGGACTCCCTTTGTTTTTGTAGGTATAAGGCAGGTCGAAACTGTTGCATCCGCGCGGCTGGAGCAGCGGGTTACCCCTCGTATTTGCGGGGCTTGGCTGAACCAGTGAGTTCATCCTGAGGTGGTGCAAAACACCTGACTATCGATAAAAAATCATCGAAGCCATGACGCCGACGCATGCCTCGCCATGAGGCATGCGTTCACCGTTTTCGTGCCGTCAGACGGCGCGAATCACGTGTTTGATTTCCTGGAAAGCCTGCAAGCCCCACGGCCCCAATTCGCGACCGATGCTGCTCTGCTTGTAGCCACCCCAGGCGGTCTGCGGGAAGATCACCTGCGGCGCGTTGATCCACACAAGCCCCGCCTGCAAAGCGTTGGCGACGCGGTCCGCCGCCTCGGCATTGCGCGTGACCACGCTGGCGACCAGGCCGAACTGGCTGTCGTTGGCCAAGGCAATCGCTTCGGCCTCGGAGGCGAAACGGCGCACGCAGATCACCGGGCCGAAAATCTCTTCACACCACAGCGCACTGTCGAGGGGCACGTCAGTGAAAACCGTCGGCTGCAAAAAATACCCGCGCGGCAGATCCGCCGGACGATTACCGCCGCAAACCAGCTTGGCGCCCGCACTCAAACCACGATCGATGTGGCCGAGCACGCGCTGGTATTGCGCCTGATTGACCAGCGCGCCCATTTCCACGTTCGGGTCGAACGGGTCGGCCACACGAATGGCTTCGGCGCGGGCCTTCACCCGGGTGAGGAATTCATCGGCCAGTTCATCGGCGACCAGCACGCGGCTGGTGGCGGAGCACATCTGCCCGGCGTTGAAGAAACCGCCCCCGCAGGCCACGTCCACCGCCAGGTCGAGGTCGGCATCGGCCAGCACCAGCAAGGAGGATTTACCACCCAGTTCCAGGCTCACGCCCTTGACGGTTTCCGCGGCACGCTGCATGACCTGCACGCCGACTGCGTTGCTGCCGGTGAACGATACCTTGGCGATACGCGGGTCTGCCGACAACGGTGCGCCAACGGCCAGGCCGGTGCCGCACACCAGGTTGAACACACCGGCAGGCAAGCCGGCCTGGGCAATGATGGTCGCCAGTTCCAGTTCCGGCAGCGGCGTCACTTCAGATGGCTTGAGCACTACACAGCAACCGGCGGCCAGGGCCGGGGCGAGCTTCCACGCGGTGGTGACCATCGGGAAGTTCCACGGCACGATCAGGCCGACCACACCGCACGGCTCGCGGCGCAGGCGCGCACTGAAGTCGTCAGTCGGCAGTTCGACCGGGCTGTCCTGTTTCGCGTCCAGCCCTTCGGCCAGACCTGCGTAATACTCGAACGTGGCGATCACGTCATCGACGTCGATGGCCGCTTCGAACAATGGCTTGCCGTTGTTGCTCGACTGCAAATGCATGAGTTTTTCGCGACCGGCCTGCACGCCCGCCGCAATCGCGCGCAGGATCGCACCGCGCTCGGCACCGCTGGTTTGTGACCAGGCGGCGAAGGCCTTGCTTGCCGCGCCCACGGCCAGGTCGACGGCGCGTTCGTCACCGCCATTCACCGTGGTCAACAGCGCTTCGGTGGCCGGGTTGATCACGCGCAAATGTTCGTCGCCCGCCGACCATTGGCCGTTGATGTACAGGCCATCCAGGGTGGTTGGAAAACTCATTTCGACACCGCCTTGGTCCACTCGGTCTGATCGATTTCAATCAGGGTCGGCCCCTGGCGATCAGTGGCGACACGCAATGCCGTACGCAGTTGTTCAACGCCATTGACCGCCTCGGCCGCGCAACCCAGGGCCTTGGCCACACCGATGAAGTCCGGGGTGTAGATGTCCACGCCGACCGGTTCGATGTCACGGTTGACCATGTACTTCTTGATCTCTTCGTAGCCCTGGTTATTCCACAGCAGCACGATCACCGGGGTGCGCGCTTCCACCGCGCTGGCCAGTTCCGGCAGGGTGAATTGCAGGCCGCCGTCGCCGATCAGGCACACCACCGGCGGGCGTGCGCCGCCTTCGACGGTGCCGCCCAGCCAGGCACCAATCGCCGCCGGCAAGGCGTAACCCAGGGTGCCGTAACCGGTCGACGAGTTGAACCAGCGACGCGGGCGCTCGGGGTTGAACGTCAGGTTGCCGGTGTACACCGGTTGGGTGGAATCGCCGACGAATACCGCGCTCGGCAGTTCGTGCAGGACGGTTTCCAGGAAGCGGGTCTGGGCCAGGGTCGGTGCATCCCAGGTGGCGGCCAATTCTTCACGCAAGCGGGCGGCGCGCACCTGGCCCCAATCGTTGCGGCGTTCGGCCAGCGGCTTGTGCGACAGGGCGCTGAGCAAGGCCTGGGCGGCGTTGCGCGAGTCGGCCACCAGGGCCACGTGTGGCGGGTAGTTGCGTACGGTCTGGTCTGGATCGATATCGATGCGCAGCAGCTTGCCGGGGATCTCGAAACCACCGGCGAAGGTGACGTCGTAGTCGGTCTCGGCCAGTTCGGTACCGATGGCCAGGACCACATCGGCCTCGGCGACCAGGGCGCGAGTGGCGACCAGGCTCTGGGTCGAACCGATCAGCAACGGGTGAGCGGAGTGCAGCATGCCCTTGGCGTTGATGGTCAGCGCGACGGGGGCGTCCAGCAGTTCAGCCAGTTCGGTCAGCTCGGCGGCGGCATCAATGGCACCGCCACCGGCGAGGATCAACGGCCGCTTGGCGCCCGCCAACAGATCGGTCATGCGCGAAACGGCGGACGGCGAAGCACCGGCGCGGTCGATGTGTACCGGCAGGCTGGCGAGCAGGTCGTCGGCTTCTTCAACCAGCACGTCCAGCGGAATTTCGATGTGCACCGGACGCGGGCGACCGGCCTGGAACAGCGCGAAGGCACGGGCCAAAACACCCGGCAATTCCGACGCCGACATCAGGGTATGGGAGAACGCCGCCACGCCACCGACCAGTGCGCTCTGGTTCGGCAACTCGTGGAGCTTGCCGCGACCGCCGCCCAGCTGGTTGCGGGTCTGTACGCTGGAGATCACCAGCATCGGGATCGAGTCGGCATAGGCCTGGCCCATCGCCGTGGTGATGTTGGTCATGCCAGGGCCGGTGATGATGAAGCACACACCCGGCTTGCCGCTGGTGCGGGCATAGCCGTCGGCCATGAAGCCGGCGCCCTGTTCGTGACGCGGGGTGACGTGGTTGATGCTCGAACGGGCCAGCCCGCGATACAGCTCCACGGTATGCACCCCGGGAATGCCGAACACCTGCTCGACCCCGTAACCTTCGAGTAACTTGACCAATACTTCGCCGCACGTCGCCATGTGATTGCCCTTCTTGTTCGTTTGAGACGCCGGGCCTGCGCAGTGTTTATGATGGATTGGCAGGTCCAGGGATGGCCTCATTGGAACGGGCGACACGTAGCCGCAACAATGGATAAAAAGTCATACTAGCCATGTCCTCACGTCATACCTTGGATCCCAATGAAACGATTGCCTCCCCTGCCGGCGCTGCACACTTTTCTGATTACCGCGCAGTGCTGCAACTTCACCCGGGCCGCCGAGCAACTGCACATCACCCAGGGCGCCGTGAGCCGGCAGATCGCCGGGCTGGAAGATCACCTGGGTTATGAACTGTTCATTCGCCAGGCCCGAGGCCTGGACCTGACCGCCGAGGGACGCGAGTGGTTGCCACGGGTCCAGCAGATTTTCGGCCTGATCGACGAAGCCGTTGAGCAGATCGGCGAGAAGCGCGAAACCCTGCAACTCAAGGCCCCGACCTGTGTCATGCGCTGGCTGTTGCCACGGCTGTTGCAGTGGCAAAAAGAACGCCCGGACGTGCCGGTCGAGCTGACCACCACGGTCAAGCACGGGGTGGATTTTCATCTCGAACAATTCGACGCAGCGGTGATGTACGGTGCGTCGCCGGACGACTCGCTGGTGGCGCAAAAACTCTTCGACGAGCAACTGACACCGGTGTGTTCGCGGCCCATGCTCGAAGGCCCCCTGGCCCTGCAGACACCGACCGATCTGCAACAACACCTGCTGCTGCACCCCACCCGCGACGAACGGGACTGGAAGGCCTGGTTGAAGGCTGCGGATGTGCAGTTGAGCAATGTCGGCAAGGGCCAGCATTTCGAAACCCTGGACCTGGCGATGTCGATGGCGTCCCAGGGGACCGGCGTGGCGATTGGTGACTGGTCGCTGATCGGCGACGACCTGAATGCCGGACGGCTGGTCATGCCTTTCGAATTGAAGGTGAAAACCGGGCTGGCGTATTACCTGGTGTTCCCGGAAAAACCCGGACCTTCAGCGAAGTTGCGTGAGTTGATGGGGTGGTTGGTGGAGCAGGCCCAAAGTCGCTGAGCCCTGGGTAGGAGCTGCCGCAGGCTGCGATCTTTTGACTTTGCTTTTAAAAAACAAGATCAAAAGATCGCAGCCTGCGGCAGCTCCTACAAGGTACCGCGGGTTACCACTTCATTTCGCCCTTGGCGACCTTCGCGCTCAGCTCCAGTGAGCTCTCTTCACCCAGTGCCGGGTAGCGCTTTTTCATCGCTGCAATCAGGGCCGCCGAATCCTTGGCCTTCGCAGTTTCTTCGTCGAAGGCCTTGATGTAATCAGCGGTGAACTGCACGCCGGCCAGGGAACGGGCGCTGTCGCCGAGGTAGTGACCCGGCACGATGGTTTTCGGCTTCAGGGTTTCGATCGAGTGCAGCGTCGCCAACCAGTCGGCATGGGACTGCGGGGTCTGGGTGTCGGCCATCCACACATGGATGTTCTCTGCCACGACCACGCCACCGACCACGGCCTTGATCGACGGAATCCACACGAAGCTGCGATCCGGTTGCTTGCCCGCAAGGCCGACCACCTGCAGTTTCTGCCCTTCGAGCATCAGGCTGTCGCCCTTGAGCACATCCGGCACGACGGTTCTGGCCGGCACATCAGCGCCCATTTTCGGGCCCCAGAACGCCAATTTGCCGTCGACGGTTTGCTTGATGTGATCAACGGTCGGCTGCGATGCGAGCACTTTGGCCTTGGGGAATGCAGCGGTCAGGGTATCGAGGCCGAAGTAGTAGTCCGGGTCGCCGTGGCTGATGTAGATGGTGGTCAGTTGCTTGCCGCTGGCGCGGATTTTTTCCACCACCTGTTCGGCCTGGGATTTGCCGAACTGGGCGTCCACCAGGATCGCCTCCTTCTCGCCGCTGACCAGCACCGAAGTCACCGGGAAAATCGCTTTTTCGCCGGGGTTGTACACATCCAGGGTCAGTGTCGACGCGGCTGCGTGTGTGGCAAAACCGAGGGCAGTGGTCGCCAGCAAAATGCGCTTCAGGGTGGTGAAACCGATCATCTGTTGCTCCGTTGTTTGATGGCCAAGGTTGGCCGATAACAGAGCTTAATTGCCTGGTTCAGTACAAAAAATGCGATGCTTGAACATAGTTTGTTTCTGAAATCGGGCAAATCATGGATCGTCTGCAAGCAATGAGGGTGTTCGTCACAGTGGTCGATCTCGGCAGCCAGTCAGCTGCGGCCGATCATCTGGAGCTTTCAAGGCCGGTGGTTTCGCGCTATCTGGCGGAACTGGAAGACTGGGTCGGCGCACGCCTGATGCACCGCACCACGCGCAAATTGAGCCTGACCGCCGCCGGCAGCGAAATACTTCCCCGCTGCCGGCAGATGCTCGACCTGTCCACGGACATGCAGGCCGCCGTCAGCGTATCGGACGATGCACCCCGTGGCCTGCTGCGCATCAGCGTCAGCACTTCGTTCGGCCAGGCGCAACTGGCCGATGCCATGGCGGCCTACGTCAAGCGCTACCCGGGTGTCAGCATCGACATGCAGATGCTCGATCGCACGGTGAACCTGGTGGATGAGCGCATCGACCTGGCGATTCGCACCAGCAATGACCTGGACCCGAACCTGATCGCCCGTCGGTTGACGGTATGTCGCTCGCTGATCTGCGCCGCCCCCGCCTACCTGCGCGAACACCCGGCGCCCCAGCGGATCGAGGACCTGAGCCAGCACAATTGCCTGACCCACTCGTACTTCGGCAAAAGCCTGTGGCACTTTGAATTCGGGGGAGAACAGGTTTCGGTACCCGTGCAAGGCAACATCAGCGCCAACGAAGCCAGTACCCTGCTGCGCGCCACCCTGGCCGGCGCCGGCGTGGCCATGTTGCCCACCTATCAGGCCGGCGTGCACATCCACAGCGGTGAGCTGGTCCGTCTGCTGCCCCAGGCCGAGCCAAGGCAGATGAACGTGTACGCGGTGTATGCCTCACGCAAGCACATGCCGACGGCGCTGCGCAGCTTGCTGGATTTTCTGGTGGCGAGGTTTCCCGAAGAACCGGAGTGGGATGTTAGCCTGTAACACCGCCCTCTGTAGGAGCGAGCTTGCTCGCGATGGTCGCCAACGATGACGCTGGGAACCTGATACCCCGCGGCGTTCTCAGGCTCATCGCGAGCAAGCTCGCTCCTACAAGGGTTCATCAGTGTTCTGAATACAGCGCTATTGCTGGCAACTCCCCGCCCCTGACCTATGCTCAAGGTAATACCCAAGGGTATTCGTTCAGAGGTCTAAGCCATGAACATCAAAACAAGAAGGTACCTCGCCATCTTCATCACCTGCGCGGTCACGCTCGGCCTGTATGGCGCCGCCGCCTGGCGCGTCGAGCAGCTGCGCAACCTGCCCCGGGAATACGCCAGCTGCAATTTCGAGCGCTGCATTCCCCACAACGCGACCCTTAACGCCTTGCGGTAACCAGGGTCAGGCCTCGTTGTCCTGATCGGCCTTCAAGCGGTCGCGGAACGCCTTTGGCGAGATTCCCACCCGGCGTCGGAACAGGCGCGTGAAGTTGGTCGGATCAGAGAACCCCAACACGTCGGACATTTCATAGATGGTCATGCTGGTGTACGTCAGCAGGCGCTTGGCCTCCAGCAATTGCCGTTCGTGCATGATCTGCAACGCCGGTTGCCCCGCCAGCTCACGGCAGGTGCCATTGAGGTGCGAAACCGAAATCCCCAGGCGATGAGCCAGGTCCTCGACCTTGACGTGCTGGCGATAGGTCTCCTCCACCAGCTGGATGTAGCCATTGAGGTATTCCCGCGCCCGTTGCGGTCGTTGACTGGCCGACCGGCGCTGGATCACCTGGCGGCTGACCCACACCATGATCACGCTGACCAGCGAATGCATGAGCATTTCCCGCGCCGGTTGATGGCTGGTGTATTCGTTCTGCAACGCGCAAAACAGACTGTTCAAGTACTCGGCGTCCTGTCCCGCCGGGTAGCTCTCGGCCTGGGCCAGGGCATTCACCGAATGCCCCAGTTGCCCCTGAAGATGCGTGATCAGCGGCGCCGCGAGGGTCACCACGAACCCTTCGACATCTTCACTGAAGCGGAAGCCATGCACCGACAGCGGCGGCAGGATCTGGATCGCCGCTTCAGTCAGTTGCGTACGTTTGCCTTCGATTTCAAGCTCTGCCTGACCTTTGAATACGAAGAGCAACTGACATAAATCGGCGTGACGGTGGGGTTTGATTTCCCATTGATGTTCGCGACTGCGTTTGGAAATGGTTTCACAGTGCAGCAAGTCCGGAGTCGGCCAATCCAGGCTTTCCCCGTAGAGCTTGAACACCGGAATCGAAGGCAGGTCAGGCTTGTTCATCACTTCAATCCAGGTTTCGGAATGGACGACGGGCGATAATCGCACCGATTGGCAGAATGTACAGCTATCCGCTCAGTTTTCACCTTCAATTGACAGACCCGCAAGGGAAAAATGCAAGCACTCGATCCATAAAAATCATTCACCGACCCCCGTCGCGTGTAGCTTGCGAGTCATAAAAACAATGAAAACACTGAAAACCCAAGTTGCCATTATCGGTGCCGGTCCGTCCGGTTTGCTCCTCGGTCAGTTGTTGCACAACGCCGGCATCGACACCGTCATTGTCGAGCGTCAGGCTCCGGACTACGTGCTCGGGCGAATCCGTGCCGGGGTACTCGAACAAGGCATGGTAGAGCTGTTGCGCCAGGCTGGTGTGAGTCAGCGCATGGACGCCGAAGGGCTGGTCCACGGTGGCTTCGAACTGGCGCTGGATGGCCGTCAGGTGCACATCGATCTGCAGGCCCTGACCGGTGGCAAAACCGTGATGATCTACGGTCAGACCGAGGTCACCCGCGACCTGATGGCCGCTCGTCAGGTCGCCGGAGCGCAAACCATTTATCAGGCCGCCAATGTCGTTCCCCACGGCATGAAAACCGATGAAGCGTTCGTGACCTTCGACAAGGACGGCGAAAGCTGGCGTCTCGATTGTGACTATATTGCCGGATGCGACGGCTTCCATGGCGTGGCGCGCCAATCGATTCCCGCCGAATGCCTGAAGGTCTTCGAACGGGTCTACCCGTTCGGCTGGCTGGGGATCCTGGCCGATACCCCGCCTGTCCATGAAGAGCTGGTGTACGCCCGCCACGAGCGCGGTTTTGCCTTGTGCAGCATGCGTTCGGCAACCCGCACCCGTTATTACCTGCAGGTACCGGCGGACGAAAAGGTCGAGGCCTGGTCCGACCAACGCTTCTGGGATGAACTCAAGACCCGCCTGCCGCAAGCGTTGGCGGAGAAGCTGGTGACCGGTCCGTCCATCGAAAAGAGCATCGCGCCGTTGCGCAGTTTCGTGGTCGAACCGATGCAGTACGGGCGCATGTTCCTGGTCGGCGACGCAGCGCACATTGTCCCGCCCACCGGGGCCAAGGGCCTGAACCTGGCGGCCAGCGATGTCAGCACGCTGTTCAATATCCTGCTCAAGGTCTATCGCGAAGGCCGTGTCGATCTGCTGGAGAAATACTCCGAGGTCTGCCTGCGCCGGGTGTGGAAAGCCGAGCGGTTTTCCTGGTGGATGACCTCGATGCTGCACCGCTTCGACGATCACGACGCCTTCAGCCAGCGCATTGCCGAATCGGAGCTGGACTATTTCGTCGATTCCGAAGCGGGCCGCAAGACTATTGCGGAAAATTACGTCGGTCTTCCCTACGAGGCTATCGAATAGCTTGCTATCGACTTAAACTGGCGAGCATCCCGCTCGCCTTGCCTCTGGCGGGTCTACCACTGCCGAAGGTTCACCCGTGACCACTCTCCACCAGCCTGAATTGCCCAAACCGGCCATACGCAGCGTGCTGATCGCGCTGATGCTGGCGATTTTCCTCGGTGCGCTTGACCAGACCATCGTTGCCGTGTCAATGCCGGCCATTTCCGCGCAGTTCAAGGACGTCAGCCTGCTGGCCTGGGTGATTTCCGGCTACATGGTGGCGATGACGGTGGCGGTGCCGATCTACGGCAAACTGGGCGACCTGTACGGCCGGCGCAAACTGATGCTGTTCGGCATGGGCCTGTTCACCGTGGCGTCATTGTTCTGCGGCATGGCCCAGAGCATGGAGCAGCTGGTGCTGGCACGCATTCTCCAGGGTATCGGTGCCGGTGGCATGATCTCGGTCAGCCAGGCGATCATCGGTGACATCGTGCCGCCCCGCGAGCGTGGCCGCTATCAGGGCTACTTCAGCAGCATGTATGCAGTGGCCAGCGTCGCCGGCCCGGTGTTGGGCGGGTACATGACCGAATACCTGTCCTGGCGCTGGGTATTCCTGATCAATCTGCCGCTGGGCCTGGGCGCGTGGCTGGTGGCCAATCGCACGCTGGTGGGCCTGCCGATTCCGCAACGCAAGCCGGTGATCGATTATCTCGGCACGCTGTTGATGATCATCGGGCTGACAGCCTTGTTGCTGGGCATTACCGAATTCGGCCAGGGCCATTCCTGGCGCAGCGCCGAAGTATTGGGTTTGCTGGCTTGCGCGGCGGCCGTGCTGGGCTTGTTCGTGCTGCATGAACGACGGGCGGCGGAGCCATTGTTGCCCATGCACCTCTTCGCCAACCGCAATGCCATCCTGTGCTGGTGCACGATTTTCTTCACCAGCTTCCAGGCCATCTCGATGATCGTGCTGATGCCACTTCGGTTCCAGAGTGTCACCGGTGCCGGTGCAGACGCCGCCGCCCTGCACCTGCTGCCGCTGGCCATAGGCTTGCCGATCGGCGCTTATTTCGCCGGCCGCCGTACCTCCATCACCGGTCGCTACAAGCCGATGATCCTGGGCGGTGCCCTGCTCATGCCGCTGTCGATTCTGGGCATGGCGTTCAGCCCGCCCCAGGCCTTCTGGTTGAGCAGCCTGTTCATGCTGCTCTGCGGGATCGCCTCGGGCATGCAGTTTCCCACCTCGCTGGTCGGCACGCAGAACTCGGTGCAACAGCGGGACATCGGCGTCGCCACCAGCACCACCAACCTGTTCCGCTCATTGGGCGGTGCGGTGGGCGTGGCCTTGATGTCGGCGCTGTTGCTGGCGTTGCTGCAGGATTCGAGCTTCGCCCATCTGGCCGGCGCTTCGCTGCTGGCCGAGGGTCATTCGGGGAATGTTTTGCTGGACGGCCTGAACGCCACGCCGGGGGAGGCACAAAATGCCTTGCGCGCTGAATTGCTGCTGACGTTCCGGCATTTGCTGATGATCAGCGCGGCGGTATCGCTGCTGGGGCTGGCGGCGGCGATTGGCATGCCGAACATGTTGTTGCGCGGACGCGAGGACAAGGTTCTGTAGGAGCGTGGCTTGCCCGCGAACCAGACGCCGCGGTGTGTCTGTAATACCGCGTTATCGTTCTTCGCCGGCAAGCCGGGCTCCTACAGGTCTGCGATCTCAAGGGCTGTAATACCCCACAGCCACCAGGAAATGCCCGACCTTTTTCAGGTAGGCATGCTTGTTCTCGACCTTCCCGGTCACCGGGTTTTTCCAGCGGTACTCATACTCGCCGTAATCCTGTTTCGCGATCAACGCCAGCATCGGCTCACCCACCGGCTTGCCATCCGGATCCTTGATCATGCTGAAATCAGTGTTGATCAATCGCAGGTTAGTGCCATGGGCCACGTAGCGCCCGGTATTGATGTCGACGACAAAGACATACAGGTCATCCTGCAGATATCCGCCCTTCAGGGAGTTGATCGCCGCCAGGGTGCCCTTCTCGTCCTTGGCCAGGTCGGTCGCCGCCTTGTTCAGCAAGGCCATGGCCTGTTCCGCCGAGGCCCGGGGCAGGTAGTAGCCGACCGCGAGAATGCGCTGGCCGACGCGCTGATAGTAGACATGCTTGCGCTCGACCTTGCCGTCGGACCAGTTCTGCCAACGGTATTCCGCTTGCTGGATGCCATTGCCCTCGGGCGTTTTCAGCGCCTCCTTGAAGGCCTTCTGCAGATCCGGCCCGAGCACATCCGACACATCGCGGCCAATCAGCGCCGCCGAGGGTCCGCCGCTGGCGAGCATCACACCCTGGGTATCGACCACGAAGACATAGCGGTCCTGATCGACGAACTCGCCCTGGCGGCTGAACGCGGCGAAGGCCTTGTCGCCATTGTCGTGGTAGTAGGCCAGGGCCTTTTCCAGCAAGGCGATGGCGGCCTGGCTGTCAGCCTTTTCCGTCTCAGCCGCTTGAACCTGGCCCAGGCACATCAGCAGCATGCCGCATAACCAGGCCAACTTGTGCACAACTCCCATGGCGCGTCCCTCGTTCTTTTTTGGTGTTTCAAGAGCGTAGACGGCAATGGCGTGGGTGCGGGAGGGATTCATTCCCGGCGAACCGGGAATGAACCAGGGCTTACTGGCGAGTGCGCAACTGCTGCTGCAGGTACTGGATCTGCGCTTGCAGGGAGTTGATGGTCCGGGTGACCTGGCTGCGGAACGCATCGAACTCCGCCAGGTTGGCGCTTTGAGAAGCGCCCGAACGGTTGTCCTGCTGGCTTTTGAGGACAACGATGTCCTGCTCCAGACGGTCGATGGCGGCGCCTGGATTGCCCTGTTTCTTCAGCGCCGTGATGTCAGCCCCCAGGCTTTTAAGCTGCGCATCGAATTTTTCGGTGTCCGCCGGGGTTTCCTTCAGGGTGGTCAGTTCAGCGCTCAAGGCTTTGACCTGCGCCTGCAATTGCGTATCGACATTCTGCTGCTCGGTGTACTGGGCAGTCATCTGGGCCAGGCGCTTGTCGAGCTCGCTGGTTTGCGCGGTCATCTGCGCCAGGCGCTTGTCCAGGTCCGATGCCTGGCCGGCGACGCCCAGCTGTTGCTTGCCCTGATCCTGCAACTGGTTTTCCAGCTGTTTGATTTGCAGTTTCAGCGCTTCGCTGTCGCTGGTGACGTTAGTCTGGCTGGCGACCACCTTGCCGGAAATATCCTGCAGGCGCCCCGCCGCTTCTTCACTGATACGCGCAAAGCTTTCCTGGGTCGCCACCAGCTGTTGCTCCATCAGCGAAATCTGCTGGAAGCTCCACCAGGCAAGGCCCGCGAAGGCAAAGAGCAAGGCGCCGACCAGGGCCCACAACGGCCCTGTGCTCGCCGCCTTGACCCTGACCGCGGGCGGTGTGCGCGAATGCACGGTGGTGCGGGTGGTCTTCGGGTAATCATCGTCATCGAGGATGTCTGCACGCAGGCTCGGTACATCGTCGAAGTCATCGTGGGCATCGTTACGCATGGACATTGAGTCAACCTTTGTGAAACACGGTGATGGCTTGATGCGGCGCAGTATAACCCCCCATGGCCGCATCGATTGACCCCGGACCCGAACCTCGGTTCAGTGCGGCAGGTATCAGCGAAGGTCCTGGGCCTTCCACCAGGCGCAGAATTCATCGAGCGCCGTCCAGAGACTGACCTTGGGGTCGTAGTCCAGATAATGCCGGGCGCGGCTGATATCCAGGGTGAAATTCTTCTTCATGACCTGCATGCCCAGGCGCGACAGGGTCGGTTCGGGACGTCCCGGCCACAGCTTGCAGAACCCCTCGTTGAGCGCCGCGACGCTGTAGCCCAGGCCGTAGGAACGGTAGCGCGTCACTTGTGGGACTTCCATCCTGCGCATCACGTAATTGACCACGTCCCACAACGGGATCGGCGTTCCGTTGCTGATGTTGTACACCTTGCCCAGGGCTGAACCGCTGGCCAGCAAACTGCTGAGCAAGGCTTCATTGAGGTTTTGCACACTGGTGAAATCGACCTTGTTCAAGCCGTTGCCGATGATCGCCAGGCGCCCCTTGCGCTGCATGTTCAGCAGCCGCGGGAAGATGCTCATGTCACCGGCACCGGTGACGAAACGCGGACGCAGCGCCAGGGTTTCCAGGCCAAACTCCTGGGCACCGAAGACTTTCTGCTCAGCCAGGTACTTGGTCGCGGCGTACGGATGCTTGAAGCGTTTGGGCACTTGTTCTTCGGTCAGCCCCAGGTGATCGCGGCCATCGAAATAGATCGACGGCGACGACAGATGCACCAGCCGCCGCACCCGCTGTTTCAGGCAGGCTTCGACCACGTTTTCGGTGACCTGGACGTTGCCCAGATGAAAGTCCTGATAACGCCCCCACAGGCCAACGGCACCGGCGCAATGCACCACGGCCTCAACCCCGGAACACAGGTCGTGGGCCAGGATCGGATCGCTCAAGTCGCCCTGGACGAACTCGGCGCCACGGCGCACCAGGTGCTCGACACTTTCGGCCCGGCGACCGTTGACCCGCACGTCCAGGCCCTGCTCCAGGGCGAATCGCGCAAAGCGCCCGCCAATGAAGCCGCTTGCGCCGGTGACCAGAATTTTCATGAAGTATTCCTTCGGATACAGCTGCGAGATTCAAGCTTCAAGCTGTAAGTTAAATATGATGCGCAGGTTGTTCTCTTGCCGCTTGCAGCTTGACGCTCAAATCTGCCCGAAGGGCACTAGACATTGCCTCGACGCCTGCACCAATTGCTCGGTCAACAACCCCAGCAACTGACCGCCATTGCGCCAATGATGCCAGTACAGCGGCACGTCGATCGGTTTATCTGGCAACAACTCCAGCAAAATGCCGCGTTCCAGCTGCTCGCGCACCTGCAGTTCCGGCACCAGGCCCCAGCCCAGTCCGGCCTCGGTGAGGCGAATGAACCCTTCGGACGAGGGGCACAGGTGGTGTTCGAAACCACCATCGACGCCCAGGGACGCCAGGTAGCGATGCTGCAGGAAGTCGTCCGGGCCGAAGACCAGCGCCGGGGTTCGGGCCAACTGATCGGCACGCACGCCGTGGGGAAAGTGTCGCGCAATGAACGCTGGGCTGGCCAGGGCCCGATAGCGCATGGCGCCGAGCAATACGCTGCGCGCACCGGCTACCGGGCGCTCGCTGGCACACAGACACGCCGCGACTTCGCCGGCGCGCATGCGCTTGAGGCCGACGGTCTGGTCTTCGACCACCAGGTCCATCAACAGATGTTGCTCTGCGCAAAAATCCCCTACCGCCCGGGCCCACCAGGTCGCCAGGCTGTCGGCATTCAGGGCGATCCGCAGGCGTTCGGGCAGGCCCTCCTCGTCCAGCGCCGGCACCAGCGTCTGCAAATCCCGCTCAAGCAGGCGCACCTGCTGCACGTGGTTGAGCAAACGCCGACCGATCTCGGTCGGTGACGGCGGCGTACCCCGCACCAGCACCGGTTGACCAACCCGCGCCTCGAGCAGTTTGATCCGCTGGGAAATGGCCGATTGCGACAACCCCAACACCTGTGCCGCCCGTTCGAAACCGGCCTGCTCGACCACCGCGGCCAGGGCAGAAAGCAATTTATAGTCGAACATCAGTTTTCCTAATGAGCGATCAGCAATATTGGTTTTTCTTATACAGGCTCGTACTGGAGAATGGCTAGCAAGAACTCTCCAACAAGGACCACCGATATGGCTGGTGAAACGTCATTGGCAACGCTGCTGCGCAGCATGAGCCCGCAACTCAACGCCGGCGACTACGTGTTCTGCACCCTGGGCGACGGCCAGTTGCCGGCGGGCCTGGACATCGTCGGCAGCTTTCGCGAGCAGGAAGGCCTGACCGTGATTCTCGAACGTTCCCAGGCTGAACAGGCCGGTTTCAGCTACGACTACGTCGCCGCGTGGATCACCCTGAACGTGCATTCGGCCCTCGAAGCTGTCGGCCTCACCGCGGCGTTCGCCACGGCCCTGGGCCAGGCAAGCATCAGCTGCAATGTGATCGCCGGTTATTACCACGACCATTTGTTCGTCGGCCAGGCCGACGCCGAGCGCGCCATGCAAGTGTTGCGCGACCTGGCGGCGAACGCGGAGTAAAAGCCATGTGGCAAAGTTATGTGAACGGCCTGCTGGTGGCCTTCGGCCTGATCATGGCGATCGGCACGCAGAATGCATTTGTGCTGGCGCAGAGCCTGCGCCGCGAACATCACCTGCCGGTGGCGGCACTCTGCGTGGCCTGTGATGCCTTGCTGGTGGCCGCCGGTGTATTCGGCCTGGCGACGGTGCTGGCACAGAATCCCACCCTGTTGGCCATTGCCCGTTGGGGCGGCGCGGCGTTTCTGCTGTGGTACGGCAGTCAGGCACTGCGCCGCGCCTGCTCGAAGCAGAGCCTGCAACAAGGTGAAAACCAGACCGTGCGCTCATTGCGCGCGGTAATGCTCAGTGCCCTGGCGGTGACCCTGCTCAATCCCCACGTCTATCTGGACACTGTGTTGCTGATCGGCTCCCTCGGCGCCCAGCAAACAGAACCCGGCGCTTACGTGGTAGGTGCGGCGAGTGCTTCATTGCTGTGGTTCTTCACCCTGGCGCTGGGTGCGGCGTGGCTCGCGCCATGGCTGGCTCGCCCGAGCACTTGGCGTATTCTTGATCTGTTGGTGGCCGTGATGATGTTTGCCGTAGCACTGCAGCTGATCACCGCTGGTTGAATTATTCCAAACGGCTCTGGAACCTCTATTCCACACAGTTGTTGCGTGGTTATGCCGCCACCCCGGTGCTATGATCCGAATCCCTGCGCCGCAAAGAGTACAAACTCCCCGGCGCTTGTTTGGCCGCCCGTGATCGGCCTTGCGCTCACCGCAACAGACCTGATTAGGAGAATCATCATGGCTTTCGAATTGCCGCCACTGCCGTACGCACACGATGCCCTGCAGCCGCACATCTCCAAGGAAACCCTGGAGTTTCACCACGACACGCACCACAACACCTACGTCGTGAACCTGAACAACCTGGTGCCAGGCACCGAGTTCGAAGGCAAGACCCTG
>Ga0160454_100354_pt1 | contig 29370 bp, 16 predicted proteins | sample HID1971M_E6MG_FD_108218 | JGI IMG/M metagenome (GOLD analysis project Ga0160454, IMG submission 108218) | Enriched millipede-associated microbial communities from UW Madison campus, WI, USA - HID1971M_E6 MG | ecosystem: Host-associated > Arthropoda: Insects > Digestive system > Unclassified ... | reverse complement strand
GTCCTCATACGGCACATACCCCGGCGGCAACGGCTTGGATTGCGGGCTTGTGCTAATCGACTCGCCGTCCTCATACGGCACATACCCCGGCGGCAACGGTTTGGATTGCGGGCTTGTGCTAATCGACTCGCCGTCCTCATACGGCACATAGCCCGGCGGCAACGGCTTTGACTTCGGAGTTTCCGTTTTGTTCTCGGGAACGTTTGTGACGATCTGCGGCTTCGGGAGCTGCTGTTTGCGGTGTCCGCCGATTTGCGTCTTTATGCGATGCGAACCAAGCGTCGGCTTGGGCGCTGTCGACATAAACTTCTGCGTTGCCTGATTCCCAATCATCCCTTGCATATCCAACACCTGTTGCGTACGGTGTCCGCCGATTAGCGACTTCGTGCGATGCGAGCCGATAATCGGCTTTCTCGACGGCTTGGCTCCGATAAAAGGCGCATTCTTCGAAGAGACAGCGTTACTGCGTTCTCTGGGCATAGGTAACCTCCGATCATCAGCATACTTGCGGTTAGTTCATGCTCTAAATTGATGCGGTCAACTTACGGCTTAACCGTTCGCAGGGTAGTAGCTCTAGCCCGACTCAGTCGGCCTGCAACCTCGCTTGTACTGCCGTTGACGACTCTTACCCGACCCAGTCGGGCTGCAACCTCGCTTGTGCTGCCGTTGACGACTCTTACCCGACTCAGTCGGCCTGCAACCTCGCTTGTGCTGCCGTTGACGATTCTTACCGGACTCAGTCGGCCTGCAACCCCGCTTGTGCTGCCGTTGACGACTCTTACCCGACCCAGTCGGCCTGCAACTTTCGACAGCTTGGTTACGTTGCTTGGAAGATCTAATCCACCATCCCCAGCGCCTGCAAAGTTCGGATAAACACAGTTGCAGCCTGCGCTCGCGTCACCTGGCCTTGCGGGTCGAAGGAATCTGCCGATACCCCCGTCATAATTTGCAACCGGATCATTAATCGAACGTCTTCCAGATAGGCCACGTCTACGCTTGCCATATCTTTGTAGTTGTTCGCGTCACCCAATCCCTCTGCTGTCGGCAGCTTATCGAGCGCAATGACGGCCGCCAGCATGCTTGCCATTTCTTCGCGTGTCAGCGGCTGATCTGGATGGAAACTCGCGCCGTTGGCGATATCAAGCAGGCCAAGCTCCTTCGCCTGAGCGACAGCACCGAAATACCATGCCCCGGGCTTTACGTCGACGAATGCAACCGAACCCGCTTCCACTTCTCCGCGTCCTAACGACCGGACAAGCAGGGTTGCAAACTCCGCTCTGGTCACCTTTTTACCTGGAGCATATTTCCCGTTTCCAATTCCCTCCACAAGCCCTTTCGCCGCCGCCAGATCAACGAACGACTGCGCCCAATGGTTCTCTATATCGGAAAAGCTTACGGCCCTCGATGCCCCGAAATAGATACTGTTCGTGTAGGAACGGATAGCGATATACAACACGCCGTCCTTCTTCAACTTTGTCGCCGGGACGAATTCGAGCTTCTTGGTCGACACGTCATAGCGAAAAGCTCCCCATAGTTCCGGTAACTCAGCCGAACTGTTCGGCATCGGAATTAACCGAGTAAGCGCCTGATTGAATTTGGCCGCCGTGCCGACCGTCAGTCCTGTAGTCGTGTGGACGATCTCGATATGAAAATCCACCATCGTCCCCAACACTTTGCCATTCGGCAAGGCGCTCGCGATCGTCGTTTGCAGACTCTTGTCTCCGGATTTATCCGTCAACGTAATCTTGAAGCTGACATCGCCGGCTTTGAGTCGGTTCTTCGTCAGCAAAGCATCGAACTCCGGTATGAGCGAAGCCAGATTAACCGGTACTTGATAGATGCCGTATGGCGCTTTGATCTCTAAGTAAAAATCGTCATTCTTTGCGGCCAAATCCGTCAAAATGCTCGCCGGGATACTGACGTAAGCCACACCGTCTTTCGGCGTTGCTTCAAGCGTGACGAACGGCTTCTTCGTGTCGATGCGAATAGGATCCAGTTCCTGTCCGTTCAAGTCGATGACGGGTTTGCTTACGAATGCGCCCCCGCCGCCACCTCCACCGCCGCCTCCGCCGGGTGGAGTACCGGAAGCTGCGCGAGCGATGTCGACCTTATAGGTTTTGGTCGCGCCGCCCTGCGTCGTTACGACAAGCGAAATCTCATTGCTCCCCGCGTTCAACGGAAGCGAAAAGCCCGCCGTTCCGCTTGTCATCGCGAAAGGTCCGCTAATCAGCGCTCCGGCGCCGTTATAGACGCTCGCCGTAGTCGCCGCTTTGTCTGCATCAGACACCGTCATCGTTACCGTAACGTTGGAAACGCCCGCTCCCACGCTTGCCGTATATTGAATCGTATCCGGTTCGAACGCCGGGCTCAGCGTCCCGCTCGACAGCGATAGTCCACTCAAGCTTGCCTGACCGCCGCTTGCGCCTCGCGTCACCGTTACCGTATACGTCCTCGTCGTACCATCCTGCGCGGTCACGACAACTTCCACTTTGTTGTTGCCCTCGCTCAGTGGAAGCGATGGCGACGCCGTTCCGCTCGGCACGATATGCGGCCCGCTTGCCAGCGTCCCGCTACCGTTATATACGCTGGCCGTTACTGAAGCATTAGCCACATCCGATAATGTCGGCGTTACTGTAATGCTGCTGACAGAATGACCTACGCTCGCCGTATAAGTTCCTGCGAACGCCGGAACCAGCGTACCGTGCGACAGCGTTAAATTGCTCAGATCCGCGTTGCTGCTGGCGCCTCGCGTCACTGTCACCGTGTACGTCTTCGTCGTTCCATCCTGCGCCGTGACCAGCACCGTAATCGTATTGCTTCCCACGACAAGCGGCAGAGAAGGAGACGCCGTTCCGCTCGGTACCGCAATCGGTCCGATTACCAGTGTTCCTCCGCTAGAATAGAGACTGACCGCGACGGTAGCATGGGCCGTATCCGCTACCGTCGGCGTCACCGTGACGCTGCTTACTTGATAATCCACGCTCGCCTTGTACGTCCCCGGCACGAACGATGGAATCAGCGTACCGTTCGACAATGTCAGGTCGTTCAAATCCGCATTGCTGCTTTCGACTCGCGTTACCGTTATCGTATAAGGTTTCGTCGCGCCGTTCTCTGCAGTGACCAGCAGCGAAATTGTATTGCTCCCCACGATCAGCGGCAGCGGTGCGGAGGCAACTCCGCTGTCCACCGGCACGCCGTTCACAGTCACTTCCGCGCTAATGTCCGCTGTCGTCGGCGTCACTGTAATGCTGCTTACGCTATTCTCGACACTCGCCGTATAGCCGGTCGTGCCCGCTGCGAACGCCGGGCTTAGCGTGCCGCTCGACAATGATAATCCGCTCAAATCCGCATTCGCGCTTATCGTTCTCGTCACGTTAATCGTGTAAGGCTTGGTTGTTGTTCCATTCTGCGCTGTCACAACGACCTCTATCGGGGTGACACTGCCCAAGCTAAGCGGGATCGGCAGAGATGCCGTACCGTTCGCCACTGTCGCACCGTTCACCTTCACTGTAGCCATAGCGTCCGACAACGTTGGAGTGACCGTAATCTGGCTCTGACTTGCCGTCGCCGTGTAGGTCGTGGTCGTCGAGATGAACGTCGGACTTAGCGTGCCGTTCGACAGCGTTAACTGACTCAAATTCGCATTGCTGCTGACTTCTCTTTTTACGATTATCGTGTACGGGCTTTCCGTTATGCCGTCCTCTGCTACAGCCACCAAGTCAATCCGGTTATCCCCTACATCCAGATTGATATCTCCAGACTCGGTTTCGCTCGCGACCCATACTCCGTTCACCTTCACCGACATCAAGGCGTCCGTGGTCGTCGGCGTAACGCGAATACTGCTTACGCCATTCACGACACTGGCCGTGTAGTCGGTCGTGCCGGGTGCGAACGCCGGGCTTAACGTGCCGCTCGACAGCGTAATATTGCTTAAGCTCGCAGCACTCGAAGGGAAGTATGGGGTTAACTTGCGGATCGCATGGCTGAATTCATCAGCGATGAACAAGTTTCCGTCGCTATCCAGCGTTAATCCAGTCGGCTTTGTCAATTTCGCCAGAATACCCGGATCCCCGTCTCCTTCATAACCATTGTCTCCGGTTCCCGCTATCGTCCAGATCGTGCCGTTGGGAAAGACTTGCCTGATCCGATAGTTTTCCGTATCGGCGATATACAGATTTCCAAAATTGTCTACCGCTACGCCTCCCGGTCGACTTAATAAAGCGTTAGTAGCTGAATCTCCGTCTCCGCCAAAACCATCGGTGTTCGACGATCCAGCTACAGTGGTAATTATTTGGGTTTCAGCATCGACTTTCCGTATTCTATTGTTGTAGGTATCGGAGATATACAGATTTCCGAGACTGTCTAGCGCTATTGCGTTTGGACCGTTTAAATCAGCTTCTGTAGCCGGTCCCCCGTCGCCTGAAAAAGTGCCGTAAGCCGATACGCCTGCTACCGTAGTGATAATTCCATCCCCGCTCGAAAAATCGACCATACGAATTCTACTATTTCCCGTATCGGCAATATAGAGATTCCCGTCATATATCGCCAATCCGCCTGGGCTTCGCAGTTCAGCGTTAATCGCAAGAGCGTCGTCTCCCGAGTAACCGCTTGATCCCGTCCCCGCTACCGTAGTGATTGTGGCAGGCACGTTCGTAAAATCTACTTTTCGTATTCTATTGTTATTTTTATCAGCGATATACAAGTTGCCTGCATCGTCAACTGCCACTCCTGTCGGACTACGAAATTGCGCACCAAGGGCCGGACCTCCGTCTCCTTGATAACCAGAGTCTCCATCCCCTGCTACGGTGCTGATTTCCTTGGTGTCGAAATCTACTTTCCTGATCTTGTTATTGAATGAATCCGCAATATACATATTCCCGGCACTGTCCAGCGCAACAGCCGATGGATAGTACAATCTAGCATCAACTGCCGGTCCTCCGTCGCCCCCATCTCCAGAATTCCCTCCAGCCACGGTGTCGATGATTCCGCCCGTTCCCGCATAGGCGCGCTCATTTCCGCATGGCATCAGTCCTATCAGCAATCCTAAAGTAAGTACGCACACTATAAATTGCGCCATTCTACGCCGAAATTGGAGCCTCATTGTTCTTCTTTCCTTCCTAATTTTGTTAATCGACTCTAAAATCGACTATATCATCGGGAGACAAACGATATTCTTAATGAAATCTTAAAAGATATTCCGAATCGAATCGCCGTTCTCAAATCCTTTAAGATTCTATTAAGAGTGTTAGAAAGAAACGGTTAATATAATTGTCTGGTAGCGAAGCTATTTTCCGGAAAGGAAGTTTGGTAATGGAACGAACAATCAAGCGCAGGATGTCGAAGCGGATCAAGATAGGAATGACCCTTCTACTATTATGGTCATGTACCGTATCCGCTTTTATTTCCACAGAATCAGCCTCCGCGGCGCCGACTGATCCGATCAAGACGAAGTCGATCTATATAAGAGATGACGTTGTTGTAGCTGTGAAAACAGACGGCACCGTCGCAATTTGGGGAAATCTTCCCTATCAGAGGGATATTCCGTCAGGACTGACCGATGTCGTTTCTGTAGCGATCGGCAAGAACCATGTTTTAGGCTTGCAGGGAAATGGCACCGTCGTAGGTTGGGGCGACAATATGTATGGTCAACGCAGCATTCCGGCGGAGGTGACGAATGTCATTGCCATTGCCGCAGCCAATGACCATTCCTTAGCCCTGAGAGCGGATGGAACCGTCGTCGCTTGGGGACGTGATGCTTGGGGCGAAACGATTGTGCCAGACGGATTGACCAATGTCGTTGCCATTGCTACGGGCTACCGCCATTCCTTAGCCCTGAAGGGGGACGGAAGCATCGTCGCTTGGGGGAATAACTGGGAAGGTCATTTGGACGTTCCGGCGGAGGCTGCGAATGTCGTCGACATCGTTGCATCGGATGGTCATTCCTTAGCCCTGAAGTCGAATGGCACCGTCGTCGCCTGGGGGTATAACGGAGAGGGCCAGACGACTGTGCCCGCAGGGTTAACCGATGTCATTGCGATCGCTGCAGGCGATAATACATCCTTTGCCTTGAAATCGAATGGCACCGTCGTCGCTTGGGGGGATGATGAATACGGTCAAGCTACTATTCCCGCAGGGCTAACCAACGTTGTCTCTGTTGCAGGGGGACGCAGCCACAGCTTGGCGTTGAAATCGGACGGCACCCTTGTGAAGTTGGGAGGGTCCAATTATTTCAACATTCCGGGCAGCGCAGACCTGAGCGGACTGACATTGGACAAAGGCGTGATATCCCCTTCGTTCACTACATCCGGAACCTCCTATACTCAGTATGTAGGGGCATCTGTCACTAGCATCGACCTAACCGCTACGCTGTCCAATACCTATCATTCAGCGCTATATATCAACGACCAGTTGCAGACCAGCGGCAGTCCGGCAACGATCAATATGCCAGACTCCTCAACCACTATCAGAGTTCGCGTCGAACCCTATTTTCTGCCGGCCAAAACCTATACGATAAACGTATTGAGAGATACCACTTCGCCGGACATCCAATTTTCCGAGAATGGAAGCGCCGTGCCGTCAAGGACTATTGTAGTCAGCAATGTTACAGTCACCGATACGGTAAGCGGATTGGATACCACTTCCCTTCAATATGCTTGGTCTCAATCTACTTCCGCTCCCGCAGCGGCTTCCGAATGGACGGACTTCTCGCGCCTCCCTACGCTTGATATGTCTGCCCCAATTGTGAAGTCCGACGGAGACGGGTATTGGTACCTGCACGTTCGAGCCAAGGATCTCGCGGGTAATTCGAGAACCGTCACCTCTAATTCGTTCCTGCTCGACAACACGCCGCCGGCGATCGATATCACGATGAAGAAGGCGGACGATACCCCCTATTTGGAAAATAACTGGACGAATCAAGAGGTTATCGTATCCGCCGCAGTGACGGACGCCAATAGTGTGACTTCGGTTACGTATTCGACCAATGGCGGCTCAGCCTGGTACCCGTACACCTCCCCTTTCCAGCTACACGAGGAAGGCGTCCACCCTGTGACGATTAAGGCCGTAGATAGCGTAGGCAATGAAAATACCGCATCCCGTACGGTCAAGATCAGCAAGAGCGGGTTGAAGTTGACGCCGACAATGAAGAAGGCCGCGGATGGCAGCGACTATACGAGCGGAGAATGGACGAACAGCGACGTCGATGTTAGCGCCGAGGCCGAGTGGGGAATTAGCGACCTGCACTCCTTGACGTATGCGCTGAATGGCGCGGCGGAGCAAAACTACTCGAATGAGAGCCTGATTCCGTTTACCACGCCAGGCATGCACACGATCGTGTTTAAGCTGACGGATAACGCCGGCAACAGCTTAAGCGCTCCGCTTGCGGTGAACATCGACAAGATCGCCCCTACCGCCGATTGGATTGAGAACGGCCGGGAAGCATGGGCGCAAATAGCGCGAACCGTTGTCACGATCAACGACACCGGCGGCAGCGATATTGTCGATACTACGCTGAAATATGCCTGGACGACAGAGGAGACAGCTCCGACGTCGGGTTGGATCTCGTTCGATAATGGAGCCGAGTTGATCAAAGCCGATGGAGATGGAGACTGGTACTTGCATCTGCAAGCGCAGGATCGGGCCGGCAATGAGCTGGCCGCTGCGGCGGCGGTGTCGAACCGCTTCCGCCTGGATAATACGGGGCCAGCAGTCAATCTGGACGTGTTGACCGCAGACAGCGAGCCGTATATCGATGGCAGTTGGACGAACCAGGACGTAACTGTCGCTGCAAGTGCAACGGACGGGGGCGGCGGCGTCCAATCGCTCTCCTACGCGCTCGACGGCGGCACAGCGGACTATACGGCTCCGATCGTATTGCAGGGGGAAGGCGTACATGATGTGGCGATCAAAGCCGTCGATATGCTCGGTAATGAAACGATCAAGCAACGTTCGGTGAACATCGATAAGACGGCTCCGGTCATTACGCTTGCCGGCTCGCCCAACGTGAGTCTGATCAAGGGCAGCGCCTACGCCGAAGCAGGGGCGACGACGACCGATGGCGGCGGCTCGGGAGTCGCAGACGAGGTGGCAGTGACCGGAACGGTGAATACGAATGTGGTCGGCACTTACACCTTGCAATATAACGTAAGCGACTTGGCGGGCAATGCGGCAACAGAGGTTGTGCGTACGGTGAGGGTCGTTCTGCCATCGGGCGGCGGAGGCGGTTCGACGCCGGATCCGATCGCGACGAATCTGCTGATCGACCTTAACGGAGAGCCGCTTGACCCCTCCCCTATCGATACGACCAAGCCGTCTGTTACGCTCGAAATCGAACCGAAAGACGGAACCGCTTATGCGAGTATACCGCTCAATGTAATGACAAGCCTTGCGGACAAGAACGCCGCCTTCTACATCGAGATCAAGACGCCTTACGGAAGCTATCGCATTCCGGTTAATCTGGCATCGCTTATCCCGAATTTGCAAGAGTTGCTGGCCATGATCAACCTCCGGGCCGAGGATGCCAGCTTCAAGATTACCTTAACCGACAAGTCCGGCGATAAGGCGCTGCAAGCCGCGTTCGCGAGCGGGTTGCCGAAGGGCAAAGTGATCGGCGCGATCGTCGATTATCATCTGGAGATCGTGAATATAGAGACAGGCGAGACGATCGGGACGGCGGATCAATTCTCGCAGGCGATCACCCGAATCATCCCGATGCTCAGGAACATTGCAGCGATGCCGCAGCAATGGGGCGCATTCCGTTACAACGACAAGACGCAGAAGTTCGAATTTGCCCCCGCTCGGATGGAACGGATCGATGGCGTCGGCTATGTGACGATCCGTTCGTATTCTAACAGCATATACGTTGTCGCGGAAAATGCCGTGAGCTTCGCCGATGTGCAAAAGGGTTGGGCGCAGCCGTTCGTTGAACTGGCCGCAGCCAAAGGACTTGTCGAAGGTGTAGGAGGCGGACGGTACGACCCTGGCAAGGCTGTGACGAGAGCGGAGTTTACTGTGATGCTGGTACGTGCGCTCGGACGCGGCGGCGCAGCGGCTAATGATAGCCCGGCATCGGTTAGCGGCAATGCACCTTATCGCGACATTGGAGCCGGCGCTTGGTACGCGGGCGCTGTGACGGAAGCGAAAGAGCTTGGATTGCTGGACTTCGCGAAGGGGGACAACTTCAGACCGAATCAGCCGCTGACTCGCGAGGAGATGGCGAGTATGCTAGCTGCGGCGATCCGGCTGGAGAAGCCGACGATGGCGCAGAACGCGAGCGATGCGAGCCTGCAGGGATTCAAGGATATCGGAAGCGTGAGCGCGTCCGATCTGCAGAACATTCATTTGATGGCGAAGCTTCGCATTATAACAGGTACCAGCGAAACAACATTCAGCCCCAAGGGCGTGACGACACGCGCGCAGGCAGCAACTGTATTCATTCGAATACTGAAAACGCTTGGCTCGATCGATTAAAACAGCGCATGGACAGACCGCAAATCGAATGAGCTGCAATCGTGACATTCCTCGCCAACCGCACGAAGAGATAGCGAATAGAAAGAGGGTTGCCCTGAAGCTGGTCTTTCACAGCTTTCAGGGCAACCCTCTTATCGCTTCAATAGGCTATTCAGTCGATATCATACCTAGCGCTTGCAGCGTACGAACGAATACGGCCGCCGCCTGTGCGCGGGTCGTTACGCCTGCGGGACTGAACATCGTCTTGCTCGTTCCGGTCATAATCTCCAGCTTCGTCATTAAGCGGATGTTCTCCAAATGGGATGCGTCCACGCTGCCGAGATCCTTATAGTCGTCCAGATTGACACCGTTGGAGGAGATTGCCGGTTGCTCCAACCGGATCACCGACGCCAACATGCTGGCCATCTCTTCGCGGGTCAGCGCCTGATTCGGCTTAAAGCTTCCGCCTTGTACGAAGTCCAGCAGACCAAGCGCCTTTGCTTCCGTCACAGCGCCCGAGTACCAAGTACTGGCTCCAACATCGCTATAAGCTGCCGTGTTGCCATTGACCGATGCGCTGCCGCGTCCCAGCGCTCGAACGAGCATAACGGTAAATTCTGCTCTCGTTACGGCTTTGCCCGGATCATAACGTCCGCCGCCCACACCTTCGACAAGCCCTTTTGCGGCCGCTAATTCCACATAAGACTTCGCCCAATGCTTCATCTGCACATCGGCAAAGCTCACGGCATTTTCCGCAACCACATACGTGCTATTGGAATAAGAACTGATCAATGCGTACCACACACCATCCAGCTTCACGACCTTGGCAGGGACAAACTCGAATTTCTTCGTCGTCTCGTTGTACCGGAACGCTCCCCACTGCTCTGGCATGGCCGTCTCGTTCTTCGGCATCGGGATAATACGGGTAATCGCCTGCGAGAATTGATCCGCCGCGCCGATCGCCCGGCCCGTCTTCGTATTCACGATCTCCAGATGGTAATCGACCATCGCGCCCAGCGCTTTGCCATTCGGCAACTTGCTTGCCAACGCGGCTTGCAGCGCCTTGTCACCGGATTTGTCGGTTAAAGTAATTTTGAAGCTGACATCCTCGGCTTGGAGGTTGATCATCGCCAGCAACTCTTGCAAATTCGGGATAAGCGATGCCAGATTAACCGGAATGCGATAGCTTCCGTAAGGCGTCTTGATCTCGATGACAAAGGCGGCGTTCTTATCCGCGAAGCTTGCCAACAGGCTTGCAGGCATGCTGGCATAGGCCGATCCGTCCTTCGGCTCCACTTCCAACGTGACCGACGGCTTGGACGTGTCGATGCCCGTCGGATCGAACGGCTTGCCGTTCAGATCGATCTCCGGCTTCGTCACAGTTGGCACTGAACCGCCACCGGTGGTGCCGGTTCCTGTTCCCGGCGTCGGCGCGGCGGCAGCCAATGTAAAATTGACGGTATAGGTCTTGAAGGTTGCCGCATCCTCGGCAGTTACCTTCACAGTTGCGCTGCCCGGCAGAGATGACGCTTGCGTGATGGCGGCGCCGGCCTTTCTATCCTCTGCAGCCGCCCACACTGTCGCCGCCATACTGCCGGGCAGGGTGCCACGCGGCAGTTCCACATGATAAGCGGTCACGTTAGGGTCAAAACCGATTAACGGTATGCCCCCTGCGGTCAGAACACTCAGATCGGCGTTGCTTCCGGGAGTGTAACCCTTTACGATATCCAGGGCCAACTCGGCGGAGTTTCCTTTGTCAAAGAAGATCGTAAATTTCACTTCGTCCCCTTCGCTGAAACCCTGTGCTTGAAGATAGTTACTCTTGACTGTAAGCACATCTCCGCTAACGATGTAGTCGCTGGGCGTTGCCAGAAGCACATTGCCATAGACCACGTTCGTTACGCTAGTCGCACTGTTCCAGGTAATCGTGGTGCTTACATCGCCCGGGGAAGCAAGGTCATAGCTTGCAGCTTGCGGGCTGATCGTTGCCGGGTTGGCAACAGACGAGTCCTCGTCGGGAATAACGGTCGTATCGCTGACCGTAATCGTCAGTGTCTGATCGGTACCCTCATTAAACGAAAGTATCAAGCCGGTTGTGCCGACCGGTTGTGTCGCCAGGTAGCTTTTAGAGATCATCACCGTATTTCCGAGGACCGTATAGTGGGTGTTACGTACAAGCTCATCCGATCCATTGTGAATGCCGGTTAACGTATTGCCGTTCAGCGACAGCGTCGTTGCGATATCCGTTTGCGCAGTCGTATTTTTATCGAAATCGGCTGTATTCGGGCTGATTGTGCTGTTCAGCGGCGAATTATCCAGTACGAAGCGCTCGGATACCGCTTGAACCTCATTGCCTGCCACATCGCGTGCTTGAACGTGCAGGTACCAATCCCCGTTCACGCCTTCTTTGGTCAGCGTACTTCCATTATGCAACGGCAACCAACCGACTGTTGGCGCGTCTGTGTGTTGCGTCCACACATATTCCAGCGTGGAGTTCATCAGACCGCTGCCGCCGCTGTCAACAACCGTTGCCGTTACCGAAGCTGTCCGCGCTAATAATTCGTGGCCATCCGGACTGAAGGCAACCGTTGGCGGCGTGCGATCAATATTAATGGCATATGGAGCAGACAAGCTGCTATTCATAGAGTCGGTCACTTTGAAATCGCCATACTCCATACCGTTGTGGATGAAATTGATTTGACTTCCAGGAGCATATGTCCCTCTATCTTCTCCGTTTAACGACCAAGTAAAGGAGGTAAGCGTCTCACCTGCTTTGGTTTCAGCCGTAGCGGTCACCCTGACAACGCTGTTCGTCCATTCTCCACTGGAATAATCTCCACCCGTCGACTTCACCATCGATATCGCCAGCTTTAAGTCGCCCTTGGTCATTTTTACGGTACGACTCTCGGTTCGCACGTTGCCTAACGCATCGCTTGACTGAAAGATCACCGTGTGAATTCCGGGATCGGATATCGTGATCGGACCTGTATAATCAGGCCACGTTTTGCCGCCATCAAGCGTATACTTCATCGTTGCGATGGCGCTTAGCGCATCTGTCGCCCCAGCGGTTATAACAACATCCTCGCCTGTCCAAGTATCGTTCAGATATTCATCCCCGTCCTCCGTCTCCATCGTCACGCTGACCACCGGCGGAGTGTTATCAATCAAGAATGGCTCCGAAGTCGCGTTCGCCGAATGCCCTGCATAATCCTTAGCCCGGATGTGCAAATACCAGTTCCCATCCGTACCGGCGTGAGTAAATTGTGCAAGTTGTGTATAGGGCAGGAGAGAGAAGCCGGCCCATCCACTGGCAGGAGTGGAAGCCGATTGCGACCAAGCATATTCCAGTGTAGACGCATCAATACCGCTCGTCGCATCGGTGACCTGAACGACGGTCGTAATCGTTCTTAATGGCGCAGCACCACTGCCATTAGGCGAGAATGTGATAACCGGAGGCTCCCGGTCGCGGGACACTGTTAGCGTATAGGTTCTAGGCGCCTTCATATACGGTTCCACACGAACCTTAATCACGGCGCCGGTAGGCGGAACCGTAACTGCAACCGTCTGGCCGCTAGGTTGCAGTTGATCATTGATATATAGCGCGGAATATGCAGAATCCTTCAGATCCGCCTTGATATGCACGCTCGATGCTCCCGGGGCAATGTCATAGTGATACGAAGTAACAGAGGGAGAGAATGCAGGGGAAGGCGCACCCTCCGCAAGCGTTAACCCGATTAACTCATTGTCGCCCGGCACAGAGGTTTGCGAGCCCCAACTGACGACGGTGCCGTCGCTTTTCAATGCCAGGGAGTGATCGACGCCAGCCGAGATCGCAACAACGTCGTTCAGTCCGACAGGGGACGTTGCTTCCCCATACCTGTTATCCCCCCAGCCGAAAACCGTGCCATCCCGCTTCAACGCCAATGCGTGCGTCCGATTGGCCGAGATCGCCACGACATTGTTCAGCCCTGCCGGTACGTTGATTATCCCGTTCCCGTTAAATTCCTTCCCCCAGGCGACAACCGTGCCATCCGACTTTAATGCCAATGCATACATATATCCGGCATCAATTGCAACCACATTGGACAACCCATCAGGCTTGCTCGTCGCACCAAGCCCGTTCGATCCCCAATCGACGATCGTGCCGTTTAAAAACTTCAAAGCCATCGAATAGTAGGTGCCTGCGGCTACTTTAACAACACCCGTTTTCGCCGCTTCCGGCACAGTCGATTGTCCATCGCCATTAAGCCCCCATCCGATGACCTCCCCTGCGCCTGGCAGCCCAGGCGTTTCCCTGACCGTCAAGGTGTGCGAGCCTGCTGCCGCCATGGAGATGACATTGTTCAAACCGGAGGGGACAATCGTCTCGCCTACGTTGTTGCTTCCCCATGCCGCAACCGTGCCGTTCGATTTGCGAGCCAGGAAGGTGGTATCCTTCGCATAAATTTCGACGACGTCCTTCAGCCCCGCAGGCGGTTTGGCCCAGCTGTCGGCATTGTTTCCCCATACGATAACGGTGCCGTCCGATTTCAAGGCGATGGAATTATTCTCAGCCGCTGCGATCTGAACCACTTTGACCGTAGCGGATGTAGCCGCCTCTGCCGGATTCGCAATAGGGACAGCGCACAGCCACCCCAGAATGACAGCCATCCATACGTTGATCCACTTCTTATTCGTTCCTTTATGCTTGCGTAAGCGTTCCATTAGGCTAGCTCCTTTACTGCATAGAATATCACGCTCTACTGACGTAGAATTATGTAGATTCGCGGCATCTTCCATATAGAGTGAATTATATCAACAGGCTCTCCCCGGAAATCTTAATGAAATCTTAAAAGATTCGACAGCCCCGCCATCGAACTGACAATGAACAGAAAAATCGTGCTATGATCAAGCTAACTCAAATTTCTGGACGGTGGCGACCCTACAATGGAACAAATACTCGTAGTGGATGACGATCCGCAAATCCGCGAAGTGATCCGTACCCATATTGAACAATCGGGCATGAACGTCCTTGAAGCCGAATCCGGACGTCAGGCGATTGAACGGCTGGAGGCGGAACGCATCGATGTCATTATTTTGGATCTCATGATGGATGACCGCGACGGGTTCGAGGTGTTGCGCTACTTGAACGCTCGCCGACTCGACACCTTGACGATCGTCGTCAGCGCCAGAAGACAGGAGCAAGACAAGATCGACACCCTGGGCCTGGGAGCCGACGATTATATGACGAAACCTTTTAGCCCGATGGAGTTAATGGCCCGCATACAAGCCGTTCTGCGCAGAAGATACCCGGTCTCCAAGCATCCCTCTCTGGTCATTAGATTAAATCAGTTGATTCTGGATGTTGATAACTATACGCTGCTCGTCGATAACGAGAAAATTCCGCTGACCTATGTGGAGTGCGGCCTGATGCAGCTCTTCATGCAAAATCCCGATAAAGTGATGACGAAGCTCGAAATCTATCAACAGGTGTGGCAGCATGAGCGCTATGACGACAACAATCTGAGCGTATATATGAGCCGGCTGCGCAAACAATTGGAGCGGGCGCAGTCTTCCTGGGAAATTCAAACGGTGCGCGGCGTAGGTTACCGGTTGACGGGGGCAGGAATATGAAGCTGCGCACTAAGCTATGGCTGCTGCTTGTCGTGAGTACCGCAATGAGTATGGTTCTGTTCGGCTACAGTTCGGTCTGGATCGGCAAAGCCGCGAATAAGGGCTACGCTCTGTTCCAGCTTAATCCGCTGGCGCAATCTATTGTGGATTCGATCGAGGAACAACCTGAGTTCGGAGAGGATGCGCTGAAACGAATTTTGGATAACGCCCATGAGGAGCATCCCGCTATTCGATGGCTGTGGCTGAATGATCAGGGTCAATCTATCTATGATACGGCAGGGCTCAATCCGACCTTATCCTTCAAAGACTTGGCCGTACTGATGCAGCAAATGCCCCAGAGATTCTTGACAGATGACGATGTTCATATTCTTACTCCGGCAGCGAGAGACGGGCAGTCGTACTTCTTGCTCCTCAGCATTCCGGCTTCCGAGATGAAGCAAGGCGAAGTGTATTTTATGGTCCGTACGTATAAATCGTTGTTAACGCTCGTCGTTCCGATTATTCTCTCGTTTGCGTTGCCCTTCCTGCTGGCTATATGGTTGTTTTCTTCCATTAATAAAAGAATCCGCAAACTCAATCATGCCCTGAATCAACTGAATATCCAGAGCGATTCCCCCCACGTCGAACTGATCGATAGATCCAAAGACGAGTTGGGCCAGCTTACGCAGCATTATAATTCCATGGCGCTCCGGATCCGCTCCCAATTCGCGGAAATTCAACAGTTCGAGAACAAGCGCAAGCTCCTGCTATCCAATCTGTCGCACGATCTGCGCACGCCTCTGACGACGATGCTCGGCTGCGCCGAAATGATACGCACCGGCAATTATAAGGATCAACAAGAGTTGCAGAGCAGAGCCAAAATCATTCTTCAACGCTGCAGATACATGGACAAGCTTCTGGATCAGATGCTGGACATCTCTCGTCAGGACGCGGACGATCTGACCATTCGTTTGGCTGATCATAATCTATCCGAAGTCGTTCGCAAAATCGCCGTTGAATATATCATGATTCTCGACGGCGATCAGGTTCATCTCGATGTCGAAGCCCCGGATGAGGATATTCATCTCCTCGTTGACGCTTCTCTTATCGAAAGGGCCCTGCGAAATATTTTGGACAATGCGATTCGATACGGAAAAGATGGACGATATCTCGGCATTCAGCTGACGGCGGACGAGCATTCCGTGAATATTATCGTGCAGGATCGGGGTAAGGGGATCCCTGCTGAGCATCATGCGTATATTTTCGATCGTTTTTATCGGGTGGACAGCGGAAGGAAAGGCGAAGGATTGGGGATCGGCCTGGCTATTGTCAAGGACATCGTCGAAGTCCACCAGGGCAGCGTGGAGATGAGCAGCATTCCGAATGTGGAAACCGTATTCCGGATCTCTCTGCCTCGACTTAACCTCCCGCAATAAGCAGCAAAGCGAGATTACGCCAACGCCGCTGGCTGTAATCTCGCTTGTTTTATTTCCTTGCCGCAGATAGCAGCTCCAGCCACATCAACCGCAAAGACCCTGCTGTGCAACGAACAGTCAGAGCATGGTCGCCCGGCCCCGCAGCGCCCAACTCGATGTCGCCGTATTCCCGCCAATTTCCACCTCGCGCTTCCACGCTTCCCAGCGTTTGCCCGTTCAGTGCCGCCTCCAGCTTTCCGCCCCCACCGACCGCCTGCAGCTTAAAACGGACGGCCAGTTCCTCCTGCGGCTTGCTATCGTCTCCGATAAAATCGTAGACGAACCAATCGCCGGCCGACATCTCTACGCAGAGCCATTGGTCCGGCTGCCACTCCTCGCCGCCGCCATGCGCAAACGTTGCAGTCGTCCGCTCGCTGTCGACAAATCGGATCGCAGTGCGATCCCCCGTGCGGAAGCCCACGCCTGCGGCAACCTGTTTCGCTCCCGATTCGGCGGCAGCGCGTCCGAAGCTGACTCCCTCTCCCTTATAGCCGTAGAAAACTGCCGGAATGCGCACCGGAGCGCGGCGCAGCAGCGACCGCACGACCTCCGGCCTGTACTCGCAATCGGTCAAACGCATATTGTCCAAATAGCTCCACAAAATGCGCTCAGCCGTCTCGGCGGACGGCTTGGCTCCGCCCTGCAAGTAATCGACCAGCAGCCCCCAGCCCTCCGGTATGCGGATCGAGCAGGGCGAATTGGTCGTGCCGAGCTTTTTCCAAGTCCAGAAATTCCACGAAATGTCGTGATCCTCGAACAGCCGAAAAGCTCCCGCATACCACTCCTTATTATTTTCGCCGCCCTCGCCCATAAAAATCGGCACATTCCACTTGTCGCGAAGCTCCAAATACCGAGCGATGCTTTCCGTATCGGGATTGTTCCAATACTTATGGAATTGCAGCAGCACATTGTCGTCCAGCGGCTCATCGCCGAACGCCCCCTCGAAGATCGACCAGTCCGTCGACCAATGCACGCCTTCCAGAATGATCATATGCCGTGAGTCCACCTCGCGAATAGCCCGTACGATCTCTCGATACAGCGGCATCACTTTGCCGTACAGCGACGAAAACCATTCGGGCAGCGGCTCGTTCAGCAGATCGTACCCGGCCACGATCCACTCGTCCTTATAGCGGTCGGCCAGCATACTCCACAGGTCTACGGTTTGCCGCCAGTTTGCCTCCACCGTAAACAATTCCGGACGGTCGAACTCCGAATCGTCGATGTTCGCTCCGGTTTGCCCCCCGGGAGCGCCGTGCAAATCCAAAACCACATACAGCCGGTACTTCCGGCACCAGTCGATCACACGGTCGATCAGCTTGAGCCGCTCCTCGCGATAGATCGGCGCGCCGCACGTCGCTCCCGTCCCGGCCAACAGAAACCGGGCGTTAATCGGCAGCCGCACCGAATTAAACCCATCCTCGGCAATTCGGGCGATATCCTCTTCCGCGACATAACGATTATAATAGCTGTCCCAGAATAGCTCCGCCTTCTCCCTGCCGATCAGCCTTTCGATCATCGCCTCAATGCGACGGGGACGATCGCCCTCCTTCGGAAACTTCCACATATACCCTTCCGGCAGCAGCCAACTGCCGAATCCGACGCCGCGCAGCAGCAGTTCCTCGCCCGCGCCGTTGCGCAGCTTGCGGCCGTCCGCCCTTACAAATCCCGTTACTTCCTGCTTCCTTCTCTGCGACACAGGAACGTCTCCCCCCATCGATAATCGAGTCTATCAAGCTTTAATAGCCCCTTCGGCTATGCCGTGCAAAATATATTTCTGCAGTGCGAGATAAAGCGCGATAACCGGCAGCATGGCCAGCACGAGCGATGCCAAAATCGCCGACCAGTCGTTGTTGTATTCCCCGAACAGCATGTTGGTCGACAGCAGCAAGGTGTAGCTTTTATAGTCCGTCAAAATCAGCAGCGGCAGCAGGAAGTCGTTCCACATCCACAGCGTGTTCAAAATGGCGATTGTCGCCGTAATCGGCAGCAGCAGAGGCAAAATCACCGTGAAAAACAACCTAAATTCACCGCAGCCGTCAATCACCGCCGCTTCGTCCAGCTCCTTTGGCACCGACTTCACAAACCCGTGATACAGAAACACAGCTACCGCTACGCCCAGTCCGATATACAGCAGGCCGAGCCCGACCGCCGAGCCTTGAAGCCGCAGCTCCTTGCTGATCTTGACCAATGTAATCATAATCGAATGAAAAGGGATCAGCGTGGACATGACCAATAGTCCGAACAGAAAGCCGCTCAGCTTGCCGGGCGTCCGCGACAGCTTGTAGCCGGCCATCGATGCAAACAGAATAATGCCCGCCAGTCCCACCGCAACTACCACAAATGTATTCCAAAGGCTGCGAAAATAGTTTATTTTCCGAAACGCGTCGGCATAATTGCCGACCTCTAGCGACGAAGGCAGCGCCAAAATATTCGTCAGCATCTCGCCTTGCGTCTTAACGGAGTTAAGCAAAGCCATATAGATCGGAAATAGCGTGACAACTGCCGCCGCCAGCAAAAACAGCAAAGCGGTCCACGAGCCGAGACGTCCGCCCAACCGATTCATGCCTGCACCTCCCGCCGTTTCATGATCGCCAGCTGAATGATCGTAATGACGACAACGATGCCGAACAGAATCATCGCTTTGGCGCTGGCATAACCGTAACGGTTGCTGAAGCTGAACGCCTCTTCGAAAATATTGAGCGCGATCACCTGCGTCGCCCGCCCCGGACCGCCGCCCGTCAGCGAATACACCGCATCGAACGCCTTGAATGAAGCGTTCAATGTCAAGAACACGCCAATCGTCAGCGCCGGATAGATCATCGGCAGCGTGACATGGCGAAATATCGCCAAGGGGCCGGCTCCGTCCATCGCCGCCGCTTCCTTTAAATGCTGCGGAACGCCCTGCAGAGCCGCGATATAGATGACCATCAAGTACCCGACGCCGCCCCACAGCGACAGCGCGAGAATCGCAAAGAAGGAATAGCGCGGATCGCCGATCCAGGATTGATCCAGCAGCCGCCAGCCCGTCTGGTCGGCCAAATACGGAAACACGCGCGTAAAAATAAACATCCACATAAACCCGCCAATAATGAGGCTCAGCATGTTGGGCATAAAAAAGATCGTCCGGAACCATACCTTGCTCCGCCCCATCGCCTCCACCAGCACCGCCAGCAAAATCGCCAGCGCGTTCTGCAGCACCAGCATGTATAGCACGAACTTGGCCGTAAACGCCAGCGATTTCAGAAAAAAGCGGTCGTTCATCGCTTCAATGTAATTGGCCAACCCCACTATGCGATAGGCGGGGTTTAGTCCGTTCCAATCGGTCAAGCTGTACGCGATGCCCCCGAAAGCGGGGGCAAGCGTAAAGGCGATGTAGAATAGGAGCGCAGGAAAAACGAAGGCCAGCAGCATGGCGTGTTTTTTCCATGATCTCGTTGTTGCCATTGTATTCACTCCCGTTATCCGGGCGCCGCGTTTGGCGCGCTTCGTCAATTGCTGCTGACGGACGTCCGCCATACTTTATCCAGCGAAGCGATGATGTCGTCCTGCGTGACGTCTTTGGCGTAGTAGCTTTGCAGCAGCTTGGCCGTCTCGTCCGTCACGCCGTTCGGCAGCTTCAGGTCGAGATACGCTTTGCCTTTGGACACGTATTCGCTCGCTTCGTTTACCCATGGGAACACCTCGTACGTATGCACCGTTGCAATCGGGTTAAACTTAAGCTCTTCGAACAGTGCGGAGGAATCTTTGTCATCCAAAATGTAGTTGAGCAGGTCGAGCGCCACTTCTTTATTCGCGCTTGTCGGGGACAGCGCCAGCGAGGTCGAGGTCGCCAGGTTGATCATCGTATCCTCCGGATTGTTGCTGACCGGCAGCGGTGCGACGCCAAACTCCATGCTCGGGTTGACCTTGAGAATCGTCTCCGCGTTCCACGGTCCCTGCACCCACATCGCGGCGCCGCCATTTGCAAACTCGGCGGAGCCCGCTTCGTTGCCCGTCTCGAACGGCTTATCAGTGCCATTGGCCATAATCAGGTCAATACTGTCGAAGACGGACCGGACGTCGGCGTAAGACGCTTCGCCTGCGTTCATCTTCTCGATCCAGTCGGGATGAGCCGAGGATACCGTGCCGCCAAGCGATAAGGCCATCATTAACTGCGGAATCCACGATTCCTGGAAGGCGAGCAGGAACGGCTTGACGCCGGCCGACTGCAGCTTCTCCGCCGCGGCTTTCATCTCGTCCAGCGTTTGCGGCGGCGTCAGCCCGTTGTCGGCAAATATTTTCTTATTGTAGAGATAGCCCCAGGACAAGCTTTCCAGCGGCAGCGCGGCGACTTTGCCGTCGTACTTCACCGTTTCGGTTACGGCCTCGTACAGCTTGCCGACGAACGGCTGCCCCGTCAGATCGGCGACATACCCCGCATCGAAGTAGGTCGGAATATCGTTGGCATGAAGCGTGTACAGATCGGGCGCGTCGCCCGAGGACAGCCGCGATTGCAGGATCTGCTTCGCCTGATCGGCGTTCGGCATCTCCAATTGGATCGATACGTCGATATTTTTTTCCGCAAGCTCCTTCTCTTTGAATTGAGCGAAATAATTTTCGAATTGGTCCTTGAAGCGAGGAAAACTCATAAATACTTTCAGCTCGACCTTTTTGGGAGTTGCCTTCGTCGCCTCTCCGGTCGTCTCGCTTGCGGTCGGCGATGACGATGCCGTGTTGTTGCCGCTGTCGGTTCCCCCGCCGTTGTTTCCCGAGCTGCATGCCGCCAGCGCGGCGGTCATCGTAAGTGCCAGCAGCAGATGAAGCGCTCTTTTCATGCTCGATTCCCCCTATGAGTAAGTTGCAGCTTCAGTATAGCTGAGGGGTAAAACGCTTTCTTTCGAGGATTTTAACATCGGTTGTTGTACAATATTGATAGGAATCCCCGCTCACCCGTCCTTGCGCAGCTCTCCCGGCGTCATGCCGTAATGCTTCTTGAACACGCGATAAAAGTAGGCGATATCCTCGTATCCGACAAGTTGCGCCGCATGCTTGATCGATACGCCTTCGTCCGCGATCAGCGCCTTCGCTTTTTCCATCCGCCTTCGTACGATGTAGTCCGATAGATTTTCCCCGGCGAACGCCTTGAACATTCGGCTAAGATGCTCCTTGCTGATCAGAAATTGTCCCGCTACCGATTCCAGCGAGATCGCCTCTTGATAGCGGGCATCGATATAGTTGGCTACCTCCGCCATATCAAGCCGGCTGCGCGAATGTCTGAGCTCCAGCAGTGCGTCGATCGCCCGCTCGTAGAGCTCACGCGCTCCCCTCAGCGCCTCACTTCCGCCGATCGGCGAGAACTGCTCGCCCTCCGGGTGCAGCTGCCCCAGCGTCAGCGATTGCTGGGACAGAAATCGCTCCAGCATCAGCGTCAAATCCGCCGTCACCCGCGCCTCTTGGCCCTCTTTCGCCTCGCTCTCGTCGGTGCTTCTCATCTCACGATGCAGATGGTCGAACGCCTCCTCCGCCCGCTCTCTGTTCAGCTCCAGCAGACTGGCGTACAGACGCTCCCGCTGCTCCGCGTATCGCTGCAGCGCCGCCCTGTTCGGGAAGAGCGGCGAAAGCGAGTGCGCCTCGGACTTTCGCGCGGCTTCCAGCTCCTTTTTGCTCTGCTTAAGCGCAGCCTCCAACTCCTCTGGGCTGATCGGCTTTAACAAGTATTCGATCGCTTTAGAACGGATCGCCTGCTTCAAATAGATAAAATCGTCGTAGCCGCTCATGACGATAATTTTGAGCTGCGGCCAACGGCTTCGCATCGCCTCCAGCAACTCAACGCCATCCGTTCCCGGCATCCGCATATCGGTGACGACAATGTCGGGTTGCAGCTCCTCGATCTTCCGCAGCCCTTCGTTGCCGTCCTCCGCTTCGCCAACGACTCGCAGCTCCAGGCGATCCCACGGTCCGAGCGCCTTCACTACTTCCCTCGACCACGGCTCGTCGTCGATAATGAGCACGTTAAACATGACGCTCTCCCCTTTCCGCATCCGGCGTGTCGCCGGTTGCCGGCAACGTGATGACCACAAGCGCGCCCGCCCCGCTCTTGCTGAACAGCCGGACACCGTACCTCTTGCCGAAGCGCAGCGTCAACCGGGCATGCACGTTGTGCAGCCCGATGCCTTTTCTTCCGGATCGCATCTCCGCTTCAGTCTCCTGCTGTCGCCCGCCGCCGCGCAGCTCCGCCCGCAGCGCCGCCAGTCGGGCGGCCTCCATGCCGAGCCCGTCATCCTGCACCATCAGCACAAGCCGCTCGCCGACGACTCGAATGCGCACCTCAAGCCGCCATTTTCCTTCCTTGCGCTGCAAGCCGTGCTCAAAGGCGTTTTCCACGATCGGCTGCAGCGTAAACTTTGGCATCCGCGCCTCTCCCACGCTGTCGTCGGAAGAGACGATCACCTCACATCGGCCCGCGAACCGCTGCTCCTGAATAAACAAATAGTTGGCCGTATGCTTTAATTCCTCGCTAAGACTAACGGTCTGATCGCCTTCGGCGCTAATCGAGTAACGAAGCAGGTCGCCGATGACTTGCGTAATGCGGTAGATTTCCGGCGCGCCTTTCGTCAGCGCCATCCCGCCGATCATATGAAGCGTATTATTCAGAAAATGGGGATTAATCTGCGCCTGAAGCGCGATCAACTGCGCATTTTTGACCTCGATTTCGTGCTGGTATTCGTTTTCGATCAACGCTTTGATCCGGCCCATCATAAAGTTGTAGCCCGCCTCCAGCAGCCCGATTTCGTCGCGGCTTTGCACCGATTTTATCTCGAAATCGTGAATGTGCGATTTACGCATCGTTCTTGCAAGGCTCACAATAGGGCGGCTGATGCGCAGCGATACGATAATCGACAACAGGATCGATACCGCCGTAAAGATCGCTCCCGTCCACAACCCTGCCACAATCGTTTTTTCGGCGCTATGATTAATCGTCGCTACCGGAATCGCCTTCACCAGAAACAGTTGGCCGCCGCTAACCCTCCTGGAGAACACATAATGGTCGCTCGTTCGGTCTAATACGACAGACGCCGGCTCCTCGCGCAGTTCAGCCAGGCTCGCCGCCAACTCCTCGGGCGTGAATAACGGCGAAGAGCCGGGAAGCACCTCCCCCTCGTCGTTGAGAAGAAAAATCGCGCTCTCAGGCTCCGATTGCAAGATGGCTGCCGCTTGCTCCCACACCTTGCCGTTAATTCGCGCGGAAATACCGCCAATGAGCGCCTGCCCCTTAAACTCGTTCATCGAATGGTAGGCGCTAAGGGAATCCCCCGCCGCCTTGAAATAAATCCCCACGGGCGTTGTCAGCATCCGGCTCCACGGCCCTTGCCCGATATCGAGCGAATGCGTCAGGCCGCTGCTGGCGTAGTTGACGGAATAAGCCCTGCCCGTGGAATGGATATACAGCGTCAATTGGTCGATTTTGCGGGAAAACGAATAAAAGGCGGTATTCAGCGTGCCGAACAGCCGGTTCTGCAGCGGATACCGCTCGCCTGCGTCCAGCGCGTCCACGCCGGACAGTTCGTCGATCAGTTCGGTCTGGATATGAAGCGAATAAAATAATGTGTCGAGCTGCTGGATCAATTCGTCCAAATACTGGCTCGCCCACTGCATGCGCGACTGGTTGGCATCGATCATTTCCTTTTCCACCGAATCCCGCGTATTGTTGGTCGCCAGCCATGTCACCGTAATGACGGGCAGCGTCGTCATGCAAATCATTAGCATCATGAGCCGGAAGCGGATGCTGATTCCTGTGAACGGCATAGTCTCCTCCTGCTCCCGGTCTGCCGGGAAATCCTTGGTCGGCTTTGTTTTCGACTACAAAAACTCGTCTTCCTGCCGAATTCATTGTTAGCGCTTTCAATATTGCCGGATTAGTATAGAATTGCCCTATAAGTATATCCCAATCCCGTCGCCCGTTCATTTGATTCTATTAATCCGATGTATTGTACGATATTGATGGGGAATGAAGGAGCAACGTCTTCGGTTTCCCTGTACGCTAAAACAGCTTTGCGTAGCAGATACAGACAATGATGAGCGGGAAGCCAAATGCTCTACTTCAACACAAGCGCTCAGTCTTGGCGATCGGATAGAGCCGACCGACGGCAGCTCCCTATAGGACGACATACGCTTGGCTGAACCGAGAAAAAGGCACAGACCTCTCGATTAAGAAAGGCTTGTACCTTTGTCGCAAAATTGACCATCTTCGGCACCCGATCAAAGACTCGAAGAATCCAACAGCCCCCGGTACACGCCAGGAACGGAATCGGGAAGCTCGGGCAATTCATACAGCTTGACAAGCATATCCGGCATGTTAACGGCTCCTCCCTGCTATCTCCTGTTTATCCTTCTGTCGCGCAGCTTCCTCCAAATCTTCCTCAATGCTAAAGCCTCTTCTCGAGCCAGGCCCAGTCCGTCTATCAGCAGCGCTTTGTCCGTAATCTCCAAAACTTCTTCTATTCGATTGAACCGGATCAGCCCGTCTATTTGTTCGAGATCGAGCTTATCCGATCCATGCAGGGGTAGCGGAAGGCTTTCGGATTCGCTTGGCTCAAAGGTCAATACGCCGGCCCCGTAGCTTCTGCCCGTCACCTCGGAAAAAGCAAGCGTAAGAGAGTTCAAGAAAGCCGCGGTAACCCGCGCCCCTTCGTAGCCCTCCTTAAAGCGGACGCGATGAACGGTATCCGTACATGTCGCTTGCGCTTCATTTAATATAATTTTGGGGTAGCTGTGCACCTGGCGAAGCATAAAAGCATCCGGAACCCATACGGAAGGGACAACGAACCAGTTTTTGCGGATTCTGCATTTGTACCCGGTATGAACGCCTTGCTTTTCGCCGGAAACAATGTACTGCCGAACCTCCTCGGCCTGCTCGCTAAACGGGGCATTCGGCAAATGCAGCAAAGCGGTCGCATATTGCCTGGCTACATTGTCGGCCCAATCCTCCTCGGTCATAACGACCCCTTCAAGATGGGCGGACTTCGTAATGATTCTCTTCGTATGCGCGCCCAACTTATTTTGGGCAACTTGAAGCTCGTTTAACGCAAAAAATTCGTTCAGCCCCGTAACTACGCCAACATCGACGTCCAAAATATCCCCTGACACCGCGATTTCTGGGTGGGTGCGCCATTTTCGCAGCAGCGTGATCTCGTCGGCCGTTAAGTAATATTGCGTCCATTTTTCGCTGGTGTGGTCCAGCGGTTTTAATTCGATATTCGATAAATCCTTTGGGTCAAATGCCTGTAAGTCTCCCATCTCCTCAAGCTCCACGACTCTAATGCCGGAATGCCGATCGCCGTCTTTCTCGCACAGCAGCAGCACGACCTCCTGGTTGATCTCGCTGAAGACAAGCTTCTTAAAGGTGATGATCGTCAGCTTGCGGAAATAGTCGCTCAAAAACAAGCGGGTTTGCGCGGCGTAACCGACCTGGAACAGCTCGGCCGGCACCACCATGCCCATTCTTCCCTTGTCGGTCAGCAGCAAAGAGGAGGCGATCAGAAACGGAACCCATGCGTTGGTAAACCGATTGGGGGGCAGCCCGGCTTCCTGCATGATTTCAAAGGCCAGCTTCCTATGCTCCTCCATAAAGCTCTGGTAGCGAATAAACGGCGGGTTGCCGACAATCGCCTCGAATCTAACCCCGTCATCTATAAAATTCCGGCAATAAGAGAAAAAGTCCCCGTTTCGGACCGCGCCGCCGGCGGGAATCCCCAGGCTCTCCAGTCTTTCTTGAGCCTTCTTGGCCTCTTCGGGATCGAATTCGATTGCGCAAATCTGCCTTGAAATACGGTCGCGATCTTCAAGTCCACGCTCTCTGTAGGTTTGCGCCATCGATTCCAAAAAGTTCCCGTCTCCGCAGCTGGGTTCAAGAATCGTTGCTGTCGGGGAAGAGACGGCCCATCTTGTAATAAAGTCGGTGATCGGCTTAGGAGTATAATACCCCCCTCGCAGCTTCTGATGTGTAAGTTCGCTTTTCATGCTAGATATAATTCTCTCTGGGAGCTCGAAAAACCTCCTCTACGATCAACTTCGACACACTAATGGGCGGAACCGGCCCCATCGATATGGCGTAAATGCTTACGCGTCGCCAAAATGAACAGAACCGATACAAGCACAAAAGCGCCGCCAACGTAAAACGGAACATGCGGATTAAACCATTCGGCCAGCTTGCCGGCAAAAAAAGGCGCTGCCGCCCCGCCAAGAAAACGGAGGAAGCTGTATGCCGCCGAAGCTGTCGAGCGTTCGACCGGGGCAGCGTGCATGACGGCCGTCGTAATCAGCGTATTGTTGTTGCCAAGGAAGCCGCCCGCGAGGATGACGGCCGCAATCACGACTTCTCTGGTCGAAGTCCAGATTCCCATCGCAATCAGCGTCAAAGCGAATAAGGTCAACATTAGGCACATGGCTTTGATCGTGCCCAGCTTCCTCTCCAACCATGGAGCCATAAAGACGGAAGTGACGGCGAGCAGCAAGCCCCAACCGAGGAACACGTAGCCGAGACCCTTCTCGTTCAGATGCATGACAAACGGAGAGTACGCGAGCAGCGTGAAAAATCCGAAATTGTACAGCAGCGCCGCAATGCCCAGAATCAGTAGCGCCGGATATTTTAGAGCGCGGAACGGGTCCAGGAGAGATGTTTTTTGAGCCGGTGCAGTTGGTGCAGTTGATGCGATTGGCGCAGCAGGCACGCCCGATACGGCCGTCTTCGTCAATACAACATTCGGATGGCGGGAGGGCATCATAATCAAGAGCAGCAGGAACGCAAGTCCCATCAAACACGCCACGCCGTAAAAAGGCCCTCTCCAAGAGATAGAGCCAAGGCTGCCGCCAAGCAGCGGTCCAACGGAAATTCCCAGCCCGATGGCTGCTTCGTATAAAATAATCGCCTTGGCTACGCCCAGCCGCGAGAACGACACAATCGCCGACAACGCCGTTGCCACAAACAGAGCATTGCCCAGCCCCCAGCCTCCTCTAAGCCAGACGAGCTCCCATATGCCGCCGGAGTTTCCACCAAGCGCAGAGAACAAGGCGATGATGACGATCCCGCACATCAGCGTCCATTTGACGCCGAGTCTGGACGAAATTGCCCCTGTCACTAGCATGGCGACCGCCATAACCAAATTATAGCTGGTAAATAATAAAGTCACCTGACTCGCGGAAGCATCGAGCTTCTCCGCAATCGCCGGGAGAATCGGATCGACGAGCCCCAGTCCCATAAAAGCGATTATGGAAGCAAACACGATCGCCCATACCGCTTTGGGTTGGTTCCAAATGCTTTCTTTGCCTAAGGATTGATTCATAATTAACCTCTTTCCTGATGCGTATAATCGACATTATCCATTATAAAAAGCGAATGATCTGCTGTATAATACATAGTTAGTTATCGATTGATAGCCTTCGGTCTATATATCGAGGGAAGAGGGGCTGCAGAGGCAATGGAATGGCTTCAATTAAAGTATTTTCAGACGGTTGCTCGGTTAGAGCATATGACGCAGGCGGCAGAGCAATTGCACATTGCCCAGCCTTCTCTGAGCAAGACGATCGCCCGACTGGAGGAAGCGGTCGGAGTTGCGCTATTCGATCGCCAAGGGCGGCAAATTCGGTTGAACCAGTTCGGACGGGTTTATTTGGAGAGAGTGGATCGGGCTTTTCGCGAGCTGGAGGAAGGGGAACGACAAATCCGCGAAATGGCCGGACTTGCCCGAGGCAGCATCCGGCTGGGCGTATCGATTACGAGCGTGCTTCCGGAGCTGATCGGACCGTTTATTCAGCAGCATCCGTCCGTTCATTTTCGGCAAATCCTCGGCCCTACCGCCGAGATGATTCAACGGTTAGAGGACGGAGACATCGATCTATGGATCAGCTCCGTTCAAGCCGAAGGGGCGGATTTGGAATGGCAAGCGCTGATGACGGAACAGGTATGGATCGCGGCCTCTTCCGAGCACAGGCTGGCCGAACGCGATAGCGTCACGCTCGAAGAGCTGGCGAACGAGCCGTTTATCAGCATGAATACCGGCTTTTCCTTCCGCGATTTAATGGACGACCTGTGCCGCCAAGCGGATTTCAAGCCGAACATTACGTTTGAGGTGGACGAGCCGGACGGCATTGCGCGCTTAGTTGGGCAAGGGCTGGGAATCGCGTTTATGCCCGAGCTCTCCTTCAGGGCGCGATCTCGGGCCGGTCTGAAAAAGCTGCAGATTGAGAGTCGGGATTTCAAAAGAACGACCTGGATCGCGTGGTCGAGGAGACACTATTTGTCGCTGGCTGCCAAACAATTTCGGGAATACATTATCGAGAGCTATAGGCATATGCAGCGGGAGGTTTATGATTAGCCGTTCCAAATCTCCTGCATGGTTATCCGAGCGAATAAAATAACGCCCTTGATCGGCTGCTGAGATCAAGGGCGAATCCTTTTATTCTGTTTCAATTGTTACCCTGTGCACGTAATTGATCGATTTTATCCAGAGAAAAGCCGGTTACTCGGGAAATCAGATCAGCGTTCAACTGCTCCTCAATCATCCGCATTGCAACTTGTTCCCTTTCCTGGAGCTTTCCTTCAATCTTTCCCTCAAGCCTACCTTCAAGTCTCCCCCTAAGCTCACCCTCACGCTCAATATCGTCCAAAACCTTTTCCAGCGCCATGTACGATGCATCTCCTTTCACGTTAGAACAAACGCCCTTGATCGGCTGCTGAGATCAAGGGCGAATCCTTTTATTCTGTTTCAATTGTTACCCTGTGCACGTAATTGATCGATCTTATCCAGAGAGAAGCCGGTTACTCGGGAAATCAGATCAGCGTCCAACTGCTCCTCAATCATCCGCATTGCAACTTGTT
>Ga0160454_100332_pt1 | contig 33792 bp, 25 predicted proteins | sample HID1971M_E6MG_FD_108218 | JGI IMG/M metagenome (GOLD analysis project Ga0160454, IMG submission 108218) | Enriched millipede-associated microbial communities from UW Madison campus, WI, USA - HID1971M_E6 MG | ecosystem: Host-associated > Arthropoda: Insects > Digestive system > Unclassified ... | reverse complement strand
CAAAGGCCGTGTTCGCCTGGAATACAACATCCCTGCTCGTGGTCTGATCGGTTTCCGTAACCAATTCCTGACCCTGACCAACGGTGCCGGCATCCTGACCTCGATCTTCGATCGCTACGACACCGTCAAGTCGGGCCACATGTCCGGCCGTCAGAACGGCGTTCTGGTTTCGGTTGAAACCGGCAAGGCACTGACCTACTCGCTGGAAACCCTGCAGGCTCGTGGCAAGCTGTTCGTAGAACACGGCCAGGAGATCTACAACGGTCAAATCGTTGGTCAGAACAGCCGCGACAACGACCTGGGTGTAAACCCAACCAAAGGCAAGAAGCTCGACAACATGCGTGCTTCGGGTAAAGACGAAACCATCGCTCTGGTTCCACCTGTTCGCTTCACCCTGGAACAGGCTCTGGAATACATCCAGGAAGACGAGCTGTGCGAAGTAACGCCTAAGTCCATCCGTCTTCGCAAGAAGATCCTGGACGAAAGCGAGCGTACCCGCGCTGCCAAGAAAGCCAAGGCATAAGATTTAGCCCAGGCTGAACGAAAACGCCCCCGGTCGAGAGATCGGGGGCGTTTTTATTTGTCTGCAATTTAGGGGGTGTTTGTGCTGGCCCCTTCGCTGGCAAGCCAGCTCCTACAGGGTTTCGTGTCGTACGCTTTGTAGGAGCTGGCTTGCCAGCGAAGGCGGCCGATCAGCCACCGCCAAAATCAGAGATGATCAGAACCGCTCAATCGACCGTGAACTGGTTTCACGCACCACTTCTTTCGGCTTGTAAGCGCAATACCCCGGCCGCGGGCCGATTTTCGGGTGGTTACGGCAAGTATCCGGGCGCTTATCATAAATAGTGCACAGACGACTCTTACGATCCAGGTACAGGCAATCGTTGTTGCTCATGCGCTGGAGGGTGAAGATTCCTGACTTCTGATTGAAGCGCTCGACCAGACCTTCCTTTTGCAGGCGTTTGGCGATGTTCTTCGGTGGATCACCCAGCTCGAACTCATCGACCACGCCGATGCGGATCAGATCCTTGATCTTGACCTCGACGGGCAGGGTGCAGCAGCTGGACATGCACGAGCCGCACATCGGGGCAGAGTACTTGGCCCAGGTATCGAGTCGGTCGATCTCCGCGGCGGCGATCAGGTTGGGCTTCATCATCGGTTGTTACCAGCGTGTGCATCAGGGCGCGCGATCATACCGGGACTGGTGGATTTTTGAACAACCTTTCGCCAGTTTTTTTTCGCGAGCATCCAGTTGCACCGTTAATCCGGCACGGCCCCTGCATTGATTCAGGCACATGACAATGTATTGCCGGCTTGACGCGCATTAACAGGAAAAACTGCCGAACCAGAGTCTATACCGTCTGTCAGACCGTCTAGTCTCAGACAATTCCAAGCTCGCTCGAGGTCCTATCGATGACTCAAGAACCACTTGTTCGCGAAGCAGAGGTGGCCGCATTCCGCGACGCCGTCTTGACCAAACTCACCTACGCGGTGGGCAAAGACCCGGATCACGCCTTCGACCATGACTGGTTCGAAGCCATTGCCCTGGCAGCGCGTGATCACATGGTCGAGCACTGGATGGACCACACTCGGCAGATCTACCGCAAAGGACAGAAGCGGGTTTATTACCTCTCCCTGGAATTCCTCATCGGCCGGCTGCTCTACGACAGCCTGAGCAATCTCGGCCTGCTCGACGTCGCGCGCGAAGCCCTGACCGAACTCGGCGTCGACCTTGAACGCATTCGCTTGCTGGAGCCCGATGCGGCTTTGGGTAACGGTGGCCTCGGGCGACTGGCAGCGTGCTTCATGGAAAGCATGTCGACCCTGGGCATCGCCGGTCACGGTTACGGCATTCGTTACGAACACGGCTTGTTCCGTCAGGCCGTCGTCGACGGCTGGCAACAGGAGCAGACCGAACACTGGCTGGATTTCGGCAACCCCTGGGAGTTCGAGCGGCCGGAAGTGGTTTACACGATCGGCTTTGGCGGCGGTGTCGAGACCGTGACCGATGAAGCCGGCAAGTCCAAGCAGGTCTGGCACCCGGCGGAAACCGTGCGAGCCATTGCCTATGACACGCCGGTGGTCGGTTGGCGCGGGGCGAGCGTGAACACGTTGCGGCTGTGGCGCGCACGGGCCATGGAGGATTTGCACCTGGAACGCTTCAATGCCGGTGACCACCTGGGTGCGGTGGCCGAAGTGGCCCGGGCCGAAAGTATCTCGCGGGTACTCTACCCGGCGGACAGCACCGAGGCGGGGCAGGAACTGCGGTTGCGCCAGGAATACTTCTTCGTCGCCGCGTCCCTGCAGGATTTGCTGCGTCGCCATCGCAACATGCACACCTCGGTGCTGACCCTGGGCGATCACGCGGCGATCCAGCTCAACGACACCCACCCCTCGATCGCCGTGGCCGAGTTGATGCGCCAATTGGTCGATGTCTACGACGTGGCATGGGATGCGGCGTGGCAGGTCACGGTCGACACGCTGTCCTACACCAACCACACCTTGCTGCCCGAAGCGCTGGAAACCTGGCCGGTGGGTTTGATGGAGCGCATGCTGCCACGGCACATGCAGATCATTTATCTGATCAACGCCCAGCATATCGACTCGTTGCGGGCCAAGGGCATCCACGATTTCGACGTGCTGCGCGCGGTGAGTCTGATCGAGGAAGACAACGGCCGCCGCGTGCGCATGGGCAACCTGGCGTTCCTCGGCTCCCACAGTGTCAACGGCGTATCGGCCTTGCACACGCAACTGATGCGCAAGACGGTGTTCTCCGAGCTGCACAAGCTCTATCCGCAGCGGATCAACAACAAGACCAACGGCATCACGTTCCGCCGCTGGCTGTACCAGGCCAACCCGGAACTGACCTCGATGCTGGTCGATGCCCTCGGCCCGGACCTGCTGGACAATCCCGAGGAGCGCTTGCTCGAGCTGCAGCCGTTCGCCGACAAGCCGGCGTTCCGCAAGGCGTTTGCCGAACAGCGCTTGCACAGCAAAAAGGCCCTGGCCTACCTGATTCATGAACGCTTGGGGGTGGCGGTCAACCCGGCGGCGATGTTCGACGTGCAGGTCAAGCGGATCCACGAATACAAGCGCCAGCTGCTCAACCTGATGCACACCGTGGCGTTGTACCAGGCGATCCGTGCGGAACCGGAAATCGACTGGGTACCGCGGGTGAAGATCTTCGCCGGTAAAGCGGCGGCCAGTTATCACCAGGCCAAGCTGATCATCAAGCTGACCAACGACATCGCCCGGGTGGTGAACAACGACCCGACCGTACGCGGGTTGCTCAAGGTCGTGTTCCTGCCCAACTACAACGTCAGCCTGGCGGAGAGCATCATTCCGGCCGCTGACCTGTCCGAGCAGATATCTACCGCCGGCTTTGAGGCCTCGGGCACCAGCAACATGAAATTCGGCCTCAACGGTGCATTGACCATCGGCACGCTGGACGGTGCCAACGTGGAGATGTCCGAGCGTATCGGCGTCGAGAACATGTTCATCTTTGGTCTTAGCGCCCAGCAGGTTGAAGCGCGCAAGCAGAACCACGAATTCAGCGCGGTGCCGGACATTGCCGGGTCCCATCGACTCAACGATGTGCTGCAAGCCATTCGCGGCGGGGTGTTCTCGCCGGACGATCTGTCCCGTTACACCGGGTTGATCGATTCGCTGGTTGAGTATGACCGCTTCCTGGTCTGTGCCGATTTCGATTCCTACTGGAATGCGCAAATGCGCGTCGAAGCCCTTTGGCACGATTCCCAGGAATGGTGGCGCTCGGCGGTGTTGAACACCTCGCGCATGGGCTGGTTTTCGTCCGACCGGACGATTCGCGAGTACGCCACGGAAATCTGGAAGGCCTTGGAGTAACGCTGCCAGCGGTTCGATATACTGACGGCTGCAAAAGATCGCAGCCTTCGGCAGCTCCTACAGCTAGGGGTTGCCGGGGGCTGCGATCTTTTTTGGAGCTGGCTGCGCTAATCTTCCTGGATTGCGCTTAGGGATATCGACCATGCAATGGATGTTCATGCTTGTGGGCCTGGTGCTCGGCTGGATACTCGACGAGTCGTTCAGCGATGCGTTGCTGGGCGCGCTGCTCGGACTGGGTATCGGCCAGGCCGTTCACATCGGCAGGCTGGGATCGCAGGCCAACGAGCAACGCCGTCTATTTGAGCAGGCGCAACTTGCACTGCAGGCGGTCGAGCAACGCTTGGCCATGCTGGAATCCACTGGGGTCAAGGCGCCTGAATCCAGCGCAGCCGTTCCAGCTCCCGACATTGTTGTCGCTCAAGCCCCCGCCGAAACCCCGGAGCTGATCTGGGAGCTGCCGCCTGACCTTGAACCGGTCGCGACAGCGCAGCCCTTCGACGCCTGGAAATCAGCGCCCGCCAAGCCCTCTGAAACCAACCTCATCGAGCGCGCCGTCAACGCTACACGTGCGTGGCTGTTGGGCGGCAATACCGTGCTGCGGGTCGGTGTGCTGCTGTTGTTCCTCGGCCTGGCCTTCCTGCTGCGCTACGCCACCGAGGGAATCGTGGTACCGATTGAGTTGCGCTACGCCGGTGTCGCGGCTGCTGCATTGGGCTTGCTCGGCCTCGGCTGGTGGCTGCGAACGCGTAACAGCGCTTACGCCTTGATTTTGCAAGGCGCCGGCATCGCCGTGCTGTACCTGACAGTATTTGCCGCCATGCGCCTGCATCCGTTGCTCGACCCCTCGGCAGCGTTCGGCCTGTTGGTGGCGGTGACGGTGTTTTCGGCGATTCTCGCCATTACCCAGGATGCCCTGGGCCTGGCTGCCGCCGCGGCGCTGGGTGGATTCGCCGCGCCCCTGCTGGTGTCCACGGGTGCCGGTAGCCACGTCGCGCTGTTCAGCTATTTCGCCTTGCTCAACGCCGGCATCCTTGTCATCGCCTGGTTCAAGGCCTGGCGCTTGCTGAATGTCATCGGCTTCACCGGCACCTTCAGTATCGGGGTCGCCTGGGGCTTGCGCTCTTATACGCCAGAGTTGCTCTGGAGCACCGAGCCGTTCCTGATTCTGTTCTTCGTGATGTACCTGGCCATCGGCTTGTTGTTCACTCGGCGAAAACTGCTGCAAATGAGCGACGCGCCCGAGGATGACGGCCGTGAAGCGCTGTTGCTCTGGTCTGCGCGCAAGGGTGACTACGTTGACGGCACGCTGCTGTTCGGTCCGCCGTTGGTGGGCTTTGGGCTGCAGTTCGCCCTGGTTCAGCATCTGGAATTCGCCGCCGCGTTCAGCGCCTTGGCCTTGGGCCTGATCTATATGGGCCTGGCACGACTGCTGATGCCTGGTCGAGCGTTGCTGCTGGGGGAAACCTGTCTGGCCCTGGGCGTGATTTTCACCAGCCTGGCGATTCCGTTGGGGCTCGATGCGCGCTGGACCACAGCCGCGTGGGCGGTGGAAGGCGCGGGTATCTGCTGGCTCGGCCTGCGTCAGCAACGGCCAGTGGCCCGGGCCTTTGCCTTGCTGCTGCAACTGGGTGCGGCGCTGGCATTTCTAAGCGAGTTGGGTCGCGCAGAAACCAGTCTGATCAGCGGCGTGCCTTTGGGCGCGTTGTTGCTCGGCGGCGCGCTGCTGTTCAGTTTCTACCAGTTGCGCAAAGCGTCGCCCGAGCAAACGCAGGCGTGGGAGCGCAAGGGCTTGCCGGTGCTCGCCTGTCTCGGCCTGACGTTCCTGTATCTGCTGGCGCCGCTGTTCTTCTTCAGCCATGGCACGACGATCAGTTGGGCATTGGCCGGATTGGTGACGTTGTGGGTCGGCCTGCGCCTGCCATCACGCACGTTCCTGTTCACCGCGGTTGCCGTACAGCTGCTGGCAGGTGGGTTATTCCTGTTTACCGGGCCACCCCTCAGTGATGAGCTGCGGCCGTTGGCCCATGGCGGATTCTGGGCGCCGCTGGTGTTGGGGCTGTCTGCGTTGGTCGGAGCCTGGCGATTACAGCTCGGTAACTCCACCAAGGCGCCAGACGGATTGAACGTGCAGCGTTTGTCCCGGGTCGGGCTAGCGTGGGGCGCGGGTTGGTGGGCGCTGGCGTGGCTCAGCGAAGTACTGCGCTTTGCACCCTTGACGCTGCAAGCGACATTACTGCTGGCTGTCGCGGCCACGAGTGTTGCGTTGTGGGCGGTGTTGGCATTGCGCTTGAAATGGCCGTCGCTCGGGCTGCTCTGCACCTTGCTGATGCCCGCTGCCGCGCTGGTGTTGCTGGCGGCCTGGCACTCGCGGTATCACCCGGCGGCCCATTTCGGTTGGCTGCTGTGGCCGACGGTGTTTGTGGTGCATTTCATTTCCCTGCGGCGCCTGGCGCCGATGCTGCCGGCGCTCGCGCTGGGTGCCGCGCATGTAGTCGGTTGCTGGTTGCTGATCGGTGTGCTGGCCCTGGAGCTGCGTTACGGCCTGCTGCAGTTGTCCGAGCAGTACAACGCCTGGCGCTGGTTGGGTTGGGCGATTCTGCCGGGCTTGTATCTGTTGTTGATGGCGTCCCCGCGTGCCTGGCCTTGGCCGGTATCGGCTTATCCGCACGAGTACCGTGTATATGCCGCCGCGCCGTTGGCACTGTTGATGCTCGGCTGGTTCTGGCTGGCTAACAGCGTCAGTGACGGCACCGCCGAGCCGCTGCCTTACGTGCCGCTGATCAACCCTCTGGAGTTGGGTTTGTTGTTCGCACTGTTCGGTGTTTACGTGTGGTCGCGTAGCGCCTTGACGCAACTGGCGATTCCCAAGGCCTACGCCGAATACGCCACGCAAGCGGTCACTGGCATGTCCCTGTTCGCATTTTTCACCGCACTGGTGATGCGCGCGGCGCACCATTGGGGCGGTGTGCCGTTCGAGCTCGACGCGTTGCTCAAGTCCATGTTGGTCCAGGCCGGCCTGTCCATCGTCTGGACCCTGATGGCGCTGGGTTTGATGATCGGCGGCCATTTGCGTCATCGCCGTGAGGTCTGGTTGATCGGTGCGGCACTGATCGGCGTGGTGGTGGCGAAACTGTTCTTTGTGGAATTGAGCAACCGTGGCGGGCTGGCGCGGATCGTGTCGTTTATCGGAGTTGGCGTGTTGCTGCTGGTGGTGGGCTATTTCGCCCCGTTGCCGCCCAGGCGCGTCGAAACCGTGGCGGACACCGAGAAACCGGCACCGCAAACCGAAGGAGTGTCGTCTTGAGTCAGAAGTTGAGCCTGGTCTGGTTGGGCGTCGTTGCAATGGGCGTGGTACTGACGGCTACTGCTCAGGAAACACCGGCGGACTTCGCCACGCAAGTGTCGTTGTCCGTGAGTGGTGAAGGTCCATGGTATCGCCTTGAGCTGCCCCTGGCCGTGCAACTGAGTGCTCGGCAGACCGACCTCAGTGATGTGCGCGTGTTCAACGCCGCTGGCGAACCGCAAGCCTATGCCCTGTCACGGGCAACCGCGCAAGCTGACGACGATCCCATGCTGACCGACGTCAAATGGTTCCCGCTGTACGACTCGGCGGACGCCACCGGGCATGCCCCGAGCGTTAAGGTGCAATCGAGCGCCAATGGCACTTTGGTCCAGGTGCAGCCCTCCACTGAGCTGGAGGTGGGCGAAGAAGCTTTGCGTGGCTGGCTTCTGGACGCCAGCGCCATCAAGGCCCCGTTGCAGCAGCTGATTCTCGACTGGACCAGTGAGCGTGATGGCTTCCAGCGGTTCAGCATCGAAGCCAGCGACGATTTGCAGCATTGGCAGTCGTGGGGCGAGGGGCAACTGGCGCGATTGACGTTTGCCGATGAGCGGGTCGAGCAGCATGAGGTCAGCCTCCCGGGGCAGTCGGCACGCTATCTGCGTTTGCTGTGGGATATGCCGCAATCGGCGCCGATACTGACATCGGCGCAACTGCAAAGTGTGCGCAACTTGCCGCTGCCGTTGGTCTGGTCATACGCGTTGGCCGGCAGCAGCGTGAAAGCGGGCGAATACACCTGGCAACTGCCGAGGGTGCTGAACGTCGAGCGTTTGCAGATCGAACTGAGCCAACCCAACAGCCTGGCGCCGGTCATCCTTTCCGGGCGTCGCGACAGCACCTTGCCGTGGCAACCGTTGAGCAGTGGCCTGCTTTATCGCCTGAACCAGAGTGGCGAGGACGTGGTGCAAAACGAATTGCAGTTGCCGGGGCAGGCCGTGCAGCTGTTGAAACTGACGGTGGACGAGCGCGGCGGTGGCCTCGGCGCGCAGGCGCCAACGGTGAAGTTCGCCGTGCGCGCGACGCAATTGGTGTTTCTGGCGCGCGGACCTGGGCCCTATACGCTGGTGCTGGGCAATGCGACGGTGAAGGCGGCGAGTCTGCCGTTGTCGACGTTGATCCCCGATTACAGCCCGGCAAAGCTGGCGACGTTGGGCCGGGCGTCGGTGGATGGCGGGGTGTCGGTTACCCCGGTGTCTACAGGGCCGGTATCGACGGGCTCCGACTGGAAGAAATTCGGCCTGTGGGCGGTGCTGCTGCTCAGTGTTTTGTTTCTGGCGACGATGGCCTTCAGTCTGCTGCGCAAGCCGCCCGCCAATCCCTGAGAATGGCTGGCGCTGCGCGCCAGTTCGCGAGCAAGCCCGCTCCCACACGGGATCTGCTTCATGACATAGATAATGAGTACGCTACAGATCAAATGTGGGAGCGGGCTTGCTCGCGAATGCGGTCTGCCAGCAGCCAAAAAATAGCGAAACCTGTGACCCATCAAAGGCTCACATTCATCCCATTTCCTACTACGCTGAACCCCGCGCATGAACTCTCTTCGGCCGATCACGTCTGATAGGAGGAAATGCGCCCCGACTCGCGTTAAACTGCGCGGGTTTTTAGTCCCCCATTCCACCGGAGCCTTCCATGTCCCGCGTTACCTTGAGTCGCTATTTGATTGAGCAGACCCGCAGCAACAACACTCCTGCCGATCTGCGCTTCCTGATCGAAGTGGTGGCGCGTGCCTGCAAGGAGATCAACCACGCCGTGTCCAAAGGCGCCCTGGGTGGCGTTCTGGGCAGCATGGGCACCGAAAACGTCCAGGGCGAAGTGCAGAAGAAGCTCGACGTGATCTCCAACGAGATCCTGCTCGAAGCCAACGAATGGGGCGGTCACCTGGCCGGCATGGCGTCCGAAGAAATGGACAATGCCTACCTGATCCCGGGCAAATACCCGAAAGGCTCCTACCTGCTGGTATTCGACCCGCTGGACGGTTCGTCGAACATCGACATCAACGCCCCGGTCGGCACCATCTTCTCGGTACTGCGTTGCCCGAACGAATACCTGAGCCAGAACGAGCCCTTGAATGAAAAGGCTTTCCTGCAGCCAGGCACCCAGCAAGTGGCCGCCGGTTACGCGATCTACGGTCCACAGACCATGTTGATCCTGACTCTGGGCGACGGCGTGAAAGGTTTCACCCTGGACCGTGAAATGGGCAGTTTCGTCCTGACCCACGAGAACATCACCATTCCTGAAGCCACCCAGGAATTCGCCATCAACGCCTCCAACCAGCGTCACTGGGAAGCCCCGGTTCAGCGCTATGTCGGCGAATTGCTGGCAGGCGATGAAGGCCCGCTGAAAAAGAACTACAACATGCGCTGGGTCGCCGCGATGGTGGCCGACGTGCACCGTATCCTGACCCGTGGCGGTCTGTTCATGTACCCACGCGACAGCCGCGAGCCCTCCAAGCCGGGCAAACTGCGCCTGATGTACGAGGCTAACCCGATGTCGTTCCTGGTGGAACAAGCGGGCGGCGCGTCCACCGACGGCCACCAGCGCATTCTCGACATCCAGCCTGAAGGCCTGCACCAGCGCGTAGCGGTGTTCCTCGGCTCGAAAGAAGAAGTCGCACGCGTGACGGCCTACCACAAGGAATAAACCATGGACGCGCCCTGGCAGCCGTTGCTCGATTGGTGGTTCGGTACAGCCGAAACAGCCAGGGCAATCGCGGCTGACAAGGGCAAGTTGTGGTTCGGCAAGCGTGACAGCCAGGACCTCGAGGCGCGTGAGCGTTTCGGGGCCCAGGTCGAGCAGGCACTGACCGGCGGATTGACCGAGTGGATGCAACGTCCCGAAGGTTGGCTGGCACTGGTGCTGTTGCTCGATCAACTCCCGCGCATGATCTTTCGCGACTCCCCCAAAGCCTTTTCCGGTGACCTGCGGGCCCAGAAACTGGTCGCCCAAGGCATTGCCGCGGATTTTGATCGGCAGTTAACACCCATTCAGCGAGTGTTCATCTACCTGGTGTTCGAACACAGCGAGAACCTCGCGGTGCAGAACGAAGGCGTCTCGCGCTACATCGACCTGGTGGCGCAGCAGCCTGAGACTGATCGGGCCTTGTTTGCCGATTACCTGGATTTTGCCGAGCGGCATCAGAAGGTGATTGCGCAGTTTGGACGGTTTCCCCATCGCAATGCGGTGTTGGGGCGCGAGAGTACGGCTGAGGAATTGGTGTTTCTTTCGAAACCCGGGTCGCGCTTCTAAACGCTGCCTACGGATTGTCTTGAAGCAGCCGCTTCATCAGTAATGCTGACAGACTTTTTCGCGTATCGGCAATGATATGGACGAAGACTGTCTGTTCGCGAACCTCATAAATGGCTCTGTTCATTCCTGAGAGGATCTGTCGATACTGGCTGAGATTCAGCTTCTCGATTTCTTCCGGTATCGACTGTTGCCTTCGCTGGCAAGCCAGCTCCTACAGGGATCTTTGTTGCACCGCCGATCACTGTAGGAGCTGGCTTGCCAGCGAAGGGGTCGGAAATTGCGACTTAGATCCTGAAACTACCTACCAACTGTTTAAGCCGCGCCGCCTGCTGCTCAAGATCGGCACACGCGCGCAAGGTCGACTGCAGGTTCTCCACGCCTTCCTGGTTCAGCGTATTGATCTCGGTAATGTCGACGTTGATCGACTCCACCACGGCCGTCTGCTCTTCCGTCGCCGTCGCCACGGATTGGTTCATGCCATCGATCTCGCCGATGCGCTGGGTCACGCTGCCCAGGCGCTCGCCAGCCTGGTTGGCGATGCCGACGCTGTTTTCGCTCTGGCGCTGGCTGTCGGTCATGATGATGACCGCTTCCCGGGCGCCGACTTGCAGTTCCTCGATCATCTTCTGCACTTGCTGTGCCGAGTCCTGGGTGCGGTGGGCGAGGTTGCGCACTTCGTCGGCAACTACCGCAAATCCACGTCCGGCCTCACCGGCACGAGCGGCTTCGATCGCCGCATTGAGCGCCAGCAGGTTGGTCTGCTGGGAGATGCTGGTGATTACTTCCAGAATCTGCCCGATGTTGACGGTGTTGCTGTTGAGCGTCTCGATGTTGCCGCACGAGTCGCTGATCTTGGCCGACAGCTGGTGCATGGCCGAAATGGTTTTATCCACAACCTGCTGACCCTCTTCGGCCAACGCGCGCGCATCGCTCGAATGCTGCGAGGCGAGGGCGGCGTTCTGGGCGATTTCCTGGGCGGCGGCACCGAGCTCGTTGATCGCCGCAGCCACACTACTGGTGCGCGAGGCTTGCTGGTCGGAGTTGAACATCGACGAGTTGGAGGCGGCGACAACGCGCAGGGCCACTTCGTTGACCTGGCCCGTGGCCGAAGACACTTCGCTGATCGAGGTGTGGATGCGTTCGACGAAACGGTTGAACGACAGACCCAGTGCGCCGAATTCGTCATGGCCATGGATGGCCAGGCGTTTGGTCAGGTCGCCTTCGCCTTCGGCGATGTCGTGCATGGCACGGCCCATGGTCAGCAGCGGCTGCATCAGGAAGCTGATCAGCATGCCCAGCAAGGTGATGATGATCAGCACTGCAATCACCATGGCGATGATCGCCGAGGTGCGGAATTCGCTCAGCATCGAGAACGCGGTGTCCTGATCCAGCACCAGCGCTACGTACCAATCCGCCGATGGCACACCGTTGACGTGGGTGAAGGAGATGAACTGGCTTTTGCCGTCGATCTCGACCTCTTTCATGCCCGGGCTGACTTTCGGCGCACCGTTGGGGTAAGCATCGCTCAGGTTCTTGAGCACCCATTTGCTGTCCGGGTGAATCAGGATCTTGCCGTCGGCGCCCACGATGAAGGCATGGCCGTGGCCGCCGAAGTTCAGCGAGTTGATGATTGCACTGACGCTGGACAGGTCGATGTCGGCGCCAGCAACGCCGATCATCTGGCCCTGGCGCTGGACCGGCGTTGCCACCGTGATCACCAGTTTGCCAGAGGAGGCGGCGATGTAGGGTTCAGTGACGATGGTCTGTTGCGCGGTGTTGGCCGCTTTGTACCAGCCGCGGGTGCGCGGGTCGTAGTCTGACGCGCGATTGCCCGCAGGGACGGAGAACATCACGCCGTCGGCGCCACCGAAGTAGCTCAGCTGGAAGTTGCCGATGTAGGCGGGCAGGTCGATGACCCGTTTCAGGCTGGCGGGGGCATTGCCGTCGGCGCTGACCTGCTGGGCCATTGATTGCAGCAACTGCATGCGGCTTTCCAGCCAGGTCTGGATGTTGCTGGTGGTCAGGCTGCCCAGTTCCTGCATCGAAGCTTCGGTGCTGCTACGCAAGGTCTGGCGCTGGCGATAGTCGTTGAACAGGATGAAACAAGCGAATGCGACGGCCACCACGAGGGCGGCAGCCAACAGGATCTTGTGGCTGAATTTCATGTTTCTGGTCATGGGATGGGCTACCGCAGGAGATCGGGTCGACAAAAGGGGGGGCAAAGGCCGCGGACGTGGCTTTGCGTTGCTTGTATGTCGACTGAGCGGCGCCAAAGATTAGGCACTTTGAGCAAAAAACGACGAAATACCCGACAGCCATACGAAGCGGCTCATAATTCGTGCATAGGTAGACGAGTGGCCTGACAAATAGCCCGTCGGGCAGGGAACCAGACAGGGGTTTTCTCTTCTAAGGTTCAGCTTGGCAGTCATGCCAATCCCTTCGTCCGTGGAGTTTTACATGTCGCTGCGATCCATCGCCCTGCTGTCGTTTTGCGTGTTGCTGGCTGCGTGCAGCAAGGTCAACCAGGAAAACTACTCGAAGCTGTCGTCAGGAATGGCCAAGGCCGAGGTTGAGTCCCTGTTGGGCAAACCCGCCGATTGCTCAGGCGCGCTCGGCATGTCCAGTTGCACATGGGGCGACAAGAATAGCTTTATCAGCGTGCAGTTCGCCGGTGACAAAGTGTTGATGTTTTCCGGCCAAGGCCTGAAGTAAACCGGGGCCACGCGCCCACGGGAGAAAAACAATGAAGCGGTTATTGATCATGCTTTTTGCCGGCTTGGTGTTGGCCGGCTGTGCCAGTTCTGGCCAGGATCCGTTGGCGCCCAAGACCGTCAACAGTGTCAATCTCAAGCGCTACCAGGGTACCTGGTACGAGCTGGCGCGAATGCCGATGTACTTCCAGCGCGATTGCGCGCAATCCGAAGCCCATTACACGCTCAAGCCTGACGGTAACGTCGCGGTGTTGAATCGCTGCCTGACGGCGCAGTGGCAATGGGAAGAGGTCAAGGGCACGGCGTACCCGCAGGTACCAGGCAAGAGCGACAAGTTGTGGGTCGAGTTCGATACCTGGTTTTCCAGGCTGATTCCGGGCGTGGCGAAGGGTCAATACTGGGTGTTGTACGTCAGCGATGACTACAAGACCGCCATCGTCGGCGACCCGAGCCGTCGTTACCTGTGGCTGTTGTCGCGCACCCCGACCGTCAATGGCGTAGTGCGTGAAGAATTGCTGAGCAAGGCGCGTCAGCAGGGTTATGACACCACGCGGCTGATCTGGCGGGCGTCGGATACGCAGATGGCGAAGACCTCGAACTAAAAAGATCGCAGCCTGCGGCAGCTCCTACAGGGTAAACATCAAGCCCATGTAGGAGCTGCCGCAGGCTGCGATCTTTTGCTTTTAGCCGAGCAAATCGCGCAGGACCTGGGTGAAGGCGCGATTGCTTTCCTCTTCCCCGGCATGCCGCCCGTCACGCACGACCCACTGGCCATTGACCAGCACATCGCGCACCTGGCGATCGCCACCGGCAAACAACCAACGATTGAGAATCCCGTCGCCACTGGCGGTCGCCAGGTACGGATCGTTGCCGTCCAGCACCAGCCAATCGGCACGCTTGCCGACTTCCAGTGCGCCGATCGGTTGCCCGAGTGCCTGGGCGCCGCCGTCCAGCGCCGCATCAAACAGCGTGCGGCCGACCATCGGCTGGTCCGCGCCATACAGGCGGTTGCGCCGTTGATCACGCAGGCGCTGACCGTATTCCAGCCAGCGCAACTCTTCCACCACGCTCAATGACACATGGCTGTCGGAACCGATGCCCATGCGCCCGCCCTGGGCGAGAAAATCCACTGCCGGGAAAATCCCGTCGCCGAGGTTGGCTTCGGTGGTCAGGCACAGGCCGGCGATGGCGCGACTCTTGGCCATCGACGTGACCTCTTCCGGGTTGGCGTGGGTGGCGTGCACCAGGCACCAGCGCTGGTCGACTTCGACGTTTTCGTACAGCCATTGCAGTGGACGACGGCCGCTCCAGCTCAGGCAGTCGTCGACTTCCTTCTGCTGTTCGGCAATATGGATGTGCACCGGACATTGCTTGTCGCTGGCCGCCAGCACTTCGCTGATCTGTTGCGGCGTGACCGCGCGCAATGAGTGGAAACACAAACCCAGGGACTGAGCCGGTTGCTGCGCCAGCAACGGTTGCAGGTGCGATTGCAGTTTGAGGTAGTTTTCAGTGCTGTTGATAAAACGGCTCTGGCCGTCATTTGGCGTTTGACCGCCGAAACCGGCGTGGCTGTAGAGCACGGGAAGCAGGGTCAAACCGATACCCGCAGAACTGGCCGCCTGGCTGATCCGCAGGGCCAGTTCGGCTGGATCTGCGTAAGGCTGGCCATCGACGTCGTGATGCACATAGTGAAATTCCGCCACCGAGGTGTAACCGGCCTTGAGCATTTCGATGTACAGCTGGCGGGCAATGACGCCCAATTGCTCCGGGCTGATTTTTCCGACGAGGCGATACATCAAGTCGCGCCAGGTCCAGAAGCTGTCGTTCGGATTGCCTGCCACTTCCGCCAGCCCGGCCATGGCCCGCTGGAACGCGTGGGAGTGCAGATTCGGCATGCCCGGCAGCAGCGGACCGCTCAACCGTTCGGCGTCATCTGCATGAGAATCGGCCTGGATATGGGTCAAGACGCCGTCGGCGCTGACCTCAAGACGTACATTGTTGGCCCATCCGTTAGGCAGCAGCGCGCGTTCGGCAAAGAAGGCGGACATGGTTCAGCACCCCATCGTGTGTTATTTGTATATACATATACAGACGTTTGCCTGCCCGGTAAACTCCGGCAAGCTAGCGACATCAACCAAACGACCAAGGATTAACCGTGCCGACTCCGCCTCCAGTCTCTCCGTTGGCCGCGAACATGGGCGACAGTCCGGCGCCCCTGTACGCTCGCGTCAAACAGATGATCACCCAGCAAATCGACAGCGGTAACTGGCCGCCGCACTACCGCGTTCCGTCGGAAAGCGAGCTGGTCAGCCAGCTGGGTTTCAGCCGCATGACCATCAACCGCGCCTTGCGCGAAATGACCGCCGACGGTCTGTTGGTGCGCATGCAGGGTGTCGGCACCTTCGTTGCCGAGCCGAAGAGCCAGTCCGCCCTGTTCGAAGTGCACAACATCGCCGACGAAATCGCCTCCCGTGGCCATCGCCACACCTGCAAGGTGATCACCCTTGAAGAAGAAGCTGCGGGCTCCGAACGCGCCCTGGCGCTGGACATGCGCGAAGGGCAGAAGGTTTTCCACTCGCTGATCGTGCATTTCGAAAACGACATTCCGGTGCAAATCGAAGATCGTTTCGTCAACGCGCTGGTGGCGCCTGAGTACCTCAAGCAGGATTTCACCCTGCAAACGCCCTACGCCTACCTGAACCAGGTCGCGCCGCTGACCGAAGGCGAGCACGTGGTCGAGGCGATCCTGGCCGAGCCGTCCGAATGCAAATTGCTGCAGATTGAAAAAGGCGAGCCGTGCCTGCTGATCCGTCGCCGCACCTGGTCTGGTCGTCAGCCGGTGACCGCCGCTCGCTTGATCCACCCTGGTTCCCGTCATCGTCTGGAAGGTCGGTTCCACAAATGAATGATCTGAAAGTTTTACGCGCCAAAGATTACCCGCGCATGCCGTGGAAGAACGGCGGCGGCAGCACCGAAGAAATTACCCGCGATGCCGGTACCGGCCTGGATGGGTTCGGCTGGCGCTTGTCGATTGCCGATATCGGCGAGTCGGGCGGGTTTTCCACCTTTGCCGGTTACGAGCGGGTGATCACCGTTTTGCAGGGTGACGGCATGACCCTGACGGTGGATGGCCAGGATGCTCGGCCACTGTTACCGCTGGACCCGTTTGCCTTCAGTGGTGAAAGCAAGGTGTCCTGCACATTGCTGGGTGGGCCGATTCGCGATTTCAACCTCATTTATGCTCCGCAACGTTACGCGGCGCGGTTGCAGTGGTTGAGCGGTGAGCAGCGGTTTTTCAGCGAGGCTGGGACTGTGCTGGTGTTCAGTGTCAGTGATGCGCTGGAAGTGAAGACCGGTAACACCGTCTCGCAGCTTGGTCGGCATGATTGTCTGCAGCTCGACGGTAACGCCGGGCTGCTGGAAGTATCCAGCAATAGCGCCTGCTGCGTGATCGAACTGACAACGCGCTGATCCCCTTGCAGGAGCGAGCTTGCTCGCGAAAAACCCAAGGACGCCGCGGAGCATCTGGTTTTACGCGTTATCGTTCAAGACCATCGCGAGCAAGCTCGCTCCTACAGGGGGGAGAGCTTGCTCGCGATGTCGTTTCCCCTCTCGGATTACGTTTCCCACAGCGCACCACTTTGTTACCGAACGCCCCAGCGTGGCGCAAAACCTCGCCTAAGTAACAAAATCCTCTCGCCACAAAAATCCCCCCAGAAAAATTTCATCCACGCCAGAACCCTTATTCCAGGCGCTCTCCAGCCCTTTCAGAATTTTTCTTGAATGCTCATCCAACAAGTTGGCCGCTTGATTGCATATGCTTGTATGTACAAGTAAAGACGTATGCGTATGAGTCACGAGGACTCAACCATCGTCCACTGATTTGCCGGTGTGCACTGATGCCCATTGGCTTGCTCGCCCACTGCCTGGGTTGGTTTTTGGATTGATTGCTGAGGAGTTCTTTTCGTGACTAAATTTCGTGACGTTGAAATCCGCGCTGCCCGCGGTAACAAGCTGACCGCCAAGAGCTGGCTGACCGAAGCGCCGCTGCGCATGCTGATGAACAACCTCGACCCTGAAGTCGCCGAGAACCCTAAAGAACTGGTGGTTTACGGTGGTATCGGTCGTGCGGCACGTAACTGGGAGTGCTACGACAAGATCGTCGAAAGCCTGACCAACCTGAACGACGACGAAACCCTGCTGGTGCAATCCGGCAAGCCGGTCGGCGTGTTCAAGACCCACGCCAACGCCCCGCGTGTACTGATCGCCAACTCCAACCTGGTACCGCACTGGGCGAGCTGGGAGCACTTCAACGAACTCGACGCCAAGGGCCTGGCCATGTACGGCCAGATGACCGCCGGCAGCTGGATCTACATCGGCAGCCAGGGCATCGTCCAGGGCACCTACGAAACCTTCGTCGAAGCCGGTCGCCAGCACTACAACGATGACCTCAAGGGCAAGTGGGTACTGACCGCAGGCCTGGGTGGCATGGGCGGCGCGCAGCCTCTGGCAGCAACCCTGGCCGGTGCCTGCTCGCTGAACATCGAATGCCAGCAGGTCAGCATCGATTTCCGCCTGAAAAGCCGCTATGTCGACGAGCAAGCCAAAGACCTCGACGACGCGCTGGCCCGCATCGCCAAATACACCAAAGAAGGCAAGGCGATCTCTATCGCACTGCTGGGTAACGCCGCTGAAATCCTGCCGGAACTGGTCAAGCGCGGTGTGCGCCCGGACATGGTCACCGACCAGACCAGCGCCCACGACCCGCTCAACGGCTACCTGCCAGCCGGCTGGACCTGGGAGCAGTACCGCGCTCGCGCCCTGACCGAACCTGCTGCCGTGATCAAGGCCGCCAAGCAATCGATGGCCGTACACGTCAAGGCGATGTTGGACTTCCAGAAAATGGGCGTACCGACCTTCGACTACGGCAACAACATCCGCCAGATGGCGCAAGAAGAAGGCGTGGAAAACGCATTCGACTTCCCGGGCTTCGTACCGGCCTACATCCGCCCACTGTTCTGCCGTGGCATCGGCCCGTTCCGCTGGGCGGCACTGTCGGGTAACGCTGAAGACATCTACAAGACCGACGCCAAGGTCAAGGAACTGATCCCGGACGACGCCCACCTGCACAACTGGCTGGACATGGCCCGCGAGCGCATCAGCTTCCAGGGTCTGCCGGCACGTATCTGCTGGGTGGGCCTGGGCCTGCGCGCCAAGCTGGGCCTGGCGTTCAACGAAATGGTGCGCAGCGGTGAGCTCTCCGCGCCGATCGTGATCGGTCGCGACCATTTGGACTCAGGTTCCGTAGCGAGCCCGAACCGCGAAACCGAATCGATGCAGGACGGTTCCGATGCCGTGTCCGACTGGCCACTGCTCAACGCCCTGCTCAACACCGCGAGCGGCGCGACCTGGGTTTCCCTGCACCACGGCGGCGGCGTCGGCATGGGCTTCTCCCAGCACTCGGGCATGGTGATTGTCTGCGACGGTACCGATGAAGCGGCCGAGCGTATCGCTCGCGTGTTGCACAACGACCCGGCGACCGGCGTGATGCGTCATGCGGATGCCGGTTACCAGATCGCGATCGACTGCGCCAGGGAGCAGGGGCTGAACCTGCCGATGATTACCGGTCAATAAAACCGGCCTTGGCCGACGCAAACCTGTAGGAGCTGGCTTGCCAGCGAATGACGCACCCAGGTGTGTCAGGAAAGATGCCTTCGCGAGCAAGCTCGCTCCTACAGGGGATCACCAACCCAGAATAACAATCCACAGAGGTTGAATCATGGCTGTCAGCAGCGAACGTGCAGGCAACAAACCGTTGATCGAGAAGCGCTCGATCGACTACATCCCGGAGGCGGAAAGACACGGTCGTCTGTTTAGCCAGTTCACCCTGTGGATGGGTGCCAACCTGCAAATCACCGCGATTGTCACCGGGGCCCTGGCCGTGGTGCTCGGCGGTGATGTGTTCTGGTCGTTGATCGGTCTGTTGATCGGCCAACTGATCGGTGGCGGCGTCATGGCGCTGCATGCGGCGCAAGGGCCCAAGCTGGGCCTGCCGCAGATGATCTCCAGCCGTGTGCAGTTCGGCGTGTATGGCGCGGCGATCCCGATCGTGCTGGTGTGCCTGATGTACCTGGGCTTCACCGCAACGGGGACCGTGCTTTCCGGCCAGGCGCTGGGCCAGTTGTTTGGCGTCAGCGACACCGTCGGTATCCTTCTTTTCGCCAGTGTCATCGTGCTGGTCACGGTGCTCGGTTACCGAGTGATCCATTGGATCGGCCGTGTTGCCAGTGTCATTGGCGTGATTGCCTTTGTGTATCTGTTCAGCCGTCTGATCAGCCAGGTTGATGTTGGCGCGCTGTTGCAGATCCGCCACTTCAGCTGGAGCAGTTTCCTGCTCGCGGTGTCGCTCGCGGCATCCTGGCAGATCGCCTTCGGCCCTTATGTGGCTGACTACTCTCGCTACCTGCCGAGCAAGGTTTCCTCGGTGAAAACCTTTTTCGCCGCAGGCGCAGGTTCGGTGATTGGTGCACAGGTGGCGATGGTCCTCGGCGTGTTCGCTGCCGCTTCGGCGAACGGCCAATTCGCCGGCCACGAAGTGGCCTACATCGTTGGCCTGGGTGGTACCGGTGCCACCGCTGCGCTGCTGTACTTCAGCATCGCGTTCGGCAAGGTCACCATTTCCACGCTGAACTCCTACGGCAGCTTCATGTGCATTGCGACCATCATCAGCGGCTTCCAGGGTGACCTGAAAGTATCGCGCTTGCAGCGCCTACTCTTCGTGCTGGTCATCGTCGGTGCTGCGACCCTGATGGCGTTGCTTGGCCAGCACTCGTTCCTCGGTGCGTTCAAGTCCTTCATCCTGTTCCTGCTGGCGTTCTTTACGCCATGGAGCGCGATCAACCTGGTGGACTACTACTGCATCACTCGCGAACGTTATGACGTGCCGGCGCTGTCCGATCCGAACGGTCGCTATGGCCGTTGGAACGCCCTCGGTATCAGCGTCTATGTTTTCGGTGTGCTGGTGCAGCTGCCGTTCATCTCCACCAAGTTCTACACCGGTCCGCTGGTGGCGGCCCTGGGCGATGTGGATATTTCCTGGATCATCGGCCTGGTGGTTCCCGCAGCCCTGTATTACCTGTGTGCGAAAAAATGGCACGGCTCAGTGCCCGATCATTTGATCCTGCCGGTCGAGCAGGACGTGGTCACCGAACAAAAGCAGACTGTCGGTCGCGCTGCGGCGCAGGCCTGATTGGACGTGGACAGGGCTGGATGCCTCTTGACTGCCGTAAGCCAATTCATGATTAGGAGCGTCACTACAATGAAATCGAACAAGACCCTGCTGACCACATTGCTATCCATGGGCCTGCTGGCCAGCGCCGGCGCCTCTCAGGCAGCGGGCTGGTGCGAGTCTGGCAAACCGGTGAAATTCGCCGGCCTGAACTGGGAAAGCGCCATGTTGCTGACCGACGTGATGCAACTGGTTCTGGAAAAAGGCTACGACTGCAAGACCGACAGCCTGCCAGGCAACTCCATCACCATGGAAAACGCCCTGGGCAGCAACGACATCCAGGTGTTTGCCGAAGAGTGGGTTGGCCGCAGCGAGGTCTGGAACAAGGCCGAGAAGGCCGGCAAGGTCGTCGGTGTCGGTGCTCCGGTCGTCGGCGCGGTCGAAGGCTGGTACGTGCCGCGCTATGTGATCGAAGGCGATGCCAAGCGTAAGCTGGAAGCCAAGACCCCGGACCTGAAGAATATTGCCGACCTGGGCAAATATGCGGCGGTGTTCAAGGACGCCGAAGAACCCTCCAAAGGGCGTTTCTACAACTGCCCGGCCGGCTGGACCTGTGAGCTGGACAACAGCGAAATGCTGAAAAGCTACGGCCTGGAAAGCACCTACACCAACTTCCGCCCAGGCACCGGCCCGGCACTCGATGCCGCCGTGCTGTCGAGCTACAAGCGTGGCGAGCCGATCCTGTTCTACTACTGGTCGCCGACGCCGCTGATGGGCCAGGTCGACGTGGTGAAGCTGGAAGAGAAACCAGGCGTGAACAAGACCGTGACCATCAAGGTCGGCCTGTCCAAGACCTTCCACGACGAAGCGCCGGAACTGGTGGCCGTGCTGGAAAAGGTCAACGTGCCAATCGACCTGCTGAACCAGAACCTGGCCCGCATGACCAAAGAGCGGATCGAGTCGCCAAAACTGGCCAAGATCTTCTTGAAGGAACATCCTGAAGTCTGGCACGCATGGGTGAGCGAAGACGCAGCCAAGAAAATCGACGCGGCCTTGTAGGTTGGGCTTCTCCGGCTGCCGACGACGGCAGTCGGATGCTTGATCGCAACCCCTTGATTGAGAGTCTCTTATGTTTCCCGAAAGCTTTACCTTTTCCATCGCCGACTGGGTCAACGGTTGGGTCGATTCGCTGGTCACCAACTACGGCGACGTGTTCCGGCACATCTCCGACACCCTGTTGTGGGCCATCGTCAATCTCGAAAGCCTGCTGCGCGCAGCGCCCTGGTGGCTGATGCTGGCCATCGTGGCGGGCGTGGCCTGGCACGCGACCCGCAAGGTCGTGACCACCGCCGTGATCGTCGGCCTGCTGTTCCTGGTGGGCGCGGTCGGCCTCTGGGACAAGCTGATGCAGACCCTGGCGCTGATGATGGTGGCCACGGTCATCTCGGTGCTGATCGGCGTGCCGCTGGGCATTCTCTCGGCCCGCAGCAATCGCTTGCGTTCGGTGCTGATGCCGTTGCTGGACATCATGCAGACCATGCCGAGCTTCGTGTACCTGATCCCGGTACTGATGCTGTTCGGCCTGGGCAAGGTCCCGGCGATCTTCGCCACCGTGATCTACGCGGCGCCGCCGCTGATCCGTCTGACCGACCTGGGGATTCGCCAGGTTGACGGCGAGGTGATGGAAGCGATCAACGCCTTCGGTGCCAACCGTTGGCAGCAACTGTTCGGCGTGCAATTGCCGCTGGCCCTGCCGAGCATCATGGCCGGGATCAACCAGACCACCATGATGGCCCTGTCGATGGTGGTGATCGCCTCGATGATCGGTGCCCGTGGCCTGGGCGAAGACGTGCTGGTGGGGATTCAGACCCTCAACGTCGGACGCGGCCTCGAAGCCGGTCTGGCGATCGTGATTCTGGCCGTCGTGATCGACCGCATTACACAGGCGTACGGTCGTGCACGGCATGAGGTGAGCAAATGAACAACGCAACCGTGAGCAAGATCGAAGTCAAGAACGTCTTCAAGATTTTCGGCAACCGTTCCAAGGAAGCGCTGGCGATGGTCGGCCAGGGCAAGACCAAGGATCAGGTGCTGGCCGAAACCGGCTGCGTGGTCGGCGTGAACGATCTGTCCCTGAGCATCGGCAGCGGCGAGATCTTCGTGATCATGGGCCTGTCGGGTTCCGGCAAATCCACTCTGGTGCGCCACTTCAACCGCCTGATCGACCCGACCAGCGGCGCGATCCTGGTGGACGGCGTGGACATCCTGCAATACGACATGGAAGCCTTGCGCGAATTTCGTCGTCGCAAGATCAGCATGGTGTTCCAGAGCTTCGGCCTGTTGCCGCACAAGAGCGTGCTGGACAACGTCGCCTACGGCTTGAAGATCCGCGGAGAGAGCAAGCAGATGTGCGCCGAGCGCGCGCTGCACTGGATCAACACCGTGGGCCTCAAGGGCTACGAAAACAAATACCCGCACCAGCTTTCCGGCGGCATGCGCCAGCGTGTGGGCCTGGCCCGTGCGTTGGCGGCGGACACCGACATCATCCTGATGGACGAAGCCTTCAGTGCCCTCGACCCGCTGATTCGCGCCGAGATGCAGGACCAGTTGCTGGAACTGCAAAAGACCCTGCACAAGACCATCGTCTTCATCACCCACGACCTCGACGAGGCCGTGCGCATCGGCAACCGCATCGCGATCCTCAAGGATGGCCGCCTGATCCAGGTCGGCACGCCGAAAGAGATCCTGCATTCGCCGGCGGATGAGTATGTCGACCGCTTTGTGCAGCGTCGGGCAGCGGTGGTTTAAAGATTTGCGGTGAATGTGCTGGCCTCTTCGCTGGCAAGCCAGCTCCTACAAGGTGTACGCAATCCCCTGTAGGAGCTGGCTTGCCAGCGAAGGCGGCGGTGAAGCTGCATCAATATTTGGATGAGGTTGAAGATGTCCCAGGCTGAAAAAATCGTTATCACCGAGAAGCAGGTCACCTGGCAGGACGTGGTCGCCGTCGCCCGTCATGGCGCGCAACTCGAGCTGTCGGCGCCGATCTGGTCGCGGATTGAAAACGCCCAGGCCATCGTCCAGCGCATCGTCAGCAGCGGCGAGCGCGCCTACGGCATCAACACCGGTTTGGGCGCACTGTGCAACGTTTCGCTGCAGGACGAGCAGCTCAGCCAGTTGTCGCGCAACACTTTGCTCAGCCACGCCTGTGGCGTCGGCGCGCCGCTGAGCAACGAGCAGACCCGCTCGATCATGTGCGCCGCCGTCGTCAACTACAGCCACGGCAAATCCGGCCTGCACCGCCAGGTAGTCGAGGCGCTGCTGGCGTTGCTCAACCGTGGCATCACCCCGCAAGTGCCATCCCAGGGCTCCGTAGGCTACCTGACCCACATGGCCCACATCGGTATCGCATTGCTGGGTGTCGGCAATGTCAGCTATCGCGGGCAGATCGTTTGCGCGCAGCAGGCCCTGGCCGAAGAAGGGCTGCAACCGGTCAAGCTGGGTGCCAAGGATGGTCTGTGCCTGGTCAACGGTACGCCCTGCATGACCGGCCTGAGTTGCCTGGCCATTGCCGATGCCACGCACCTGCTGGAATGGGCCGACGTGATCGGTGCCATGAGCTTCGAGGCCCAGCGCGGGCAGATCGACGCGTTCGATGCCGAAATCATCGCGCTCAAGCCGCACCCGGGCATGCAGCAGGTCGGCATCAACCTGCGTGCGTTGCTCGACGGCAGCGAAGTGATTGCCCAGAGCAAGGGCATTCGCACGCAGGATGCCTTGAGCATTCGATCGATTCCGCAGGTGCACGGTGCTGCTCGCGACCAGTTGCTGCACGCGACCCGGCAGATCGAAACCGAACTCAACAGCGCCACCGACAACCCGCTGGTGCTGGGCACCGCGGACAACTACCGCGTCGTTTCCCAGGCTAACCCGCACGGCCAGTCCGTGGCGCTGGCGGCAGACCTGCTGGCCATCGCCATGGCCGAAATCGGCTCCATCGCCGAGCGTCGTCTCGACCGTTTGATCAACCCGCATGTCAGCGGTCTGCCGGCGTTTCTGGTGGCCAACCCGGGCGTGAACTCCGGGATGATGATCGTGCAATACGTCGCTGCCTCGCTGTGTGCAGAAAACCGCCAATTGGCGCAACCGGCGGTACTCGACAACTACGTCACCTCTGGCCTGCAGGAAGATCACCTGAGCCTGGGCACCAACGCCGCGCTGAAGCTGCATCGTGCCCTGGAAAACTGCACACAGATCCTCGCCATCGAGTACCTGCTGGCAGCCCAGGCGTTCGAGTTCCTGAAAGAACAGCGTTTCGGCGCTGGCACCGATGCGGCGTGGCGTCTGCTGCGTCAGCGCGTCCCGGCTTACGATCAGGACCGTTGGCTGGCGCCGGACATCGCTGCCGCTGCTGGGGTTTTGAAAGAACCGAATTTGCTGCGCAAGGCTTTGCCGAACCTGAACTGATTTCTAAATAAGCCAGCGTGCCAAGGCGCCAGCCCCCCAAAAGGTGGGAAGCGACGGACAACGGACATCTCCGGAGCGTCTGGTTAGTTAATAAAAACTCTCAAAAGGAGAATGAATGTGACTGCGCTTAATTTGATCCCTGGCCAACTGACCCTCGCCCAACTGCGTGACGTGTACCAGCAACCGGTGAAACTGACCCTCGACAACAGCGCCGCGGCCCAGATCGAAGCCAGCGTTGCCTGCGTGGAACAGATTCTCGCCGAGAACCGCACCGCCTACGGCATCAACACCGGTTTCGGCCTGCTGGCCTCGACCCGCATCGCCAGCGAAGACCTGGAAAACCTGCAGCGCTCGCTGGTGCTGTCCCACGCGGCCGGTGTCGGCCAGCCGATCAGCGACGACCTGGTGCGCCTGATCATGGTGCTCAAGGTCAACAGCCTGAGCCGTGGTTTCTCCGGTATCCGCCGGGTAGTGATCGATGCGCTGATCGCCCTGATCAACGCCGAGGTTTATCCGCACATTCCGCTGAAAGGTTCGGTGGGTGCATCCGGTGACCTGGCGCCTCTGGCCCACATGTCGCTGGTGCTGCTGGGTGAAGGCAAGGCTCGCTACAAGGGCGAGTGGATGGAAGCCACCGAAGCGCTGAAAGTTGCTGGCCTGACCCCGCTGACCCTGGCGGCGAAAGAAGGCCTGGCGCTGCTCAACGGCACTCAGGTTTCCACCGCGTTTGCCCTGCGTGGCCTGTTCGAAGGCGAAGACCTGTTCGCCGGTGCCTTGGCACTGGGTGGCCTGACCGTTGAAGCGGTATTGGGCTCGCGCTCGCCGTTCGACGCACGTATCCATGCTGCCCGTGGCCAGAAAGGCCAGATCGACGCCGCTGCCGCTTACCGCGACCTGCTGGGCGAGCGCAGTGAAGTCTCCGACTCTCATGAAAACTGCGAGAAGGTCCAGGACCCGTACTCCCTGCGCTGCCAGCCGCAAGTCATGGGCGCGTGCCTGACCCAGTTCCGTCAGGCCGCCGAAGTGCTGGCCGTCGAAGCCAACGCCGTTTCCGACAACCCGCTGGTATTTGCCGCTGAAGGCGACGTGATCTCCGGCGGTAACTTCCACGCCGAACCGGTGGCCATGGCTGCTGACAACATGGCCCTGGCCATCGCTGAAATCGGCTCCCTGAGCGAGCGCCGTATCTCGCTGATGATGGACAAGCACATGTCGCAACTGCCGCCGTTCCTGGTGGCTAACGGTGGCGTGAACTCCGGCTTCATGATCGCCCAGGTGACCGCCGCGGCACTGGCCAGCGAAAACAAGGCGCTGTCCCATCCGCATTCGGTGGACAGCCTGCCGACTTCCGCCAACCAGGAAGACCATGTATCCATGGCTCCTGCGGCTGGCAAGCGTCTGTGGGAAATGGCCGAGAACACCCGTGGGATTCTCGCCGTTGAATGGCTGGCAGCGGTGCAGGGCCTGGATTTGCGCAACGGCCTGAAGAGCTCGCCGAAACTGGAAAAGGCCCGGGCGATTCTGCGTAACGAAGTGCCGTTCTATGAGAAGGACCGTTTCTTTGCGCCGGACATCAACGCTGCGAGCGAGTTGCTGGCTTCGCGTTGCTTGAACGAGTTGGTATCGGCGAAGCTTTTGCCTAGCCTGTGATGGACTCATCGCCAGCAGGCTGGCTCCCACCCAACCGTGGGAGCCAGCCTGCTGGCGATTCGATTTTGAATACTGTGGAGACTAAGGGATGAAAACCCTCTGGCAACACTGCCACGTCGCAACCATGGCGCAAGGCGTCTACTCGATCATCGAGGACGCGGCCATCGTGACGTCCGGTGCGCTCATCGAGTGGGTCGGCCCGCGCGCTGAACTGCCGGCGGGCGAATACCCGGCGGTCAATGATTTGAATGGGGCCTGGGTCACGCCAGGCCTGATCGACTGCCACACCCACACGGTGTTCGGCGGTAACCGCAGCGGTGAATTCGAGCAGCGCCTGCAAGGCGTCAGCTACGCGGAAATCGCCGCCAGCGGCGGCGGCATCGCCAGCACCGTGCGTGCCACTCGCGCGGCCAGCGAAGACGAGCTGTTCGCCAGCGCCGCCAAGCGCCTGAAAAGCCTGATGCGCGATGGCGTCACCAGCATCGAGATCAAATCCGGATACGGCCTCGACCTCGCCAACGAACGCAAGATGCTGCGTGTAGCGCGTCGCCTTGGCGCCGAACTGCCGGTCAGCGTGCGCAGCACCTGCCTGGCGGCTCACGCCTTGCCACCGGAATATGCCGATCGGGCCGACGATTACATCGATCACATCTGCAGCGACATGCTCCCGGCCCTGGCCGCCGAAGGGCTGGTGGACGCGGTGGATGCGTTCTGTGAATACCTGGCGTTTTCACCTGCCCAGGTCGAGCGCGTATTCATCACCGCCCAGGAACTGGGCCTGCCGGTGAAGCTGCACGCCGAGCAGCTTTCGTCCCTGCACGGTTCGAGCCTGGCGGCGCGTTACCACGCACTGTCGGCCGATCATCTGGAATTCATGACCGAAGACGACGCCATCGCCATGGCCAAGTCCGGCACAGTGGCGGTGTTGCTGCCCGGCGCCTTCTACTTCCTGCGCGAGACCCAGTTGCCGCCGATGGAGGCCTTGCGCAAGCACGGCGTGAAAATCGCCATCGCCACCGACCTCAACCCCGGCACCTCGCCGGCGCTGTCGTTGCGCTTGATGCTGAACATGGCCTGCACCTGTTTCCGCATGACCCCGGAAGAGGCCCTGGCTGGCGCGACCCTCCATGCCGCGACCGCGTTGGGCATGGCTGACACCCACGGTTCGCTTGAGGCCGGCAAGGTTGCGGATTTCGTTGCCTGGCACATCGATCGCCCGGCCGACCTGTGCTACTGGCTGGGCGGAGACCTGGAAAAACGCGTCGTGCGCCACGGCGTCGAATCAAGTCTGTAGGAGATCTGTTGTGGATAAGGTTCTGAACTTCAAACAAGGCCGCGTACCGCTGCTGATCAGCATGCCCCACGCCGGCGTGCGCCTGACCCCGGCGGTCGAAGCCGGATTGATCCCCGACGCGAAAAGCCTGCCGGACACCGACTGGCACATCCCGAAGCTTTACGATTTCGCCGCCGAGCTGGGTGCCAGCACCCTGGCCGCCGAGTATTCGCGATTCGTCATCGACCTCAACCGGCCGTCCGACGACAAGCCTTTGTATGTGGGCGCCACCACCGGTCTGTACCCGGCGACACTGTTCGATGGCATCCCGTTGTTCCGCGAAGGCCTTGAGCCCTCTGCCGATGAACGTGCAACCTATCTGGAGCAGATCTGGACGCCGTACCACAGCACCTTGCAGAACGAGCTGGCTCGACTGAAAGCCGAGTTCGGCTACGCGCTGTTGTTCGATGCGCACTCGATCCGCTCGATCATCCCGCACCTGTTCGACGGCAAGTTGCCGGACTTCAACCTCGGTACCTTCAATGGCGCCAGTTGCGATCCGCAGCTGGCCTCGCAGCTGGAAGCCATCTGCGCCGGTCATCCGGATTACAGCCATGTGTTGAACGGACGCTTCAAAGGCGGCCACATCACCCGGCATTACGGTAATCCGGCAGAAAACATTCACGCCGTGCAACTGGAGCTGGGGCAGTGCACGTACATGGAAGAGTTCGAGCCGTTCCGTTATCGGCCGGACCTGGCGGAGCCGACGCGGGTGGTATTGAAAGAGTTGTTACAAGGTTTGCTCGCGTGGGGTAAGGAACGCTACAAACGCTGAATGCCAACGCAATTCCCCCGGTAGGAGCTGCCGCAGGCTGCGATCTTTTGATCTTGAAAAATCAGAATCAAAAGATCGCAGCCTGCGGCAGCTCCTACAGGGGGCATGCTCATTGACGTAATTCGGGTTTATGATGCCCAACGGCAGAATAATAGAAGTCCCCCCAGGGATGACCTCGACCCCTTACGGAGCGCGCAATGCAGACTTTGTACCCGCAGATCAAACCCCACGCCCGGCACGATCTGGCCGTCGACGAGACCCACACGCTGTATGTCGACGAAAGCGGTTCGCCGAAAGGTTTGCCGGTGGTGTTCATTCACGGCGGCCCCGGTGCCGGTTGCGATGCCGCGAGTCGCTGTTACTTCGATCCCAACCTGTACCGCATTGTCACCTTCGACCAGCGCGGTTGCGGTCGTTCCACCCCCCACGCGAGTCTGGAAAACAACACCACCTGGGACCTGGTCGCCGACCTCGAGCGGATCCGCCAGCACCTGGGCATCGACAAGTGGGTGCTGTTCGGCGGTTCCTGGGGGTCGACCCTGGCGCTGGCCTACGCGCAAACCCATCCGGAGCGCGTGCACGGGCTGATCCTGCGCGGGATTTTTCTCTGCCGCCCGCAGGAAATCGAATGGTTCTATCAAGCGGGCGCCAGTCGCCTGTTCCCGGATTACTGGCAGGACTACATTGCGCCGATCCCGGCGGACGAGCGCCATGACCTGCTCAACGCCTTCCACAAACGCCTGACCGGCAACGACCAGATCGCCCAGATGCACGCGGCCAAGGCCTGGTCCACCTGGGAAGGTCGCACCGCCACCCTGCGTCCGAACCCGATGGTCGTCGATCGCTTCTCCGAGCCGCAGCGTGCGCTGTCCATCGCCCGTATCGAATGCCACTATTTCACCAACAATGCCTTCCTTGAGCCGAACCAGCTGATTCGCGACATGGGCAAGATCGCTCATTTGCCAGGAGTGATCGTCCACGGTCGCTATGACGTGATCTGCCCGCTGGATAACGCCTGGGAACTGCACCAGGCCTGGCCCAATAGCGAACTGCAAATCATCCGTGACGCGGGCCATGCCGCTGCCGAACCGGGCATTACCGATGCATTGGTGCGTGCTGCCGATAAAATGGCGCGGCGTTTGCTCGACCTCGCCCCCGAAGAAGCATGAAAGGTCTGCTGCAACGCGTGCGCGGCGCGCGAGTCGAGGTGGCGGGGGAGGTGGTCGGCGCGGTCGACCAGGGTTTGCTGGTGCTGGTAGCCGTCGAGCCGGACGACACGCGGGCCAGCGCCGACAAACTTCTCAATAAGCTGCTTAACTATCGAGTGTTCAGCGACGCTGAGGGCAAGATGAACCTGTCCCTGGCGGATGTGGGTGGCGAGTTGCTGCTGGTCTCGCAGTTCACCCTGGCCGCCGACACCAGGAGCGGGCTGCGTCCGAGTTTTTCGACCGCGGCCCCTCCGGCCTTGGGTGAGGAGCTGTTCGACTATCTATTAAGCAAAGCGAAACAGGTGCATGGCACTGTGGCATCAGGTAGATTCGGCGCGGATATGCAGGTGCACCTGGTCAATGACGGCCCGGTCACCTTCCTGTTACAGACCTGAAAGCGTTTGAAACATCTTTTTAAGCGCTTTTCGACTGAAAACAGGCGTTTTCCCCGATAAATACTTTGTTACCCCTGATGCGTTGTAACGCGGCCTACTAGATAATCGCGCGCTACGGGGATCAGCGTTCGTTGGTCCATTTTGACTTAGGTAGAGACTTGTCCGGATCCGATTGGGGAATCATTTTGCCCCAGCGGAGTCGGAACAATGCTCGCCAACTTGGCAAGAGTGGTCTGCAGGACCGGTTTTTTCCCACCGGATGCCTACAGGCCCTTTAACTGGCCGTTGGTTTTTTGATCTGTTTTCGGCGAGGGTTGCTCGTGATTGTTAGTCCCTGTAACGCACCAAAATTGACTGCCAAACGGTTTCGTAGCGCATTGGTAGCGGGCTCGGCACTCCTGTGCCTGCTCAGCGCCGGCCAGCTTTGGGCATTCAATCTGGATGATGTATCGGTTAAGGCAAAAGAGCTGGCCGGGCAAAAGTACGAAGCGCCGCGCAGCAACCTGCCGAACGAATTTCGCGAGATGAAATTCGCCGACTATCAGAAAATTCGCTTCCTGACTGAAAAAGCCGAATGGGCCGATCAGAAGACCCCGTTCAAGCTTTCGTTCTATCACCAGGGCATGCATTTCGATACGCCGGTGAAAATCAACGAAATCACGGCGAACAGCGTCGAAGAGATCAAGTACGACCCAAGTCGTTTCGATTTCGGCGACGTCAAGTTCGACCCAAAGGCCACCGAACAGCTCGGTTACGCCGGTTTCCGTGTCCTCTACCCGGTCAACAAGGCTGACAAGCAAGACGAAATCATGACCATGCTTGGCGCGAGCTACTTCCGCGTTGTCGGTAAGGGTCACGTCTACGGTTTGTCCGCTCGCGGCATGGCGATCGATACCGCCTTGCCGTCCGGCGAAGAATTCCCGCGGTTTCGCGAGTTCTGGATTCAACAGCCAAAACCGGGCGACAAGCACCTGGTGATCTTCGCCCTGCTGGATTCGCCACGGGCCACTGGTGCCTATCGCCTGACCCTGCGTCCGGGCAGCGACACCATTGTCGACGTCAAGGCGCAGATGTTCCTGCGTGACAAGGTCGGCAAACTGGGCATCGCACCACTGACCAGCATGTTCCTGTTCGGCGCCAACCAGCCGTCGAAAGTGCTCAACTATCGCCGTGAATTGCACGATTCCAGCGGCCTCGCTATCCATGCCGGCAACGGCGAGTGGATCTGGCGTCCGCTGAACAACCCGAAACACCTGGCGGTGAGCAACTTCTCGGTCGAGAACCCGCGCGGCTTTGGCTTGCTGCAACGTGGCCGTGACTTCAGCCACTACGAAGACCTCGACGACCGCTACGACAAGCGCCCAAGCGCCTGGATCGAACCGAAGGGCGACTGGGGCAAGGGCTCCGTCGATCTGGTAGAGATTCCGACCGCCGACGAAACCAACGACAATATCGTGGCTTTCTGGAGCCCGGAGAAGATGCCGGAGCCAGGCCAGCCGCTGGACTTCGCCTATCGCATGCACTGGACCATGGACGAAGCGGCGCTGCACGCACCGGACAGTGCCTGGGTCAGCCAGACCCTGAAATCCACCGGTGACGTCAAGCAGTCGAACCTGATTCGTCAGCCGGACGGCAGCGTTGCCTATCTGGTGGACTTTGAAGGTCCTTCCTTGGCGGCACTGGCACCGGATACCGATGTGCGCAGCCAGGTCAGCGTCGGCGAAAACGCCGAACTGGTCGAGAACAGCGTGCGCTACAACCCTGAAACCAAGGGCTGGCGCCTGACCCTGCGCATGAAGATCAAGGACCCGAGCAAGTCCACCGAGATGCGTGCTGCACTGGTGCAGAACATCGTGCCAGCCGATCTGGCCAAGACTTCGCTTCCAGTGTCTAACTCTTCCGTTGCCAAGGCAGACAAGGTTGCTGCCAAGCAAGCGGAGAAAGCCGACAAGGAAGCGAAGGCCGCCGAAGCCAAGCAGGCCGAAGCCAAGCCAGTTGCAGATGCCAAGGATGCGGCGAACAACAAAGACGCCAAGCAGCCTGCTGCTGACGCGGCCCAAGCCACACCGGAATCGGCATCGACTGAAGAAGTCCTGACCGAGACCTGGAGCTATCAGTTGCCTGCCGATGAGTAATTCTCAAGTACAGCCAGAGACGCTTTCCGAGTATCTGGCACATCTGCCAATGACCGACCAGCAGCGCGCGGAACTCGCGGGCTGCCGGTCCTTCAGCGAATTGCACGAGCGTCTGTCGTCTTCCACATTCGACACTCCGGCCGAGGCCGCCCAGGCATCGGTCGGCAAGCGCCTGACCCTGAGCACCGCCGAAGAATTGCAGGACGCCGAAATGCTGGCGCTCGACGTCAGTGGTCGGGTCGTCCTCAAGGCGACCCCGCCAATTCGCCGGACCAAGGTCGTGCCGGAACCGTGGCGGACCAATATCCTGGTGCGAGGCTGGCGACGCCTGACCGGCCGCACCAACCCGCCGAAGCCGCCGAAGGATGAGAACGTATTGCCGGCAGCGCGCTGGCGCACGGTCGGTTCGATCCGTCGCTACATCCTGTTGGTACTGATGCTCGGCCAGACCATCGTCGCCGGCTGGTTCATGAAAGGCCTCATGCCGTACCAGGGCTGGTCGTTCGTCGACCTCGAAGAAGTCCTGCACCAACCGTTGCTGCAAACCGCCACGCAGGTGCTGCCATACGCCTTGCAGACCAGCATCCTGATCCTGTTCGGGATTCTGTTCTGCTGGGTCTCGGCCGGGTTCTGGACCGCGCTGATGGGCTTTCTCGAGTTGCTCACCGGTCACGATAAATACCGTATCTCCGGTAAAAGTGCCGGCAACGAGCCGATTCCGAAGGACGCGCGCACTGCATTGGTGATGCCGATCTGTAACGAAGACGTGCCTCGGGTATTCGCTGGTCTGCGTGCAACGTTCGAGTCGGTAGCCGCCACGGGTGACCTGGATCGCTTTGACTTCTTTGTCCTCAGCGACAGTAACGACGCCGACATCTGCGTCGCCGAACAGCAGGCCTGGCTGGACGTCTGCCGCGAAGCCAAGGGCTTCGGCAAGATCTTCTATCGCCGTCGCCGTCGCCGTGTGAAGCGTAAGAGCGGCAACCTCGACGACTTCTGCCGTCGCTGGGGTGGTGACTACAAGTACATGGTCGTGCTCGACGCCGACTCGGTGATGAGCGGCGAGTGCCTGACCAGTCTGGTACGCCTGATGGAAGCCACGCCGGACGCCGGGATCATCCAGACCGCGCCACGTGCGTCGGGCATGGACACCCTGTATGCACGCATGCAGCAGTTCGCCACTCGTGTGTACGGTCCGCTGTTCACCGCCGGCCTGCACTTCTGGCAGTTGGGCGAATCCCACTACTGGGGTCACAACGCGATCATCCGCATGAAGCCGTTCATCGAGCACTGCGCCCTGGCGCCGTTGCCGGGCAAAGGCGCGTTCGCCGGTGCGATCCTGTCCCACGACTTCGTCGAAGCCGCGCTGATGCGCCGTGCCGGCTGGGGCGTGTGGATTGCCTATGACTTGCCGGGCAGCTACGAAGAGCTGCCGCCGAACCT
>Ga0160454_100331_pt1 | contig 33997 bp, 31 predicted proteins | sample HID1971M_E6MG_FD_108218 | JGI IMG/M metagenome (GOLD analysis project Ga0160454, IMG submission 108218) | Enriched millipede-associated microbial communities from UW Madison campus, WI, USA - HID1971M_E6 MG | ecosystem: Host-associated > Arthropoda: Insects > Digestive system > Unclassified ... | reverse complement strand
GTCTGGTGATGACGGCGGAGGGGTTCCACGCGTACCCATCCCGAACACGACCGTTAAGCCCTCCAGCGCCGATGGTACTTGGACCGCAGGGTCCTGGGAGAGTAGGACGTCGCCAGGCTGGATTCATAGTTTTACATTGCTTACCATTCCCTGATAGCTCAGTTGGTAGAGCACTCGACTGTTAATCGAGTTGTCACAGGTTCGAGTCCTGTTCGGGGAGCCATTTGGAGAGGTGTCCGAGTTGGTCGAAGGAGCACGATTGGAAATCGTGTAGGCGTCTAAAGCGTCTCGAGGGTTCGAATCCCTCTCTCTCCGCCATAAATTTTCAGGTAAGTATGGCCCCTTGGTCAAGCGGTTAAGACACCTCCCTTTCACGGAGGTAACAGGGGTTCGAATCCCCTAGGGGTCACCATTTCTTTCATAAGAAATTTCCAGAATTTGAGGGTTGCATTACATAAGCGATATAAGGTATGATAATAAATGTCGCTTTAACGGGCAACATACTCAACAACGACGCGGGGTGGAGCAGCCCGGTAGCTCGTCGGGCTCATAACCCGAAGGCCGCAGGTTCAAATCCTGCCCCCGCAACCAAACATCATCTCGGCTCATTACCGAGTACACGCGGAGCCGTGGTGTAGAGGCCTAACATGCCTGCCTGTCACGCAGGAGACCGCGGGTTCGAATCCCGTCGGCTCCGCCATTTTCCTTCAAGGAAGCATGTAAGGCTCGATAGCTCAGCTGGTAGAGCAGAGGACTGAAAATCCTCGTGTCGGCGGTTCGATTCCGTCTCGAGCCACCATAAAGACAACTTAACACTAAGCCGACTTAGCTCAATTGGTAGAGCAACTGACTTGTAATCAGTAGGTTGGGGGTTCAAGTCCTCTAGTCGGCACCATTTCTCTCCTAAACGTGGAGGATTAGCGAAGTGGCCAAACGCGGGAGACTGTAAATCTCTTCCTTCGGGTTCGGTGGTTCAAATCCATCATCCTCCACCATCATGTTTTTAATGCTTAGGGGCATAGTTTAAGGGTAGAACAGCGGTCTCCAAAACCGTTAGTGTGGGTTCAATTCCTGCTGCCCCTGCCAATTAAATGCTTCACAATTCATGGCGATCGTGGCGAAGTGGTTAACGCATCGGTTTGTGGATCCGACATTCGGGGGTTCAATTCCCCTCGATCGCCCCATTTACATCAATTTTGTTGGGGATTAGCCAAGCGGTAAGGCAACGGACTTTGACTCCGTCACTCCTAGGTTCGAATCCTAGATCCCCAGCCATTTTCACTGCACAGGTGAACCTAATGCGCGGAAATAGCTCAGTGGTAGAGCATCTCGTTGCCAACGAGAAGGTCGCGGGTTCGAATCCCGTTTTCCGCTCCATCTCAATCTTGAATCTGGCGCCATAGCCAAGTGGTAAGGCAGAGCTCTGCAAAAGCTTTACCCCCAGTTCGAGTCTGGGTGGCGCCTCCAAAAACCTCAAAGCTTGCGCCCTTAGCTCAGCTGGATAGAGCGTTTGACTACGAATCAAAAGGTCAGGAGTTCGAATCTCTTAGGGCGCGCCAGTAAGATGCAACATAATTGAATATGCCGGTGTGGCGGAATGGCAGACGCGTTCGACTCAAAATCGAATGGGCAACCCCCGTGGAGGTTCGAGTCCTCTCACCGGTACCACCTTAACAATGACAGTTCATTAGAGATTAATCTAATGAGCTTTTTTTGTGTTCAAACCAGAAGAAGTAAGGAAACCAGGCTGTAGAGATACTAACGCCTGGTTTATGGTGGCTTCCCTCGATTATCCCTGGAACCTGGATCGGGGAATGATTAAACTAAAAGCCATCCACTAAGGTTATTATGTTGCTCTCTTGTTTGGACGAAAAAGTCGATTACGTTTATAATTTACTCGAACAAGCTATAGAAAGTGTTTGATTAGGACAGATAGAACCGCTAACATGGAGTCCGTTATTGAACTAACGAGGAACGTTAGTTGAATGAACACAACTCCAATCTGACACTATATGTCTTTGCACATTATTAAGGAGGGTATAAGCATTTGACAAGCGTTCTCGTAGTCGAAGACGATACGAATATGTCGGAAATGATTTCAATTGTTTTGAACCATGAAGGATTTCGTGTCCGGGGAGCGGGCAACGGCAAGGAAGCGCTGGCCGAAATGGAGAGCTCTCCTGCGGATTTGGTTTTGATTGATGTTATGATGCCCGTCATGGACGGGTGGGATTTGTGCCAGGAGCTGCGGCTCTTGAACCCTGAACTGCCGATTATCATGATTACGGCCAAGCACGAGACAAGTCAGAAAGTGAAGGGATTCGGCCTAGGCGCAGATGATTACCTGGTCAAGCCTTTTGACCCGCAGGAGCTGGTGGCCCGAATCAAAGCGGTGCTGCGCCGGTACCGGATTGCGGCCGACAAGATGGTTAGATTGGGCAGCTTCAAGCTGGATCGGCTTCGGGGGACGGTTTCGGACGGGACCGTGAATTGGAACTTGCCGCTTAAGGAATTTGAACTCTTATATCAACTTGCGAGTTATCCCGGCCAAATCTTTATGCGAGACCAGCTAATTGAAGCGGTATGGGGCTTCGACCACGAAGGGGATGAGCGGACGGTCGATGTTCATATTAAGCGGCTGCGGGAGCGATTTGCCGCCTATGCCCACTTTTTTCGCATCGAAACGGTTCGCGGTCTCGGATACAGGTTAGCGACGGAAAGCTATGATTAAGAGCTTATACTTAAAAATTGTACTGCTCTTTTTCGCAGCTGTGGTGATAGGGATCGGAGGCGCCATTCCGATAACCATGTATTTGTTTAAAGATCGGCTTACGCAATCCATCCAACAAGAGTATGCGGTGCGAAGCGGGCTGATATCCGATGCTTTTTCCCGATTGGCGCCAGAAGAACGCGATCCATTTTTACAACAGTTGTCCGAAAAGCAGAAGATTAGCCTATGGGTATACGATCGGAATGGGCTTCGCTACGCTTATGGTCCAACAAACGAACTCAGCCTGACAGACGAGGATATCCGCCGCATCCAGAGCGGCGCCGAAGTCGTGAGTCGCACATCCGTGCTGCCCCTACCGACGAGCTTGCACATGGGTTTCCCGTTACAAACTGCGGATGAACAGTTGGCACTCGTCATCCATCCGGAAGGTACTCCTAATTCTCAGTTGTTTATGATTTTGGGCGTATTGATTGTGATTGTCATTGCGATCGCTAACACCAAGTTTATCCTTTTTACTAGCGTAGTGGTAAAGCCCTTAAAAGCATTGACAGCCGCAACCAGAAAAATGGCCAAGGGAGACTATAACATCCGGCTTCAGACAAAGAGCAAAGACGAGTTGGGCGTCTTGTCGAAGCAATTTCAACAAATGGCCCACGAGATGAGCCAAGTCGAAAAGATGCGTCAAGAGTTTGTTTCCAACGTATCCCACGAACTTCAAACCCCGCTGGCGTCCATTTCGGGTTTTGTCTCCATCTTGCAAAGGGGCGGTCTTGATGAAGCCGAGCAACGGCGCTGTCTGAACATCATCCGGCACGAAAGCCTGCGGCTGTCCCGGCTGAGCGAGAACATGCTCCGACTGACGACGATGGATTCCAACCAGCTGCCCTTTCATCCATCGCTCGTTCGACTGGATAGTCAACTGCGCCGTATTGTCGTAGCCGCGGAGCCGCAATGGGCGTCCAAACGCTTAAATATTCATCTGGAGCTTCCAAAAACGACGATTCATGCAGACGAAGACCTGCTAAGCCAGGTGTGGCTAAATATTTTCAGCAACAGCATCAAATTTACACCCGAGGGCGGGGACATCATCATCGAACTTCAGGCTGAAAAGGGTGAAATCGAAGTCCTCTTCCGGGATACCGGAATGGGCATGACCGAGGCAGATCGCAAGCGTGTCTTCGAACGCTTTTTTATGGCGGATAAATCGCGCAACCGCGAGGCGGAAGGGAGCGGACTGGGACTTGCGATCGTAAAGCGTGTTGTCGAATTGCACGCCGGACGGGTCGAGATCGACAGTGCCCCAGGAAAAGGAACGACGGTAACCGTTGCTCTGCCAGCTATGTGAATCGATCAAACCATCGAAAATAGGATCAAAAAAAGGCGAACGATCTCGTTCGCCTTTTTTACATTTCCAACCAGTTCATTCATATTGCGTTCATACAAGATACGTAGTATCGGTTGCGAAAGGAGACTTGAATTCACGAGAACTTACTGGAATCAGCGGAAAGTCTATATCATTTTAAGTCAAAGGAGATGTCTTCTATGGTAAACGAATCATGTATCGTACAAACTTCTCTTGGTTCGCTTCAGGGGATTCAAAGAAAGGATGTCATTCAGTTTCGCGGTGTTCCCTATGCCGAGGCGCCCGAGGGGGAGTTTCGCTTTTCGCGGACACGTCCTGTCGCTGCTTGGACCGGTGTTCGAGATGCAAGTCATCACGGTTTTATTTCCCCGCAGCCGCCTTCTCCATTACGCCAGGCCATCGGAGAAGCTTCCGAACCGCCTCAAGGGGAGGATTGCTTATCGCTCACGATCTCAACCCCTGCCATCGATCGGGAAAAACGTCCTGTTGTCGTTTGGGTGCATGGCGGACATTATATGACCGGAGCTGGGTCGCTGGACTGGTACGATGGAACGGAGCTTTCCAGGGACGGCAATCTGGTTACCGTAGGCGTCAATTACCGGCTTGGAGCTTTTGGATTCTTGCATTATCCGGGAGTTAGCGATGGGAAAATGGGGATTTTCGATATTCTCGAAGCTTTGAATTGGGTTCAAGATCATATTGCGCATTTTGGCGGCGATCCTGATCAGGTCACTATCATGGGGCAATCCGCGGGAGCCCATGCCATTATGTGCTTATTGGCCACCGGAGGGGCACGAGGTCTCTTCCGCAGAGCAATTCTGCAAAGCGCGCCCGCAAGTCTTGCTCCGTTATCGGAAGCAAAAGCAGTTGAACATGGAAGCCGGCTGTTGGAAATCTTGAATGTGAATCAGAGGGATCCACAAGAAATTACCGCCCAATTGAATTCCGTATCCCCTGCCCAAATCATTCAAGCATCGGGGAAATTAGCTCAGGAAATTGCACGCTTCGGTCAAATTGACCTTCCTTTTATGCCTGTTTTTGATTCTCTTTCCACTCCGGAACGTTTTATCGAGAGGGCAGCAAAAGGGGCCGGCGAAGCAGGCATTGATCTCATTCTGGGTACCAACAGAGAGGAAGCCAACATTCTTCTAGGGAACGTCAAGAATCTCGATCCGGCTTTGGCTAACGAACGTTTCGCTGCCTTGACCGGGAACGAAAATGCAATCGAGCGATACCGCCGGCGGCGGCCCGGTAGCGCGCCAATCGCTCTAGTATCTGACCTCATTACTGACTATGTGTTCCTGCTTCCTGCTCTAAGGTTAGCAGAGGCAGTTCATAAAGCCGGCTCACGTACATGGGTATATCAGTTCGATTGGGCACCGCTCGGCTCTCCTTTTAAAGCGTGCCATGGCATAGAACTGCCGTTTATCTTCGGAAATTTTGAATCGTACAAGGATGTACCGGTATTGCAAGGAGCTAATCCAGAGGCTGCTGCCGATTTAACAACCGTTATGCGCAAGGCATGGATTGGATTTATTCAAACCGGCAATCCCGGCTCTCCCATCCCATGGCCAGCTTATGAGCCGGTTCAAAGAAAAACCATGCGATATGCTTCCATTGTCGGTTCTGTAGGCGACTTGGCGGAGATAGATCGTCTCTATACATGAAGGGGAAGGAAGAGCAATGACAAATAAAACCGGGATGTCTCGACTACTGGAGATCGCCGGAGAGAAGCGCGGGCTGATGATCGTCTCGGCTCTGTTGTCTTCGCTTAGCGCCGTTTGCATGCTGGTGCCTTACGTTTCCGTCTTTGTCATCTTAAAAGAGTTACTGGAGCACGCGGCGTCCCCTGCTTCGGCGGACGGAGCGAAAATGATCCGCTTTGGCGTTATTGCTTTAATCGGACTGGCGGGCGGCTTGGTGACGATGTATGCGGGGGGAATGGTTTCTCATATCGCCGCCTTTCGTATTCTTTACGGTCTCAGGGTCAAGCTGGCAAGCCATATCGGCAAGCTTCCGCTTGGCTGGCTGAATGGGACGTCGACGGGGGCCGTCAAGAAAACGCTGGAGCAAAACGTAGAGAAAGTGGAAACGTTCATTGCCCACCATTTGCCCGATCTCGTCCACGCGGCTGTAACCACGATTCTGATGCTCGCCGTGATGTTTACGCTGAACGTTTGGTTGGCGCTAGCGTGCTTCGTGCCGATTGTCCTCGCGTTTGCGATTCAAATCGCGCTGATCAGCGGGCCGAAGACGAAAGAAAACCTCAAGCTTTGCCATGATTCGCTGGAACGGATGAATGCTTCCGCCGTCCAGTATGTTCGGGGAATGCCGGCCGTTAAGGTATTCGGGCAAACCGTGCAGTCGTTTCGCCAGTTTTATCAGGACATGCTTCGCTACCGTGACTACGGCGTGAAATTAACGGATCAATTTCAATACGGATCCTTGATTTTCAAGGTGATTCTCGGCTCGCTTGCCGCATTTATTCTGCCTGTTGGCGTGTTTTTATTGAGCCGGGATCCGGGCAGCATCGCCTTCGCCTCCGTTCTGCTATTCTTTCTTGTCATGGCGCCAGGGGTATCTGCCCCCATGTTTAAAATCATGTTTCTGGCCGAGACGCTCAGAGATATCGATGAGGGAGTCCGGCGCGTAGATCGTGTACTAGCGGAAGGAGACATGGCGGAGCCTGAACACCCGATGCGGCCAACTTCTTTCGATGTTTCATTCGATCGCGTCTTTTTTTCTTATGGAACGGAGCCTGCGGATACGAACGTCCTGGCTGACATTTCCTTTACCGCCCGCCAAGGGGAAGTGACGGCGCTTGTCGGCCCGTCCGGAGCAGGCAAATCGACAATTGCCAATCTGGTGCCTCGTTTTTGGGAGGTGAACACGGGATCGATCCACATTGGTGGCGTGGATATTCGTGAAATCACCACCCCCGATCTGATGAACATCGTCGCGTTCGTATTTCAGGAATCGTTTCTGTTTTACGATACCGTGTACAACAATATTGCGGTCGGACGCCCGGATGCGTCGCCGGAAGAAGTGTATGCCGCGGCGAAGGCAGCGCAGTGCCATTCGTTCATCGACGAGACTCTTCCCTTTGGGTATGACACATTGATCGGAGAAGGAGGCGTCTATTTGTCCGGCGGGGAAGAACAGCGAATCTCCGTAGCCAGGGCAATCCTGAAAAACGCCCCCATTCTCGTACTGGATGAAGCGACGGCGTTCGCCGATCCGGAGAACGAGCATGAGATGCAGCTGGCGTTGAAAGCGCTGATGAGAGACAAGACGGTCATCGTCATCGCTCATCGCCTGTCCACCATTCAGGATGCGCAGCAAATACTCGTGATGGACGGCGGGAGAATCGTCGAGCGGGGGAGGCATGAAGATCTCCTTTCAGCTAACGGTTTGTATGGCGGCATGTGGCGTTCCTACCGTCATGCGACACAATGGCATTTGGGCAAAGGGGGTGCGGACAATGAACATGAGCATGCTGCGCAGCATTACGGCGGATAATCCGCGATCTCTCGTCAAACCCGTTTTGTACACGACCTTGGCCAATCTGGCCGGCTTAATCCCTTTTGCGCTGTTGGTAGAAGCGGCAAGATTGATTTTTAATCCGTTTATTTATCCCGATATGCCGCTCGATTCGGCACGGCTCTGGTTCGTGTGCGGTGCCCTGGCAGCTTCTCTCGTTCTCTTGTTCGCATGCGAAATTCCCGCCTATCGCGCCCAATACCGCGATGCCTACAGCGCAGCCGCGGACGGACGATCGCGGCTGGCCGAACATATGCGCAAGCTGTCGCTAGGGTACCTGAACAAACGGGATCCGGGAGATCTGGCCAATCGAATGGTGGGCGATTTTTCGATGCTGGAACACGGCATTTCTCACTTGGTTCCGCAGATGATCGGCGCCGCTGTCATGCCGGTTGTCGCCCTGGTCGGCTTGTCTTTCCTCGATTGGCGACTGGCGCTTTCCCTATTCGCAACGCTGCCGGTCGCCATCCTGCTGATGCTCTTAACGTCGGGCCTCCAGCGCAAACTCGGCTCGAAGCATATCAGGGCCAAGATGGAGGCCTCCAGCAGGCTGCAGGAATATTTGAACGGAATCCGGGTGATTAAAGCTTATAATTTGACCGGAGAACGTTTTGTCCGGCTGGAACGGTCGTTCAAGGAGTTGATGCGGCAGAGCATCCGTCTCGAAGGGACGATAGGGCCGATTGTGCTGAGTGCGATTACCTGCGTTCGTGCCGGTCTTACCTTGATGATTATGGCCGGCGTTTATTTGCTGACAGGCGGAAACCTGGAGGTGATCACATTCGCAGCTTTCCTGATCATCGGAACCCGTATTTTCGATCCGCTGACGACAGCGCTCGCCGGTTACGCGGAGTTTCGCTATCTGGAGCAGGCGGGCGAACGCATCGTGCAGCTTCTGCGGGAACCAGTTATGCGGGGAGAGCGGCAGCCCCCTGAGAATCAGGATATCGAATTGAAGCAGGTTACGTTTGGCTATTATGATCAACCCATTTTGCGAGATGTGAGCGTAAGCATGCCGGCAGGCTCCTTCACCGCATTGGTCGGCCCGTCGGGCAGCGGCAAAAGCACCCTTCTTCGGCTCGTCGCCCGGTTTTACGACCCGGAACAGGGAAGGGTAACGATGGGCGGGGAGGATGTTCGTGCCATGGATCCCGAAGCGCTGCTCAGAAAAGTATCTATGGTGTTTCAAGATGTGTACCTCTTTCAGGATACGATCGCAGGCAATATCCGCTTCGGACGGAGCGATGCAACGCGCGAGGAAATCGAGGAAGCGGCGCGCCTTGCTTGCTGCCATGATTTTATCCTGAAGCTGCCAAACGGTTACGACACGATGGTAGGCGAAGGCGGAAGCACGCTGTCGGGCGGTGAAAAACAGCGAATTTCCATTGCCAGGGCGATATTGAAAAACGCGCCGATCATTCTGCTCGATGAAGCAACGGCTTCGCTTGATCCCGAGAACGAAGCGGAGATTCAGAAAGCGATCGATCGACTGGTGCGAGGCCGAACCCTCATCGTGGTCGCTCACCGGCTCAAGACCGTACGGCATGCGGACCAAATTGTCGTACTGGATCATGGGCGGATCGCGGAGCTGGGCGGTCATGACGAATTACTCTCGTCGAATGGCTTGTATGCCCGGCTTTGGCAGCGCCAGCACGGTGCAGGCGAGGAGCACGCGACTCTGTAAAATTATAAGGCAACACCCCCAAAACTCTTGACTTCGGGCGGAGTTTTGGGGGCGAATCTTGATCATCTTTTTAAGGGTCGATGATTCATTTGATTTGTTCAGAGACCAAAGAAATCATTGAAAACTATGTTGAAGCGTATAACTCGGAGGCCAATGGGATCCAAGCGTTTAGAGAGCTGGCCGAAAAGTCGGCTATGACTTTCTCTATCCGTCGTCAGAACATCATGGAATATCGTGTTATAGACGACAAAATAGAAGTATTAATTGATTATGAAGGGATACTGGCCGTTGATTTGCCGAACGGATTAAAAAAGGGAAACAAGGTGCAGCTAAAAGGGAAGTCCGTATTTCAATTTGAAGAAGGAAAAATATCACAAATTGAAGACTACAGTTGATGAACAAGGTCAGTCCTCGGTGGAACGCGTTGAAGGGCTGAACAGGCTGTTGATATCCCCTGTTGCAGCCCTCTCATGTTTAGCTTTTGGAACGTTGGCGTTTGCGGAAAGCCGCCACGCTTTCGCGATGAGCGCATACCTCGGAACAGTAACGCTTGGATTTATTTTTGGATGTGTCGATAAAGACTTTCTGACAAGAAGCGGAAGCGCAAATTCCGAATCTCTCCGTTCCGAACTCCATCAGTACAAAAGCGAGTCCCATTGCAGTCGTCGTAGCTAGCCAATGAGCGCATCCGTCCTCCTCCGATTCAAAATGCAGATGGTAGGGTTTATGGTGCCAGCTTATCCGTGGAGTCGCCCCACTAATGCGTAGCTGCTTGTTCAAAAGCTCCGCTATATCCTGCGCCTTCTGTTCTCTTGCCAGCACGAACACCGTACGCAAAGAGTTTCTGAGAGATTGGACGATCTCCACATCCTCTGAACGAACAGGCCACGATTGAACGGTTTTCCGATGAACATCAATTATGGCCTCTCCATCTAATTCTCCGTTTGATTCGGAGATCAAATCCAGGACATGCTTCTCGCTCTCGAGGAGAAATTGCTTCAATTGTTCAGGCGTCGACAACCGATCCGTCTCCGTGACGGGGCAGAGCGTATTAATGAGGTCAACCGCGAGATGAACGGACAACGATTCGTAATAGGTAAAATTCATTTGACATGTCACCGCCATCTACTTATAATCGTTACATACAATAGCATTTTAGCATGTTACATCTTTAATTAAAAGCGAATGATGGAGGAGTAGCTATGTCGGCGATCGATAAGGCGGAGAAGGTTGCGGAGAAAAAATGGTGGGCGCTCGTCGCCGTATGTCTCGGATTATTTATGGCTTTACTGGATGTTACGATTGTGAATGTCGCTTTGCCAGCTATACAAAGCGATCTTCAAACGGACTTCTCCGGATTGGAATGGATACTCAACGCTTATACCTTGGTATTTGCCGTGGCGCTGGTTACAACAAGCCGGTTGGGCGATATATTCGGGCGGAAGACGTTATTTATGTTGGGAATAGCGGTATTTACAATCGGTTCGCTGTTATGCGGATTGTCGGGCGATATTACGATGCTGAATTTGTCCAGAGGCATTCAGGGGCTGGGTGCGTCTGCAATGACGCCTTTATCGCTGGCCATCATCTCGGCGACATTCAGCGGGAAGCAGCGCGGGATCGCAATTGGAATATGGGGCGGCGTAAGCGGATTGGCTACGGGGATCGGCCCGGTAATCGGCGGTATTCTGGTAAAGCATATGGGATGGGAATCCATCTTCTATGTGAATATTCCCGTCGGAATCGTCGCGATTCTACTGTCGTTATGGGCGATCAAGCAGTCCAGGGACGAGTCTGCGGCTCGCCGAATCGATCTGTTCGGGTTCGCCACATTCACCGTCTTCATGTTCTGTCTCATCTACGGATTGATTCAGGTCAACCATGAGGGCAACGACTGGACCTCTCCGGAGGTGTGGGGGATGCTTGGAATTTCCATTCTTGCTCTTTTCGTATTCATCGTAGGCGAGCTGCGGTTGAAGCATCCGATGGTTGATCCTCGCTTATTCAAGATTCCCAGTTTTACCGGTTCCGCGATTGCCGCCTTTTGTCTCAGCGCGGGAATGTATGCGTTACTATTCAATCTCAGTATTTACATGCAAAGCTTCCTTGGCTTAGATGCGCTGGAGACAGGCGTCAAGCTAATCGCGTTTACCGCAATGGCTCTACTATTCGGTCCATTGTCCGGTGCATTAATGGGCAAAATAAGCCCCAAATGGCTCGTCGTCGTATCTATGGCGCTGCTGGCGATCGGGGTTTATTCCATGTCCTTTCTATCGAAACATAACGATCCTGCTGAATGGATTGTTCTATTGCCCGGATTTATTATTGCCGGAATTGGCAGCGGCTTGATCAACCCGCCTATCTCTAATCTGGCAATCGGAACGGTACCGGTGCAGCGAGCGGGCATGGCATCCGGCATGAGCAATGTGGCTCGTCAGATGGGAGGAGCGTTCGGGGTTGCCCTCTACGGGGCGATATTGTCCAGCCGCTTCACCTCGCTTGTCACGGATAGAATCCAGTCCTTGCAAGACGACCAGCTTTCCGGATCGGCGAAGGAGCAAGCGATTCAAGCGATTGAGTCGGCAGGTCCGATCGTAGGCAGCAACGGTCTGGCAGGCATGGAACAAGATATCGCCTTTCAAAACGATCCGCTGTTTGACTCCTACCGTGAGATTGCACGCGCATCTTTCGTGGACGGAACGATTGACATTATCAAGATCGCCGCTGCGATTCTGGCAATCGGCGCCGTGCTTTGTCTGGTTTTGATTCGCAAAAAGGATTTGCGGCATTAATATAAAAATGATCAAATACAGGTGAAATAAAATGAGAATGAGAATGATAGCAACAATCTTGTGCGGACTGTTCATCTTTCCTCTATTCGGTTCAGCGCGAAGTGAGGGAATTATGCAAGCTGAGGGATCTGGAACTTCAGTTTTCTCCGAAGTGGATGCGTATATTGCTCGTGAAATGAAACGACAACGTCTTCCGGGGCTGGCTCTCGGGATTGTGCAGGGGGATCGCATTCTTTATCTTAAGGGATATGGTCAGGCAGATTCATCCGGTCGGCCGGTAACGCCTGAAACGCCTTTTGGAATAGGATCGATCGGCAAGTCGATTACGGCCATGGCGGTTCTGCAGCTTGCAGAAGAAGGAAAAATCGACTTGGATGCGCCTATACAGCGCTATATTCCCACCCCCTATAACGGTGCGAAGTTCATTACTGTACGCCAATTACTTAACCAAACAAGCGGCTTCTCCCAAATCTCGACCTTTAGCAACACGCTGTCAAGTATCAACGTTCAGGATCAAGATGCGTTAGAGAAAAATGCTTTATCCTATGCGGAAAAGTTTCTAAAGAGAGCCGTTCAAACCGCGCAGCCCTTCAGGTATTCGAACGCAAACTATGTACTGCTCGGGTATATTGTGCAACAAGTATCCGGCCAGTCCTACGGCGACTACGTGAAGGAACATATTTTCACCCCTCTGTCTATGCAAGACAGCTACGTTACGCTTGATGAAGCGGCTGAGCACGGGCTGGCTAAGCCTCATCGCCGAATATTCGGATACAACGTTCCCTATGAAGGCCCCTATATTTATATTCCAGGAGATGCGCCGGCAGGCTATCTCTATTCGAGCGCTAAGGACATGAGCCATTACTTGCTTGCCCAGATGAACGGCGGCCGATTCGGGGAACATTCCGTTCTCTCTTCGGAAAACACTCGTCTCATGCAAACCGAACCCGTTCCGGGAACGTACGCCATGGGTTGGATGACAGATCATATTAACGGGTTGCAGGTTATCGGTCAGCCGGGCGGCTCAATAGGATTTCAGGCGCAAACTTATATAGTTCCGGAACAGCAGTTGGGAGTTATCGTGTTCGCTAATGTGCTAGACGCGATCGATGCCTCGTGGCCCAACAAAACGCATGTCATTACGACTACCCATATCGCCACCGGGGTCATAAGCTTACTGAATAACGAACCGATTGCAGGATCAGGTCTAAGCATCTCGCAGAAATACGGGATCGTAAACGGACTCTTATTCCTACTCGGCGTCTGGTTGTTATATACGACCTATAGAACGGCGAAGCGCTGCCTTGGGCCGTGGAGTCCGGATAAATCCGACCCTGCTAAAATATCGATCAAAGTTACGGCAAGAATTTTTTTGAATTTTGCGGGCCTGTTTCTTATCCTGCTGTTGAGCATGACTCAAGTCCTTCCGGTATGGCATATTGCAACCATTTATCAGCCGGACCTCATCCTTTGGCTGAAGGTCATGACTGTACTTATGGCGCTGAAGGGAAGCCTGGAAATTACCCGGTTGGTTCGGTTGAATGGTACGAAAAAGGAAGAGGAGGCTTTAGTAAGACGATAGAATAAAAGCCTTCCGCAACCTGATAAATAGGATGCGGAAGGCTTTACACGGACTAACGATTCTCTCCATTTGGCTTCAGTGAGCAAAATGTTCCTGCCATTCATTTACTCCCTCATCCATCCGATAGGCGCTAAATCCTTCAGCCTGCAGCTTCTGCGCAGCGATTGCGGAGTATACACAGAGCGGACCTCTGCAGTAAGCGACAATCTCGGTCTCCTGAGGGAACTCACGCATAAAATACTCCAGTTCCTCTATAGGTACGGATATCGCGCCATCGATATGGCTAATTTCAAACTCTTCTTTTGGACGCACATCCAGAAGAAGGATAGACTCCGTATTTAATTTTTCCATGACCTGGTCCATCGTTAGAGTTTGAATGTTATCCAAGTTATCCATAAAGTCGTCCTTAAGCTTTCCGATATCGGGAAGCTGCTTGTTGCTGATTCTCCACAGGGAAGTCAACAAATCAACAATAGCAGGGTCGGCCAATGAATAGATGACGTGGGTGCCTTTCTTGGTGAATCTAACAAGCTTGGCATCCAACAATACCTGGAGATGGCGAGATACGTTTGCAAAATTCATCCCCGTGGACGAGGTTAACTTTTCTACCGTCTTGGATCCCTGGGACAATAAAGTAAGAATTTCCAAACGCTTATCGCTCGACAAGCATTTACCGATTCTCGATAACTGTCTGTAGAGATCTTCTTTGAGGGCATTCGCAGAATCCAGCATAGTATCATTCATAATGATATTCCCTCGATTCTTGAACAGAGCCTAATCTAAAACCGCGGTGATATGCGCCTTCGTTACAGACCAATGCGAGGAGGTCCAGTATTTGGCTTTATCCTTTACATAAATAATTTGCGGGGATTCATGCTTTACATTCAAGTCTTCCGCGATTTGGTTGGATACCGGGCGCGATTCGATGACTTTGACCAGCACATAATTCAAATTTTCATTCGGCTTATCGTTTAAATATTGTTCGTATTCTTGAAGCGCGTTAGCGCTTACCGGGCAAGTTGTACTATGCTTCAGTATCACTTGTCCGCGTTCGGACGACTGGAGCAAGAGCTCATTCCATTCCTCGATCGTCGTTATTTCATTCCATTGCATACGAAATACCCCTTTCGGTAACAGACCGATTGTCAAAAAATAATAGGCTGAATTTTTATATAGTGTACATCATCTTGTTCAATTATTCAATTGAGCAGCAGGGTCGGTTGCGGATAGAGAGGGTTGACGGGTATTTTTTTTAGAATTATAATTCAATTCATTAATTGAATGGTTGAATTCATGCGTGAGTGGACTACATCATAAGCAGAGAACGGGAACGATTTCTTTTTTAGAAGGAGAGTATAAATGTTAGAGAATTCAATGGCTGCCGGTAATAAGGCACAAAGTCTGCCATCTTCGATGATGGAAGTTGTCGAGTCGTCGGAGAAGCAGCGTCAGCTACATACAAAGACATTGAAGGTCGTGATTTTGTCGCAAGTTCTTGCCGGAGCGGGTTTGGCGGCAGGAATCACCGTAGGCGCATTGCTTGCGCAAGAGATGATCGGAACGGATCGTTATGCCGGAGTGCCTACCGCGCTATTTACATTGGGTTCTGCCGGAGCTGCTCTTGGGGTCGGCCGCCTTTCCCAGCGATGGGGGCGCAGGCCCGGACTGGCTATAGGATTCATAACGGGCGGTTTGGGAACGATCGGCGTCGTACTCGCTGCATTATTGAACAGCATTCCTTTACTTCTTCTTTCGATGCTGCTCTACGGGGCAGGCACGGCGACAAACTTGCAGGCTCGATATGCAGGTACGGATTTGGCATTGCCGACCCATCGGGCGAAGGCGATCAGCTTGGCTATGGTATTCACAACGTTTGGCGCCGTTGCCGGCCCGAATCTAGTCAATCTGACCGGACGGCTAGCCGTTTCCCTGGGCGCTCCCCCGTTGTCGGGGCCGTTCATGCTGGCTGCTGCTGCATATCTAATAGCTGGCCTTGTTCTTCTTATTTTCTTGCGGCCCGATCCGTTCCTTGTCGCTAAGGCCGTTGCCGACAAGCAGCGGCTCAAGGCAATGTCCGATCAGGCGGCTCAACCCCAAGCTCAGGCAAATGCCGTAAACAAAAAAGGGATTATGACGGGCGCAACCGTCATGGTTCTGACACAGATTGTCATGATAGCGATTATGACTATGACTCCCGTTCACATGCAGCACCATGGACACGGTCTGGGCGAGGTGGGGGTTGTCATCGGCATTCATGTCGCTGCGATGTATCTTCCATCTCTGCTCACCGGCGTTCTCGTCGATAAATTTGGTCATATCGCCATGTCGTACGTTTCCGGATTTACATTATTGTTGTCGGGGCTAGTAGCCGCGTTTGCTCCCGGCGATTCCATGGGGATGCTGGTTCTGGCGCTTGCGCTTCTTGGATTGGGATGGAACTTTGGCCTGATTAGCGGGACGACGGCAATTGTCGACGCAACGCCTCCGCAGGTCCGTGCCAAAACCCAGGGCACCGTGGACGTGTTGATCGCTTTAGGAGGGGCTTCCGGAGGCGCGCTGTCCGGCATGGTTGTCGCACAATCGAGCTATGCGACCCTTTCTTTGGCCGGAGCTTGTCTGTCCTTGCTTCTGATTCCGGTCGTCGTGTGGTTCCGAACAAAGAAAAGCTGATGTAATGGGGAACAGAAACCGCTCGCGTGCACGGAGGACACCTGGATGGCCTACTCCGCTGAGCGAGCGGTAGCCGAACTCGCCGATCGGGCAGGAGGTTCTTACGTTAAAATCGGGGCCAGATGCTCCAGCGCCAAGGAGCGTATGTGTTGATCCTCTGGAATATTGTCGTACAGAAGATGGCTCTTGCCTGCCTGCTCCATTAGTCCGCTTATTGCCGCGATGCGCCCCTTGTTGAAGTCGATAAAACGAAAATCGACCTGTCGCAAGCTCTCCATGTCCCTCAAGGGAGCAAAGGCTTCAGCCTTAATGGCCGTATTGATTTCTTTCAGATCCAGAACCTCAAGCTGCTTGGCAGTCCATAGATTTGCGATGTCGCGCAAAGATTTCATGTAGCTTAACTCGAGCTGCCGGAGATTGTCCATTTTCGAGAAGTCGCACAAGCGTTCAACCTTGGGCAGGGATAATTGCAGAAAGCTCAAATTGCGCAATTGTCCTACGGCCTGAATATCGATTAGGTTGCGCACGGCGGATAGGACGAGCATACTTAAGTTCGACTCGGCTAGCACATCGAGCGGACCATTTAACTCGCAGCTGTCGATCAACAAATACTTGATCTGCGGAAGTTCCGCTATGAAATCCAGACGATCAATCGCACAGTTCAGCAAGAGCGTGTTCAGACTGGCGCATTCCGCTATTGGGGTCAACCCGTCGAATTTTCCGTGCAGTTCAAGAAAGTTTAATTGGGGGTAGCTGCGGATAAAATCCAGGCTTTGCGCTTTTTTGGGCGAGCTTACGTTAAGGAATTGCATTTGCTTCATCCTGCCAAGTCGGGTCAAGTCCTGCGGCTGTCGCAGATCCAACCTTAGAGCGGCTACGTGCTTCAGCGCAGCAAGCGTCTCAAGAAATTCGTCCGTGTAACGAGCCTTCTCGTCCTTATTCCATATGTACAAAATCAGATCCGGCCGTGTGGCAAATACCCGCTTATCCAGTTCAAGCAGATCCTCCGTCAAATCTGCGCCGACAACAAAACTAACCGTTGCCCGGTTTCGCAAATCTTTAACGGCAGCCTTCATTTTCTCTTCATTCCAAGGAATCCCCTGCATGGAAGCATGCCAAGGTTTATCCATCGTTCATCATCTCCAATCCGAGTTTTCTGCGGCATATATACCACTACCATTGCGCCAATACAGCCTCCAAGTCTTGTCTGAGCAGGTCCGTGCGGTAGCTCAGCTTTTTCTTCTTCAGCTTCTCTTCTAAGATGGCAACCATCTCTAGCAAATCCTGCTTAAACAGCTCCTTCAGAGTTTCAACGGCGAGCTCTCCTTCGTGCCTGGTAAAGTGTCTCGTAAATTCTATCTTAAGCTGGCCGTTGCGCTTGGCGAGTTTGCTTGTCTGCAGTCGGGGACGAATATAGTACGATTCCGCAAAATGGGGCGGGACGTCCTCCTCCGTATGAAAATACTCGTAGCGCATAGTGGGCGAAGGGTCGTCGTGATGGCTGAACCAGCATTGAACGGCAAAATAGTCGAAGTCGGAACCGTATCGTTCCTGCCGCATATCCCGGTCAAGCCGCTCCCGAAGCTCTCGCAGGCAGTCTACAAACGGTTGAACGGATTGCTGATAATTGCCCGATCGAACTAGACGAACAGGGTTTTTCGGCAGGGGGTTGCGCGGGGTAGCCAGGCTTGAAATCCCATAGTCCGTCGGGTCGCGGCCATCGTCAATGACAAAGCTGTCGCCTCGACGGGCTCCCGTTCCTTCCAGCCTACAATATGCAACGCCTCGCACACGCGAACCAGCTTGTTCCACTCCTGAATGTTCGCATAGTCGGCGTAACGGTCGTATTCGGCAAATAGCGCTTGGCGTAGCGCATCCGGAGACGGCTCCTCCTGAATCCGGACGGTTAACTGTTCTATCGTTTCTATCGAATAATATCGTCCAGCATACGCTTTGAAGCCTCCTTGGGTATCGCGACTTATTTTTGACTGACTCGAAGCCTATTCCTTAATTTTACTTCTCCTATTTTTTCGCTCAAGAGGCCAATGTCTCAATGTTGCCGAAACAAAATACGAGAATCGGATCAAGCTACATTCGTTACCTCTGCTTCACCAAGATAACGCCAATTATAATGACAGCAAGACCTGTCCATGTTTTCCAGGAAGGGGCTTCCTTCATAAACCAATACCCCATCCAGATGGAGATCAATACTTCGATACATTTGGCGATGATCAGGACGTAGCCCAGTTGATTGACGGCCTTCATACCGAACTTGACGCCGTATCCGACGCTCAAGTTAGCGACGAGAAAGAGCGGCAGCATCAGAAGCTGAAATTTTAACGTAGACCAGAAATGTGGGGAAATATGCTTGCTCTGATAGGAGAAAATAATGTTGATACAAGTTAGGCCGGCAAACATGAGCGCAAAGCTGATCAAATACAACATATCCGTACACCCCAGGCTTCATATAGTAGGATTAATGTTTCCTTGATCCAACAATTTTATCCTGGGGCATTTTTCTTAGCTCATTCGTTCGGCAATACAACCGACCAGCGCGTCCACATAGTCTGCGGCATCATTCAGGAATTCCGTTGCCGCAAACTCCAAGCCGTATGAAGAAGCTTCATTGTGGCTATGGATCCGGCAATCAAAGACGGCTTCGACATTCTCGATTAAGGACAATAAATCGCAAACTACAACGGCTTTCCCTTCAGTGGCTGCAATGTCCCTGATTGCCTCGAGTATATCGGGGCCCAGCCATTTCTGCGGAGGCGGCCCCGCACTGCGATACGCGAGTCTCCAGTGATTCCAACAGGCTTCTGCGGCAACGGCAGCAGCCATCTCGCGAAACGCCGCGATAAACTCCATATTGGCGGAAGGCAATCCGGGTTGGCTATGAGCTGTGAACAATACGGTAGTCTTGGGCCGATTGGCGGCGGATATCCATTGCAGCGCGGTCCGAAGCCGCCGGGCTAAAGCTTGAACAACTGCAGGATACAAATGCCAGTGGTTGATTTCGTCCACAGGAATTTCTGTATCCAGTGAAGCAAGCTTCTTACGCACGCGCAAATGATAGGCTGCAGTTCCTGTTCGGGAGTAGAGAGGCGACATTGGAAAAGTATACAGTCGGGTAGCGCCATCGGCTACGATTTGCCTTGTCGTTTCCTCCACGAAAGGAGAGGTGTGCTTTGCCGCCTGGTACACCCGAACCTCCTCATTTAAGTACAGGGATAGCCGCTGCTCCAAAGCGGCCGCCAGTCGGGAAGTGACCGATCCGAGGGGATCGGCCGTTCCGATTGAGCGAAACCGCGACATTGCCGCCATCATCATTTCTGGCGGCGGCGTTTTGCCATGAAACAAGTGCGTGTAGAAAGCCGGAACATCGTCGATCGATTGCAAAGAAGCATAGCTAAGCAACAGAACTGCTTTCATTAAGAGTTCACCTCTGTGGAATGGATTACAAACGTTCCGGATGGAGCCAATGAGCAATCTCTTCCAGCGTATCGATTGAGTATCGCGTCGGGTTAAGCAGCTTGCGCGCAGGCATGACGAGGACACGCTTATTTTTTACAGCCTGCAGGGTCGACCAGCCTGGCGTTTGCGTAACCTCGTTCATATCATCGTTTTTGCCTTTCTCCCATTCAACAAGCAGAATATAGTCGGGATCGGCCTTAATTATTTGCTCGATGGTCGCTTTGGTCGTACGCGTCAATCCAAGGCTGTCCGCAGCATGTGCGGCTCCGGCAAGGCGAACCAGATCATATGAAATATTGGAGGAGCCGAGCAGGTAGGGGCCGGTGCCAGGTCCAAGCGGCGAGACTACCAGTACAGTGGGCCTTACCGCCTCGGATACGGCGGAAACGACTTTTTCCTGTCGGCTTTTCATTTCCGCTACGATATCAGCGGCCTGCTTCTCCTCGCCAATAGCGGCGCCAATGGTCATGATGTTATTCATCAATACTTCCATTGTGCTCCATGATTCCAAGGAAATGATGGGAATGCCGGATTGTTCGAGCAGCTCCGTGGCTTCTTTTTCCTTGTCGTGCAGTTTGGTCATGATTAGCAAATCGGCATTGTAAGACAGCACTTGCTCGGGATCAAGCGAAGTGGCGCCGGCAATTTTATTGGCAACGCGACTTCCCTCCTCAGTCCGGAAAGCGAGCGAAGGATTTTCAATGCTTCTCGGCACGACGGCTACGCGTTCCGCGTCCGTTAGTTCCAGCACGACCTCGGCGGCATCAAGCGACAGCGCCGCGATCCGTTCAGGTTTCGAAGGAATTGCGCTAGCGGATTCGTTCACTTGATCTGTCTTGCCTGGCGACGAAGGCTCCTGGCTTAAGCCGCAGCCCGTCACGGCTGCCGCTGCGGTTAGCAGCAATAAATGGAATGTCCAAAGTTTAATAGATCTCTTTATTAGGCTCATGGCGTTCTCTCTCCTCTTGATTTTTGAATGGCCGTAATAGCTAGCGAATCGGTAGAAGGATCGGTATATACAGCCGCATCTACCTCATAGGCGGTTTGGAGCATAGCGGGCGTCAACACCTCCATAGGTGCGCCGGCAGCGAGCAAGCTTCCGTTGTGAAGTAAAATCAGGCGGTCGCAGAAACGCGCTGCCAGACTTAAATCATGCAAAGCGGCAATCACGGCTAAGCCTTGCCGAGCCATCTTGCGCATCAGTTCAAGCACATGCAATTGATAGCGAATATCGAGCGCCGAAATCGGCTCATCCAGTAAGAGCAGACGAGGCTCTTGAGCGAGCGCCTTAGCGATCAACACCATTTGTCGCTGTCCTCCGGATAATTGGGTTGCATATCGATTGGCTAAATGGTAAGTCGACGTTTTTTGCATCGCTTTTTGCGCGATAAGCCGATCCAGCTCGCGTTCATTGCCGAAGGGCGGCAAATGGGGAAACCTCCCCATCAGCACGATATCTCGCACGGTAAAATCAAACTCAATGGCCGTATTTTGCGGGACATAACCGATGATTTTGGCAAGCTGTTTGCGCGTATATCGTCCAAACGGTTGATCCGCTATGCTGAATTGTCCGGAGGAGGGGGGAAGAAGACCCGCCAATGTCCGGAGCAAGGTGGATTTGCCGCTGCCGTTGGGTCCAATTAAGCCAACACATTCACCTCCTTTGACGCTCAGGGAGATATCATGCAGAATTTGGCGATTGTCGATAAAGCTGTGAATTTGATGGGCAACAAGCATGTTCATTGCGCATGACCTCCCCGTCGCGAGCGAATAATGATGGCGATAAATACAGGAGCGCCGATACAGGCGCAGACGACTCCAACTTGCAAGGTGACCGGCTGAAGAACCATTCGCGATACGACATCTGCCAATACCAGGAAGATAGCGCCTCCTAGAGCGCTTGCCGGCAGCAGCAATCGGTGGTCGGGCCCTGCCAGCAAGCGAATGATATGCGGTACCACAAGACCGACAAAGCCGATAATGCCGCTCACCGCGACAGCCGCTCCCGTCATTAGGGAAGCAAGCGCCAGTAAAAGGTAGCGAACGAGCCGGATATTGACGCCGGATGTCGCAGCCTGATCGTCGCCAAGCAGCATCATGTTCAAGTGGCGGCCAAAGATCAGCATAAGCAGGCATCCGGACAAGATCGGAGCGGCGATCAATTGCAGATGCTCCCAGGTCCTTGCTTCCAAGCCGCCTTGCAGCCAAAAAACGATACTGCGCAATTCTTGATCGCTGCTGGAGCTAGCGACCATGATGCTGATCATAGCGGACAAAAGCGAGTTGATGCCGATGCCTAGGAGGAGCAAAGTGGCAATAGAGCGGCTGCGGCTGCTTCGCCAAACTGCGAGGATAATCAGCACAGCAAGGACAGCGCCGATAAATGCTGATAACGGCAATGCCCATCTCCCGAATTGGCTCCAGCCAAAAAACAAAGCGCATACCGCCCCCGCTGCCGCTCCGCTGGATACGCCTACATACCCGGGTTCAACCAACGGATTTCGAAACACTCCTTGCATGGCTGCCCCCGATATGCCTAGCGCCATCCCGACCAACGCGCCAACGAGCACTCGCGGCAATCGAACCTGCGAGACGACAAGCCATTCCCGCTCCGTAACCTGGACAGGGAGCGGGTACCCGATCTGTTCCAGCAAAATAGCTGCCGTTCGCGAAAAAGGAATGGACACTGGACCAACCGATCCGGCGAATAGGATTGCCCCGAGCAGCGTAATGAACAATCCGAAAACAACTAAAATAATCGTGCGACGACCACTTGAAGTCGGCTGAAGCGACTTTGATGCATGCATGTGAGTAATCCTTCCTAATGGCTATAGTCAAATGAGGAAGAATTGCAGCTCGCGGCCGGACGTCCGAGCAGAAAGCCTTGGCCGAGCGGAACGCCAAGAGATCGTGCGGCGATCAGATCATCGGCGCGCTCGATACCTTCCAGGACAAGCAGTCGTTCCCCGCGACAAAACTCGGCAAATAGAGAAACCAGTCTTTGTTTGGCTGTGTTAGTGGCCAGGTGCTTGCCAAAATAGCGATCCAGCTTTACGATGTCGGGTTTGTACTCGACAATTTTCTTGAGCGAGGCGGCGCCGGAACCGACATCATCAAGCGCAATCAGAAATCCGTATTGACGCATTTCAGATAGCCTCTCGCCTAATAAGGCGATATCCCACATCTTCTCTTCTTCAGGCGCTTCGTTAATCTCCAATACGATTCGGTTTAAAGGGAATCCGTTGTCCAGAAATTTGTTGACGATCCATGCGCTAAACGCAGGGTTTAGCAGTGTAGAGGGAAAAACATTGACGAATAACCAGGTAGGCGATCCGCAATTTTCCATCTGTTGAAAATACGTCGAAATAGATCGGGCCATAGCGCCGCTATCCAATTCGTATACATAGCGATGCGCGCGGGCCAGGCGAAATAAGCAGTCAGGAGAAATAGAATCGGATGAGCGGAGAAGGGCTTCGTGTCCGTGGACTCGTTCGTTCTCAATCCAGACGATAGGTTGAAAAAGAGAGTAGTGGCGATATTGTGATAAGATCATCCCGAAACCTCCTTTAATTTATTGATGAAAAGAAAATTGTATTAAACAAAAAATTTTTCCTTTGTGCAAAATATAATTTGTTGCTATTCTACATCAGGGATGTCGTCTCTTGCAATGACTTATTTTCATCCGCGTTACCCCAAAAAGCCTTGACAAGAAAAAAGAAAGTAATTAAGTTATACATGACCATAAATTTTGCCTTAGGTAAAAATTTTTGAGTTTAGACAATTTATATTTAGGAGGAGAACAGAGTGGAACAGGTACGATTTAAGTCTAAATGGGTGTTGTTAGGGGTTAGTTTGCTCGTAATGGCGCTATGGATGGCGGGATGCACGTCCGACAAGAAGTCGGATCCGAAAGAGAGCGGGAGCAAGCTGAACATCGTAACCACAATTGCTCAGATTGCCGAACCGATTTCCATCATTGGAGGCGACCGGGTTACGGTTCAAAGCTTGATGGGACCGGGCGTCGATCCGCACTTGTACAAAGCGACCCAAGGCGATATCGGGAAACTGGAAAGCGGCGATATGATCTTCTACAGCGGGCTCCATCTGGAAGCCAATATGCTCAAAGTGTTTGAGGAAATCGGCAAGACCAGACCGGTGTTGGGGATTAGCGAGTCTATACCGGCAGATCAGTTATTAAAGGACGAAGGGGGAGCGATCGATCCCCACGTCTGGTTTGACATCGACTTGTGGAAGCAAGCGCTTGGGGCGGCAACCGAACAATTGAAGATAGCTGCGCCCGAGGATGCGGAGTATTTCGAAAGCAACAAAGCAGCCTATTTTAAAAAGCTGGACGATCTTAAGGCCGATGCCAAAGCGAAATTGTCGCAAATTCCGCAAGAGAAACGCGTATTGATTACAGCGCATGATGCATTCGGCTATTTTGGCCGCATGAACGAGATCAAGGTGGTCGGGCTGCAAGGACTGAGCACGGAAGACGAAGTAGGTTTATCCGATATTGACGATACGGTAAAGCTGCTGGTGGAGTACCAAGTTCCTGCCGTATTTGTGGAAAGCAGCATCAATCCGGCCTCTATCAATGCGGTAATCGAAGGGGCCAAGAAGCAAGGGCTTCATGTAGCGGTCGGCGGCGAATTGTTCTCGGATGCTATGGGCGATGCGGGAACGCCGGAAGGTACATACCTTGGCATGTACAGTCATAATGTCAATACGATTTATCAAGCATTAAGCGTAAAAGGAGAGTGACGGGGATGCTTCCGGTTCTCAGCGTTGATGGATTATCCGCTTCCTACAGGAAAAATAAAGTGTTGGATGACGTTGTATTCGATGTTAGCCCTGGGACGATGACCAGCATTGTAGGGCCGAACGGAGCAGGGAAATCAACCTTACTCAAGACCATACTTGAATTGCATCCCCGTCTGGCGGGCAAGATCAGCTTCTTTGGTTCCTCCTATCAGAAAGTTAAATCCCGCATCGGCTATGTTCCGCAACGCGGCTCCGTGGATTGGGATTTTCCGACTAATGCGCTTGACGTCGTATTGATGGGGCTATACGGAAAAATCGGCTGGCTGAAGTGGCCCAAACGATCTCACCGCGAAAAAGCGCTGGAAGCTTTGGCGGAGATGGGGATGGCGGACTACGCTTCGCGCCAAATCAGCCAGTTGTCCGGCGGTCAGCAGCAGCGGGTCTTCCTGGCACGCGCCCTCGTCATGGATGCGGATTTGTACTTTCTGGATGAACCGCTTGCCGGCGTGGACGCGGCAACAGAGCGTGCGATTATGGCGACGCTCAATCTGCTGAAAAGCCGGGGAAGAACGGTGCTGGTCGTTCATCACGATCTGCAGACGGTAGAAGATTATTTTGACCATGTTTTGCTGCTGAATCGTACTGTCATTGCGCACGGTCCAACGGAGAAGACGTTTACCGAAAGCAACATTTATCGAACATACGGAGGAACGCTGCGCTGGAAGGGAGCGAAGTCTGGATGATACTGGGTTTGTCGCATAATGCGCAATGGGTATTGCTGAGTACCTTAATTCTGGGAACGGCTGCCGGCATTATCGGCTGCTTTGCGTACTGGAAGCGGCAAAGTTTGATGAGCGATGCCTTGTCTCATGCGGCTTTGCCGGGAGTGATTTGCGGATTTGCTATCCTTGGCGTGAAAAATCTGCCTGTCATGATCGCCGGCGCCGCTGCGAGCGCGCTATTCGGCGCTCTGCTTATCCATTGGATTAGATCTTCAAGTCGCGTCAAGGAAGATGCGGCAATGGGGATCATCCTGTCCGTCTTCTTCGGTCTCGGCGTCATGCTGCTGACCTTTGTCAACCGTATGGCGGGAGCCAGCCAGAGCGGTCTGGACAGCTTTATCTTCGGTCAGGCGGCTTCCATGGTGAGCAAGGATGTATGGCTTATGGCGGGACTGGCGCTGCTTGTTCTGTTCATTTCGATGATCGCCTTCAAGGAATGGAAGCTTTTTCTGTTCGATGCGGCGTTTGCCAAAGGATTGGGGCTGTCGAGCCGCTGGATGAACAGTCTCTATATGTTTAGCCTTGTACTGGTCATAGTCATCGGAATTCAGGCGGTGGGGGTTATTCTAATGGCGGCGCTGCTGATTACGCCGGCCGTCAGCGCCAGATATTGGACGAATTCCTTCAAGGGGATGATGATTTTGTCGGCATTGTTTGGGGGAGGCGCCGGCGTCATCGGAACGCTGCTGAGCGCGTACGGCAAAGGATGGCCGACAGGCCCGTTTATCGTGATTGCGGCCGCTTCGCTGTTTGTCGTCTCCTTAGCCTTAGGCGTTCGCAAAGGCTTGCTGGTCATGGGAATTCAGCAATATCGCCAGCGCAAGCTGCTTAACAAGCCGTCCGTTCATCAACGCGGGGCGCTGGAAAGGGGGAATTCGGCATGAGCTACGCCGGCTGGATTATACTGACTGCTTCTCTAGTCGGGATTTCCTGCGGATTGGTCGGTTCATTGCTCGTTCTGCGCCGAATGGCGATGATGGCGGATGCCATTAGTCATACGGTGTTGCTTGGCATTGTGACTGCTTTTTTGATCACGCGCGAGCTAAGCGGCATTCATATGCTGATCGGCGCAATCGTTGCCGGATTGCTGACCGCGATATTAATTCAGTGGCTGCACTCTCTCGGCGTGCAGCAGGAAGCTTCCATCGGGGTTGTTTTCACTTCTTTATTCGCAGTTGGCGTTGTCCTGATTGCAACCAAGGTCGGGAATGCGCATCTGGATGTCCAGCACACTTTAATGGGGGAGATCACGTTCATTCCTTGGGAGAAAATGAGCCTGCCCTGGATTGGGGAAGTGCCGGAAGCGGTATTTATTTTATCTATCGTGCTTGTCGTTGTATTAATCGCAATCATCGGATTTTTCAAGGAATGGAAGCTGACTTCGTTTGATCCTGCGCTTGCGGCGAGTATTGGTATCCCAGTTGTGCTTATGCATTACGTTTTTATGGGGCTGGTCTCCGTGACGACGGTAGCGGCTTTTGACGCAGTTGGCGCGATTATGGTTGTGGCGATGCTCATCACCCCTGCTTCGGCGGCTTACCTCTGGACAGACCGATTGGCGATCATGATGGGGTTAAGCGGAGCGTTTGGCATTATCGCGGCGGTGTCCGGATATTATATTGCCGTTTGGTTGGACACTTCAATTTCCGGGTCGATGGCTTTTGCGACCGGACTTCTATTTATGATCAGTTTCATTGCTTCGCCTAAGCACGGCATCGTTGCCAGACTGAGGCGGCCGACCTTGACGTCGACCTAAACAGGAGGAGAAGAGATGACAACGCCCGGCATGGAAGATCATTTGGAGCAAATCTATCTGCTGTCGCTTGACAAAGGGTATACTCGGGTTTCCGATGTTGCCGAAGCGTTGTCCGTCCATCCCTCATCCGCTTCGAAGATGGCGCAGAAACTCGGAGAATCCGGCTATATTGAATATGAGAAATATGGCCGGATTTCCTTGACGAGGAAAGGGGCTCGAGTCGGTCAACAACTGCTTGACAGACATCGGCTGCTGGAACGTTTTTTACGGCAGATTGGCGTACCCGAGCAACGCATTGAAAGAGAGGTTGAGCAGCTAGAGCATCATTTTAGCTGGAGTACGCTTGAACTGCTTCGAGATTTGGTGCATTTTATGGAGGCTGATCAGGGAACGGCAACAGGTTATGGTCGCAAAAAGCGGCTTAGTACAAGCGATAGACATAAGGATCTTTTGGAGCAGCGATTTTTTTGAATTCGGTCACGTTAAGTACAGGAATTACCTGTTTGAACGGCTGGTACAGCTCGGAAGTCAGCTTGCCTGTCACATGGACCCAATCGTCGTCATTGAGATTCGTCCCCTTTGGAAAATGGACTAACATCCCGAACACGCCGGAATCGGCGGCGCAATGAATAAAACCGAAACGGAAAATGAAGTAATGGTCCCCATCGACCTGCTCTCCCTTATAAGCAAACCCGTCAAACGAAATCGTTCTCCCCATGAACATGCCCGGGTAATTGTAAATGACCTCCATGCCTTTCATATAGCTTTCATCGTCTAGAGAGATCGTACTGAGATTAATAAATTGTTCAAGCTCTTTGCTTTTAAACTCGTTGTAGCCTTGCTTGCCGAAAAACACGCTGGAATCCGGCTTAAGAAACTGATGCACTCCCGGATTTTGTTCGGATAAGGAGAGCTCCATCGAGGGGAAAGAGAAGCCTTTTGCTTTTACAAAGCTCGAGTCGAGCGTCGAGACCGGCAAAAAAATTCCCGTAAATATAGGGAAAGCGAGAATGAGATATCCGATCGCGCGTTTCCACTTGGAGGAGGATTCATGAGTATGTCCGAAATCATCGTGAAGATGGACAGAGCTTTCATGATCGTGAACATGGGAATGTATGTGCTCATGATTTTCCTTGCATATATGTCCTTCGGCGCGTTGTAGCTCGGTCGCTTCCGCTTTCTTTTTTGCCGCTTTCTCTAATCGATCCATTCGAATGAGTTCGATGATGCAGAGGAACAGAAGAATAACAATCGCACTGATTGATAAATAAGCATACCGCATGTTGATATATTTATTTAACTGGCCTTGAAAATGAATGGACAAGAACATGAGGGCAAAGCCGAGCAGGATAAGAAAACGAATCATTACACAAACCTCCCCACGATTAAAGAGCCGATTAACGTAAATAGGGTGACCAGCGCAATCAAGACGGCGACGAACTTTCCGCGAAAAGACCCGAGCAGCATAAGGGTATTCTTGATGTCGATCATGGGCCCGTATACAAGGAAGGCAGAGATAGAACCCATTGAGAAAGTACTGCGAAAAGAAGAAGCGATAAAAGCGTCTGCTTCCGAACACAGCGACATTGTGAACGCCAGTCCCATCATCACCAAGGAAGCCATGATCGGATTGCTTCCGATGTGCAGCAAGGACGAAGTCGGGATGAACGTCTGCATGCTAGCGGCAATAAATGCGCCGAGCACGAGATATTTTCCCACGGAAAAAAATTCGTCAATCGCGTGCAGGAAAACATGACCCAGCTTTGGAAAAAACGGCTGACGAGGAGCAGCAACGGAATTTTCCGCGGAAGCGGCGACTTGTTGTTCGTTCAATCGTAAGGGTAATACGGGAAACAGCAGCGCGACGCATAAAGATACGGCCAAAGCAACCAAGAAAGCCATTCCCGAACGAATCGCAACGACTCGCCAATCGTTTCCGAAAGCGATATAAGTCGAAAATAGGACGATTGGATTAATAATGGGTCCAGTCAACATAAAAGCAATTCCCGCATTTAGAGGGACGCCTTTATTCAATAGACGGCGGGTGATCGGAACGATCCCGCACTCGCATGAAGGAAATAGAATGCCGATACTGCAACCAAAAAGAGAAGCAAGATATCGGTTTTTAGGCATAATTCGAGAAATCCAGCGTTCTGTAATAAATGATTGAATAACGCCTGAAATCAAAACGCCCAGAAGAACGAACGGGATCGCTTCCATAATCATGCTCAGGAAAATCGTATTAAGCTGCAGAAAGGTTTTCATTTGGCACCTATTAATTGATTAAGATTCATGATTCAAAATGCTATGTATAGTTATCTTAACAAATGCGAAAAACGATGTCTTGGAAAAGCTTATGTTCATGCTACGCATAGACTTTTTTTTGCTGCGTTATGGATTGTGCAAATAAGTCGCATATGGATGTATATCGACAAACCAAACTTTGATAAACTGACAGAGAGAGAAAGGGAGGAATCTTATGTTCAAAGTGTTGGTATCCGATCCGATCAGCGATTTCGGTTTGCAGCAGCTTAATGGATCTGAAGATGTGGAGGTTGTAAAAATAACGGGGCTGAGCGAAGAGGAGCTTGTCGCCGTTATTCCTCACTATGACGCATTGCTTGTCCGTTCTCAAACGAAAGTGACTCGGCGCATCATGGAGGCCGGCGTTCGTTTGAAGGTGATCGGCCGAGCGGGAGTCGGCGTGGATAATATTGATTTGGAGGCGGCCACGAACCGGGGAATCATCGTGATTAATGCGCCTGACGGCAATACGGTCACGACCTGCGAGCACACTTTGGCGATGATGATGGCGCTGGCCCGGCATATTCCGCAAGCCTATGCCAAAACCGTAGCCGGGCAGTGGGACCGTAAATCGTTTCTAGGCGTTGAATTACGCAACAAGGTGCTCGGCGTGTTGGGGCTTGGCCGGATCGGAATCGAAGTGGCCAAACGCGCGGCGGCGTTCGGGATGACCGTCATCGGATACGATCCTTTCCTATCGGAGGAGAGGGCGAGCAAGCTCGGGATCAAGCCGGCGACCGTAGACGAAATCGTACGAACTGCCGATTTCATGACGGTTCATACGCCGCTGACGAATGAAACGCATCATATGATCGCCAAGCCGCAATTCGCCGTCATGAAGCGGGGAATGCGAATCATTAACTGCGCCCGCGGGGGAATTATCGACGAGGCTGCCCTGATCGAAGCGCTGGACGAAGGGATTGTGGCCGGCGCCGCTTTTGACGTGTTCGAACACGAGCCTCCGGCACCGGATCATCCCTTCCTGCGGCATCCCAAGGTCATTGTGACTCCGCATCTAGGTGCGTCCACTGTGGAGGCCCAGGAGAATGTAGCTTTGGACGTTTCCGAACAAGTGATTCATATTTTGCGTCAGGAGCCTTTCAAAAACGCGGTCAATATGCCGGCCGTGCCAACCGACCTGCTGAACCGACTGCAGCCGTGTTTTACCTTGTGCTCACATCTGGGCAACTCGCTTGCCCAAATGACCGACGGCGCGGTACGCGAGGTTACGTTGGAATGTTCGGGCGAGCTGGCGGACCTGGACGTCACCCCGCTCATTCCTTATGTTCTCAAAGGCATACTTACGCGCCATCTTGGCTCGGAACAGGTCAATGTCGTAAATGCCATGCACCTGGCTAAGTCCCGCGACATTAACGTTTCGGTGCAAAAATCGTTGTTGGCACACAGTCCGCATGCGTTCGACGAGATTACGATTCGATTAAAGACGACCGTCGAGGAGAGATGGGTCACAGGTGCGGTTCTGCCCGATGCGGGGGAACGCATTGTTCGCATCGGTCCTTACCCGGTGGAGCTTTCGCCTGAAGGACATATGCTGTTGATCTCCCAGAAGGACAAGCCGGGCATTATCGGACGTGTCGGAACCTTGCTCGGGGATAACGGAATTAACATTGCCTCGATGCAGGTAGGGCGAACCGAAATTGGCGATTCGGCGGTTATGATCCTGAAAATCGATAAAAAAACACCCGAAAGCGTAATGGAGTCCTTGGTCGCGATTCCGGAAATCAAACGCGTAAGGGAAATTTCCTTCGACTAAAGCAAAGTCGGAAAGAAGGCGGGCCAGATGAGCAACCCGGTTGAAGAAAATCTCAATGCGGTGAGACGGCGGATGGAGCGGGCTTGCCAGGCCTCGGAACGCAGCGTCGCGGATGTGAAGCTGCTGCTGGCGACCAAAACCGTACCGCTGGAAAAGCTGCGAATGGCGATGCAGGCGGGGGCGACGCTGTTTGGCGAAAATAAAGCGCAGGAGCTGCGGGACAAGTTTCCGTTGATGCGGCAGTACAGCGAGGTGGAATGGCACTTTATCGGACATTTGCAGACGAATAAGGTGAAGGACGTGGTCAAATACGTCACGCTTATTCACTCCGTGGATCGTCTGAAATTGGGTCAGGCTCTCGACCGGCAGCTGAACAAAGAGAATAAGACGATGGACATTCTGGTGCAGGTCAATACGTCCTACGAAGAGAGCAAATTCGGCATTCCTCCTGAAGGGGCCGTGGAGCTGGTAGAGCAGCTGTCCCGGTTCGAAACGCTAAACATTAAAGGGCTGATGACGATCGGCAAGCTGAATGCCACCAACGACGAGACGCGGCATTGCTTCCGACTGTTAAAATCGCTGCAAACGCAGATCAGGGAGCAGCAATTTCCGCGAGTCGAGATGGATATTCTCTCGATGGGGATGTCCGGCGACTTCGAGGCGGCGATTGAAGAAGGAGCTACGATCGTCCGCGTAGGGACAAGCGTATTCGGTCAACGAGATTTGCCTGACAGCTACTACTGGAATGAGAATTTACGGCAGGACGGCGGGGTCTAACAGAGAGCAATGCGAATCAAGCGGCTGCCGGCGGGGATGCTTACGTTATGGAAGTATCTCCGCCAGCCGCCTGATGCCTTCTTCAATCGCGGCTTCGTCCACCTTGGCAAAGCCCAGTACCCATCCTTTGCGCTTGCTCTCCAAACCGTACTTGCTTAACGGATAAACGCGGATTCCTTTTTCGCTCGCCAAGCGGGTTACCGCTTCCTCGTCAAATGCCTCCTCGGCTTCAAGCAGCATATGCAAGCCTGTTTCCACCCCGCTCAGCTTATAACGCTCACTCAGTCCCGTCGCGATAATCGCCTTCGTCATCACCTCGTGTCTGCGCCGATACACATTTCGAACGCGCCTCATATGACGCATGAAATGACCGTGCTCGATAAAATGGGCAAGCGTTAATTGCTCCATAATCGGGAGCTGGCGATAGGTTAGCGCATGGACTCGGGCAAGCTGACGAATCGCGTTGGCGGGGCCGACGACGGCCGAGATTCGAATGCCGGGAGCGATCATTTTGGAAAAACTCATCATATATAACGTGTTCTGAGGCCGCTGACTGAACAAGGTAGGGAGCGGGTCGCCGCGATAGCGAAATTCGCTGTCGTAGTCATCCTCCACTATCCAGAATCGTTGCTCTGCAGCCATGTGCAGCAATTGCTGTCTGCGAGGCTCCGACATAATTACGCCAACCGCGCATTGGTGCGATGGCGTTACGTATACAAGCCGCGACTCCGGGGCGATCCGGTCTACGCATAGTCCGTGCTCGTCCACGGGGACAGGCGCAACCTGCATGCGCTGGTATTTCAGGGCCATCCAAGCGGCAGGGAATCCGGGGTCCTCGACCGAAACCGTGTCGTCTTGCCGCAGAAGCGCTTGAGCGATCAAATCGAGGCTGTGCTGCGCGCCAGATGTGAGCAGAATTTGCTCGACGCTCACATGCACGCCTCGTTCAAGCGATAGATAGCGCTGAATCTGTTCCCGCAGCGGCAGGAATCCGTAAGCGTCGCCGTAAGCCCAGGCGTCCAGGTCGGTTTCCGCCGAGGCCCGCAAAAAGGATTGTCTCCAGTTTTTCTGAAACTGCTCGTCCAAATAAGGCTCGTGAGGACTGAAATCGATCTCCGTTGTTCGCTCCGTTTTGTCTCCCAACCAGCTATGCAAATGATCGACGGCGGCGTTAAGCATCGGCAATTCGGGGAGAAGCGGCCCGTGGGACGAAACCTCCTCCAAAGGACGAGCCTCGCCAATCCATTCGCTCACTCTGGTCCCGCCGCGGCGGGAGGTTACTGTATACCCGCGGCTGAATAGCTCTTCGTACACAATCTGTATGGTGGAGCGGGACACGCCGATCAATTGTGCGAGCTCGCGGGTCGGGAGCAGCAGTTCGCCCGGCGGCCAGTTACCGGTTGTAATATTGTGAATGGCTTGGTCGAGAAGCTGCTGCCAGATGGGACGTTCGTCCTCCCGGTTAATCTGTAGCATGTGTTCATCTCCAGTGCTTCGACAATGAATATGGATGGAAGAAATTCATGATTAATGTACTGAAGTAACAGTCCATTGGTTGATATGCTATCACGATCTTCGTTGCTATTGCAACCTGCGGTAGGATAGATGCCCTCTGCTCCAAGGCCCCGCCACGGTGGAGGCACATTTTTGGCCTCCGCTTGGAGGCAAGGCCACGGTGGAGGCACTTTCTTGACCTCCGCTTCGAGGCTCCTATGCTTGACCCACAACACTTCTAGATAATTCCCAGAAGTTATTCGTATAATGATCGAAGACGCTTTAGTGACATAGAACCCCTGATCTTGGTTGATTTATACGATTTTCCCTACAAACGTTTGTCGTTTGAGTCTGAGCCGAGTTGCTTTGTGCGGTTTTTCCTACAAACGTCCGCCGTTTAAGCCTGGTTCGAGCTGCGTTGTACGAATTTCCGACTAACTTCCCTGCGTAAGCTCATGTGTGCAAATAGATCCGTCGTAAAAGTTTAATATCCAATAAATTGGAAACGTT
>Ga0160454_100327_pt1 | contig 34822 bp, 33 predicted proteins | sample HID1971M_E6MG_FD_108218 | JGI IMG/M metagenome (GOLD analysis project Ga0160454, IMG submission 108218) | Enriched millipede-associated microbial communities from UW Madison campus, WI, USA - HID1971M_E6 MG | ecosystem: Host-associated > Arthropoda: Insects > Digestive system > Unclassified ... | reverse complement strand
CGGACCTGGGCGGCGGTTGCTCGACCATGGGCACCCTGTCTGGCGGCGGCAACATCGTGATCAAGGTGGGCGAAGGCTGCCTGATCGGCGCCAACGCCGGTATCGGCATCCCGTTGGGCGATCGCAACACCGTTGAGTCGGGCCTGTACGTGACCGCCGGTACCAAAGTGGCGCTGCTGGACGAGAACAACAAGCTGGTCAAGGTCGTGAAGGCCCGGGAACTGGCCGGCCAGGCCGACCTGCTGTTCCGCCGCAATTCGGAAACCGGTGCCGTGGAATGCAAAACCCACAAATCGGCCATCGAACTGAACGAAGCGCTGCACGCTCACAACTAAGCCTGTGGGAGCGAGCCTGCTCGCGATGGCGTCCTCGAAACCGCCATCGTGAGCAGAATCGAACCCATAATGGTCAGGCGTACACCCCGCCCATGTTCACCAGGGCCCGATAGCATGATGATTCTCTCTCCCTGGCGTGCCGACTTTCCGGCCATCGCCGCCCTGCAACGGCAAGGCCAGACCTATCTGGACAACGCCGCCACCACGCAAAAACCGCAAGCCCTGCTCGATGCCCTGGCGCATTACTACGCCAACGGCGCGGCCAACGTGCATCGGGCGCAACACCTGCCCGGCGCCCATGCCACCCAGGCGTTCGAGGACAGTCGGCGCAAAACCGCCCATTGGCTGAATGCCGGCGACAGCGGTCAAATTGTCTTTACCCACGGCGCGACTAGCGCGCTGAACCTCCTGGCCTATGGCCTGGAACCTCTTTTCAATCCAGGCGACGAGATTGTCATCAGCGCCCTGGAACACCACGCCAACCTGCTGCCGTGGCAGCAACTGGCGCACCGTCGCGACCTGAAGCTGGTGATCCTGCCGCTGGATGCCGACGGTGTGATCGACCTTGAAGCCGCCGCACCCATGATCGGCCCTCGCACACGTCTGCTGGCCGTCAGTCAGTTGTCCAACGTTATTGGCGCCTGGCAACCGTTACCCGCGCTGCTGGCGCTGGCCAAGGCACACAACGCCTTGACCGTGATCGACGGCGCCCAGGGCGTGGTCCATGGCCGCCATGACGTGCAGGCGTTGGGCTGCGACTTCTATGTATTTTCCAGCCACAAGCTCTACGGCCCCGATGGCTTGGGCGTTCTGTTCGGGCGCAATGAGGCGCTCAAGCAACTGCGCCATTGGCAGTTCGGCGGCGAAATGGTGCTGGACGCGGATTACCTCAGCGCGCGCTTTCGCCCTGCCCCGCTGGGTTTCGAGGCCGGAACGCCGCCGATTTCCAGTGTCATCGGGCTGGGGGCAACCCTGGATTACCTCGCCGGCCTCGACCAGGACGCGGTCTCGGCCCATGAAGCGGCGCTGCATGCCTGTCTGTTGAAAGGCCTTGAGTCACGTAACGGCATCCGGTTGCTGGGCAAGCCGCAGGTAGCACTGGCCAGTTTTACCGTCGAAGGTGTGCATAACTCGGATCTGGCGCACTTGCTGACCGAGCAGGGCATCGCCGTGCGCGCCGGTCATCACTGCGCCATGCCATTGCTCAAAAGTCTTGAGCTGTCCGGGGCGATTCGGGTGTCGTTGGCGTTGTACAACGATTCCGAGGATCTGCAACGGTTCTTTGAAGCGCTGGACCAGGCGCTGGAGTTGCTGCGATGAGCTTGCCCGCCGATGCCGTGACTGCACTCGCAACTTTTCAGGCTGCCGCTGGCTGGGAACAGCGTGCGCGTTTGCTGATGCAATGGGGCGAGCGTCTGCCCGCCCTGAGCGATGCGCAGATGTGCGACGCCAACCGGGTGCACGGCTGTGAAAGCCAGGTGTGGCTGGTGGGCGAGTTGCAGGGCGGTCATTGGCAGTTCAGCGCCAACAGTGATGCACGGTTGATTCGCGGGTTGGTGGCATTGCTGCTGGCGCGGGTCAACGGCTTGTCTGCGGTCGAGTTGCGGCAGGTGGATTTGCCGGAGTGGTTCAATCAGTTGGGACTGGGGCGGCAGTTGTCGCAGTCGCGCAGTAACGGCTTGAATGCTGTTCTCCAGCGGATGCGGAGCCTAAGCGACGTGTAGGAGCCTAAGCGACGTGTAGGAGCCTAAGCGACGTGTAGGAGCCTAAGCGACGTGTAGGAGCCTAAGCGACGTGTAGGAGCTGCCGCAGGCTGCGATCTTTTGATCTTGATTTTCAAGATCAACAGATCGCAGCCTGCGGCAGCTCCTACAGGGGTTTGACCCGCTCCGCCGGCCGCCGCACACCCGCCACAATCTTGTCCACCGCCTTGGTCGCCGCGACCATGCCGAAGGTCGCCGTCACCATCATCACCGCGCCAAAGCCGCCGGCACAATCGAGCTTCACGCCATCGCCGACAAAACTCTTCTGCAAACAAATGCTGCCATCCGGTTTCGGGTAGCGCAGTTGTTCGGTGGAGAACACGCACGGCACGCTGTAATGACGGGTCACGGTGCGCGAGAAGCCATAGTCGCGACGCAAGGTGGAGCGTACTTTCGAAGCCAGCGGGTCATTGAACGTGCGGTTGAGGTCGCAGACCTGGATCAGCGTCGGGTCGATCTGCCCGCCCGCACCGCCGGTGGTGATGATCTGGATCTTGCGCCGCTTGCACCAGGCGATCAGCGCCGCCTTGGCGTTGACGCTGTCGATGCAGTCGATCACGCAGTCGATGTTCGGCGTGATGTACTCGGCCATGGTTTCGCGAGTGACGAAATCCGGCACCGCGTGCACCGTGCAGTCCGGGTTGATCCCGCGCAGGCGCTCGGCCATCACCTCGACCTTGGGTTTGCCGACGGTGCTGTCCAGCGCATGCAACTGGCGGTTGGCGTTGCTGACGCAAACATCATCCAGATCGAACAGTGATATCTCGCCCACACCGCAACGGGCCATGGCTTCCGCCGCCCAGGAGCCGACGCCACCGACACCGACGATCGCCACATGCGCCGCTTTCAAGCGCTCAAGGCCTTCGATGCCATACAAACGGGCGATGCCTGCAAACCGCGGATCTTCTGTACTCATGACCATAACCCCAAAAACCGGCGGGCATTATATGGCGATATGAAGACAAAATCAGTTACATGAAAAACTGAAAGAACTTTAACGAAATCAAACTGCCCAATATCGGGTAATTCCCTGTCCGCTGTACGTTCAGAGAATGCCCAGTGTAGGATGCGCGCCCCTCGGCGGTCCGACCGTTCCTTCGTTCCACAGTCTTTGGAACCCGAAATAACTATGTCATCGCGTAAATTTGGACTCAACCTGGTGGTGGTGCTCGCCATCGCTGCCTTGTTTACCGGCTTCTGGGCGCTGATCAACCGCCCGGTGACCGCCCCCAACTGGCCCGAACAGATCTCCGGCTTCTCGTACTCACCTTTCCAGCAGGGTCAATTCCCGCAGAAAGAGCAGTACCCGACCGACGATCAAATGCGTCGCGACCTTGAGATCATGAGCAAGTTGACGGACAACATCCGTACTTACTCGGTCGACGGTACGCTGGAGAACATTCCCAAGCTGGCGGAAGAGTTTGGCCTGCGCGTGACTCTGGGGATCTGGATCAGCCCGGACCAGGAGCGCAACGAGCGCGAAATCACCCGCGCCATCGAAATCGCCAACACCTCACGCAGTGTGGTTCGCGTGGTGGTCGGTAACGAAGCGATCTTCCGCAAGGAAATCACCGCCCAGGAACTCAGCGTCATGCTCGACCGCGTCCGCGCTGCCGTGAAGGTGCCGGTGACCACGTCCGAACAGTGGCACGTCTGGGAAGAGCACCCGGAACTGGCCAAGCACGTCGACCTGATCGCCGCCCACGTGCTGCCGTACTGGGAATTCATCCCGATGGACAAGGCCGGGCAGTTCGTCCTCGACCGCGCCCGCGACCTGAAAAAGATGTTCCCGAAAAAACCGCTGCTGCTCTCCGAAGTGGGCTGGCCGAGCAACGGCCGCATGCGCGGGGGCGCCGATGCGTCGCCGGCAGACCAGGCGATCTACCTGCGAACCCTGGTCAACAAGCTCAACCGCCAGGGCTTCAACTACTTCGTGATCGAAGCCTTCGACCAGCCGTGGAAGGCCAGTGACGAAGGCTCGGTGGGTGCTTATTGGGGCGTGTTCAACGCCGCGCGCCAACAGAAATTCAACTTCGAAGGCCCGGTGGTCGCCATTCCGCAATGGCGCGTGCTGGCCGTCGGTTCGGTGGTGCTGGCCCTGCTGTCGTTGACCCTGTTGATGATCGACGGCTCGGCGTTGCGCCAGCGTGGCCGCACCTTCCTGACCTTTATCGCGTTCCTCTGCGGTTCGGTGCTGGTGTGGATCGGTTATGACTACAGCCTGCAATACAGCACCTGGTTCAGCCTGACCGTGGGGTTCCTGCTCGCCCTCGGTGCGCTCGGGGTGTTCATCGTATTGCTGACCGAGGCCCATGAACTGGCCGAAGCCGTGTGGGTGCACAAGCGCCGGCGCGAGTTCCTGCCGGTGGAAGGCGACTCCAGCTACCGTCCGAAAGTGTCGATCCACGTGCCGTGCTACAACGAGCCGCCGGAGATGGTCAAACAGACCCTCAACGCCCTGGCCAACCTCGACTATCCGGACTTCGAAGTCCTGATCATCGACAACAATACCAAGGACCCGGCGGTCTGGGAGCCGGTGCACGATTACTGCGCAACCCTCGGCCCGCGCTTCAAGTTCTTCCACGTCGCGCCCCTGGCCGGTTTCAAGGGCGGCGCGCTGAACTACCTGATTCCGCACACCGCCAAGGATGCCGAAGTGATCGCGGTGATCGATTCCGATTATTGCGTGCACCCCAACTGGCTCAAGCACATGGTGCCGCACTTCGCCGATCCGAAGATCGCCGTGGTGCAGTCGCCGCAGGACTACCGCGACCAGAACGAAAGTACCTTCAAGAAGCTCTGCTACGCCGAGTACAAAGGTTTCTTCCACATCGGCATGGTCACCCGCAACGACCGTGACGCGATCATCCAGCACGGCACCATGACCATGACCCGTCGCTCGGTGCTCGAAGAATTGGGCTGGGCCGACTGGTGCATCTGTGAAGACGCCGAGTTGGGCCTGCGGGTGTTCGAAAAAGGCCTGTCGGCGGCGTATTACCACGACAGCTACGGCAAAGGCTTGATGCCCGACACCTTCATCGACTTCAAGAAACAGCGTTTCCGCTGGGCCTACGGCGCGATCCAGATCATCAAGCGTCACACCCGCAGCCTGCTGCGCGGCAAGGACACCGAGCTGACGCGCGGCCAGCGCTACCACTTCCTCGCGGGCTGGCTGCCATGGGTGGCCGATGGCATGAACATCTTCTTTACCGTCGGCGCGCTGTTGTGGTCGGCGGCGATGATCATCGTGCCGCAACGGGTCGACCCGCCGCTGCTGATTTTCGCCATCCCGCCCTTGGCGCTGTTCGTGTTCAAGGTCGGCAAGATCATCTTCCTCTACCGTCGCGCGGTGGGCGTGAACCTCAAGGATGCCTTCTGCGCGGCGCTGGCCGGGCTGGCGTTGTCGCACACTATCGCCAAGGCGGTGTTGTACGGCTTCTTCACCAGCAGCATTCCGTTCTTCCGCACGCCGAAGAATGCCGATAACCACGGCTTCTGGGTGGCGATTTCCGAGGCCCGCGAAGAAGTGTTCATCATGTTGCTGTTGTGGGGCGCGGCCCTGGGGATCTACCTGGTGAACGGCATGCCGAGCAACGACATGCGCTTCTGGGTGACCATGTTGCTGGTGCAGTCGCTGCCGTACCTGGCCGCCCTGATCATGGCGTTCCTGTCGTCGCTGCCCAAGCCGTCGGTCGAAGCGCAAGCGGCACCCGTGGTCTAAATAAGGCCGGATACACTAAACGGCGGCCAATGGTCGCCGTTTTGCTTTAAGATAACCGCCATTTTGCGGGGCTTGGCGTGATATCCATCCCTGTGGGAGCCAGCCTGCTGGCGATGGCAATGTAACAATCACCGTTTATGTTGACTGCCACACCGCCATCGCCAGCAGGCTGGCTCCCACATTCAGTCCGCGCCCATATTCATGATCTCCGGAGTTTTCCATGACGGCCCACGCCGACCTTTCGCCGACCCTTCAACTCGCCATCGACCTGATCCGCCGTCCGTCCGTGACCCCGGTCGACGCCGATTGCCAGAAGCAGATGATGCAGCGCCTGGGCGATGCCGGTTTTACCCTGGAACCGATGCGCATCGAAGATGTGGATAACTTCTGGGCCACCCACGGCAAACACGATGGTCCGGTGCTGTGCTTCGCCGGCCACACCGACGTGGTACCGACGGGCCCGGTGACCGCCTGGCAGATCGACCCGTTCAATGCGGTGATCGACGAGCACGGCATGCTCTGCGGCCGTGGCGCGGCGGACATGAAAGGCAGCCTGGCATCGATGACCGTGGCCGCCGAGCGTTTCGTCGCCGACTACCCGGATCACAAAGGCAAGGTCGCCTTCCTGATCACCAGTGATGAAGAAGGCCCGGCGCATCACGGCACCAAGGCAGTGGTTGAGCGCCTGGCTGCGCGCAAGGAGCGTCTGGACTGGTGCATCGTCGGCGAACCGTCGAGCACCACCCTGGTCGGTGACGTGGTCAAGAATGGCCGTCGCGGCTCACTCGGTGCCAAGCTGACCGTACGCGGTGTGCAGGGCCACGTGGCCTATCCGCACCTGGCGAAGAACCCGATCCACCTCGCCGCCCCGGCCCTCGCGGAACTCGCCGCCGAGCACTGGGACCATGGCAACGATTTCTTCCCGCCGACCAGTTTCCAGATTTCCAACGTCAACTCCGGCACCGGCGCGACCAACGTGATCCCGGGTGACCTGGTCGCCGTGTTCAACTTCCGCTTCTCCACCGAGTCCACCGTCGAAGGCCTGCAAAAGCGCGTCGCCGACATCCTCGACAAGCACGGCCTGGACTGGCACATCGACTGGGCATTGTCCGGCCTGCCGTTCCTCACCGAGCCGGGCGCGCTGCTCGATGCGGTGTCGTCGAGCATCAAGGACATCACCGGTCGGGACACCAAGGCGTCCACCAGTGGGGGCACCTCCGACGGCCGCTTCATCGCCACCATGGGCACGCAAGTAGTCGAACTGGGGCCGGTCAACGCGACCATCCACCAGGTCAACGAGCGCGTACTGGCGGCTGACCTCGACGTGCTGACCGAGATTTACTACCAGACCCTGATCAAGTTGCTCGCCTGATGCTCGCGTGTCCGATCTGCAGCGAACCGCTGGGCGCGGTGGACAACGGCGTGGCCTGCCCCGCCGGGCATCGTTTCGACCGCGCGCGCCAGGGTTACCTGAACCTGTTGCCGGTGCAGCACAAGAACAGCCGCGACCCTGGGGATAACCAGGCAATGGTCGAAGCCCGCCGCGACTTCCTCAACGCCGGCCATTACGCGCCGGTGGCCAAGCGCCTGGCGCAGCTGGCTGCCGGCTACGCGCCACAGCGCTGGGTCGACATCGGCTGTGGCGAGGGTTACTACACCGCGCAGATCGCCGACGCCTTGCCGGAGGCCGACGGCTACGCCCTGGACATTTCCCGGGAAGCGGTCAAGCGTGCGTGCAAACGCAATCCCGGGCTCACCTGGTTGATCGCCAGCATGGCCCGCGTACCTCTGGCGTCGGGCAGCTGTCAGTTCCTCGCCAGCGTCTTCAGCCCGCTGGATTGGGACGAAGCCAAACGCCTGCTCAGCCCCGGCGGCGGCCTGATGAAAGTCGGACCGACCAGCGGCCACCTGATGGAATTACGCGAGCGGCTGTACGACGAAGTGCGCGAGTACATCGACGACAAGCACCTGGACCTGGTGCCCGAAGGCATGGCGCTGGCGCACAGTGAAACCCTGACCTTCAAACTGACGCTCACCAGCGGCCAGGACCGGGCGAACCTGCTGGCCATGACGCCCCACGGCTGGCGTGCGAGTGCCGAACGCCGGGCAGCGGTGATCGAGCAGGTCGAACCCTTCGAGGTCACCGTATCGATGCGCTACGATTATTTCGTACTTCAATAAATTCAAACATTTTTGGCCTTGGGCAACGGCCCGAGGCCGGCTAAATCCGCGAATGGATTTTTCAGACACGCAGTGAGGACATCCATGCGCCAACCCGATATCGAGATTTACCTGAAAGACGCCGACGTCGACCACAAGGCCATCTCGGCCTGGCTCGGCACTGCACTGGGCCCGTGTACCGACTGGGTACAGAAAGGCCAGACCTACAAGTGCAAGGCGGGCAATGTGCCGGTGACCTGGTTGCCAAAAGCCGTAGGAAAGTGGAACAGCCTGTACCTGGAAAGCGACCAGACGCCGTGGGACGACGACATCGCCTGCGCTCGCGCCGCGTTTGCCGCGCTGAACGTCGAAGTGCGCTGCGCACCGGGTAGCTGGGTCGAGGAAGAAGGTGAAGAGACGGCGGATCGCTGGATTCGCATCAGCGCCGATGGTGAAGAAGAGATCACCTGGAAAACCGCGTAAACGACGCCAAACACATGTGGGAGCGGGCTTGCTCGCGAATGCGGTGTGTCAGTCGCCATCAACGTTGACTGACACACCGCATTCGCGAGCAAGCCCGCTCCCACATTGGTTCTGGCTGATCTGAAGATCCGAGTTACAGACCTACGACATCCTCGGCCTGCAACCCCTTCTCGCCAGTCACCACCCCATACTCAACCTGCTGGCCTTCGGTCAGCGAACGATGCCCTTCGCCGCGAATCGCGCGGTAATGCACGAACACGTCCACCCCGTCCTCGCGTTGAATAAAGCCGTAGCCCTTGGCGTCGTTGAACCACTTCACGTTGCCGGTTTCGCGCGTAGCCATTTTCAGTACCCCCGTTGTTTTTATTTTGAGCGGCCGAGTATATGACAGGCACAGAAACTCTCAACTACAGATTGGTTGACCGCTTTTTTGCCGATTTTCGATGAATACGGCACACTATCGAGCGCCCGAGCAACCGCTCGGTTTTATTCACTCACGCAGAAGCCGTATGACCCGTTCCCCGTTCCGCCGTCTTGTGTTTGGCACCCTGCGCCGACTGTTGTACCTCTGGGTTCGCTCGGAGACGATCAACCAGTCGTCGTTCACCCTCAACCTCGACCGCAGTCGTCCGGTGTTCTACGTCCTGCAAAACCCTTCGCTGACCGACCTCGCCGTGGTCGACACCGAATGCACCAAGGCCGGCCTGCCGCGGCCGGTGTTGCCGGTATCGGTGGGCAACCTGCTGGAACCGGCCGCGTTCTTCTACCTGACCCCGGACCCGGACTGGCTCGGCCGCCAGGACAAGCGCGGCGCGCCACCCACCCTGACCCGCCTGGTCAGCGCCTTGAGCCAGAACGCCGCCGAAGACGCGCAGATCATTCCGGTCAGCGTGTTCTGGGGCCAGTCGCCGGACAGCGAAAACAGTCCATGGAAACTGTTGTTCGCCGACAGCTGGGCGGTCACCGGGCGCCTGCGTCGCCTGCTCAGCATCATCGTGCTGGGACGCAAGACCCGCGTGCAGTTCTCCGCGCCCATCCACCTGCGCGAACTGATCGAGCACAACAAGGGCCACGAGCGCACCGTGCGCATGGCCCAGCGTATCCTGCGGGTGCACTTCCGCAACCTGAAGGCCGCAGTGATCGGCCCGGACATTTCCCACCGGCGCAACCTGGTCAAGGGCCTGGTCAACCAGCCCCTGGTCCGGCAAGCGATCCTCGACGAAGCCGAGCGCGAGAACATCTCGCCGGAGAAAGCCAAGGCCCAGGCCCTGCGCTATGGCAACGAGATCGCCTCGGACTACACCTACACCGCGATCCGTTTTCTCGAAGTAGTGCTGAGCTGGTTCTGGAACAAGATCTACGACGGCATCAAGGTCAACCACATCGAAGGCGTACAGAAGGTTGCCCAGGGTCACGAAGTGATCTACGTCCCGTGCCACCGCAGCCACATCGACTACCTGCTGCTGTCGTACCTGCTGTTTCGCAACGGCCTGACCCCGCCGCACATCGCCGCCGGCATCAACCTGAACATGCCGGTGATCGGCAGCCTGCTGCGCCGTGGCGGCGCGTTCTTCATGCGCCGCACGTTCAAGGGCAACCCGCTGTACACCTCGGTGTTCAACGAGTACCTGCATACCCTGTTCACCAAGGGCTTCCCGGTGGAGTACTTCGTCGAGGGCGGCCGTTCGCGCACAGGGCGCATGCTGCAGCCGAAGACCGGGATGCTGGCGATCACCCTGCGCAGCTTCCTGCGCTCGTCGCGCATGCCCATCGTCTTCGTGCCGGTGTACATCGGTTACGAGCGCGTGCTGGAAGGCCGCACCTACCTTGGCGAGTTGCGTGGCGCGACCAAGAAGAAAGAATCGATCTTCGACATCTTCAAAGTCATCGGCGCCCTCAAGCAGCGCTTCGGTCAGGTCGCGGTGAACTTCGGTGAGCCGATCAAACTCGCGGAATTCCTCGACAGCGAACAGCCGGACTGGCGCAAGCAGGAACTGGGCCCGCAGTTCAAACCCGCCTGGCTCAACGAAACCACCAACCGCCTCGGTGAGAAAGTCGCACAGCACTTGAACGAAGCGGCGGCGATCAACCCGGTCAACCTGGTCGCGCTGGCGCTGCTGTCCACCAGCCGCCTGGCCCTGGACGATCGCGCCATGGCGCGGGTGCTCGACCTGTACCTGGCGTTGTTGCGCAAAGTCCCGTACTCACCGCACACCACGTTGCCGGAAGGTGACGGCCGGGCGTTGATCGAGCATGTGAAGGACATGGACCTGCTCTCCGAGCAGAGCGATGCCTTGGGCAAGATTCTCTATCTGGACGAGCAGAACGCCGTCCTGATGACCTACTACCGCAACAACGTGCTGCACATCTTTGCGCTGCCGGCGCTGCTGGCGAGTTTCTTCCAGAGCGCGTCGCGCATGAGCCGCGAACAGATCCTGCGCTACACCCGTGCGCTGTACCCCTACCTGCAAGCAGAGTTGTTCATTCGCTGGTCGCTGGACGAGCTGGATGCGGTGATCGACCAGTGGCTGCAAGCCTTCGTCGAGCAAGGTCTGTTGCGCTTCGAGAACGACGTCTACCTGCGCCCGGCACCAAGTTCACGGCATTTCGTATTGCTGACGCTGCTGTCGAAAAGCATCGCCCAGACCTTGCAGCGCTTCTACATGACCGTCTCCCTGCTGCTCAACAGCGGCCAGAACAGCATCAGCGCCGAAGAGCTGGAAGACCTGTGCACGGTCATGGCCCAGCGCCTGTCGATCCTGCATGGCCTGAACGCCCCGGAATTCTTCGACAAGAGCCTGTTCCGCCACTTCATCCAGACGATGCTCGACCTTGAAGTGCTCAAGCGCGACGAAGCCGGCAAGCTGAGCTACCACGAACTGCTCGGTGAACTGGCAGAAGGCGCGGCCAAGCGGGTATTGCCGGCGGAGATTCGCTTGTCGATCCGTCAGGTGGCGTTGCATCGCAGTGAAGATGCGGCGGATCAACCGCCACCCACCGCGCCCTGAAATTCCTGACGACCCTGAACATGGATGTTCAGGAAGATTCGTCGTGGATTTGCCGAATTCCCCTACAGGGGTTTGGCTAATTCAACCATATGCTTGGCACTCGTCATCTTCGACGAATCATTGGATAAGGAAATCATGATGAACAACGAACACACCAAGAGCATCAACGGTACCGTTCACTATCTGCAGAGGATCGGGCTCGCACCGAACTCGACACTTCAAGTCAGCCTGGAGGACGTCTCCCTGGCTGATGCACCGGCCAGGCAGCTCGCTGTCCAGGTTACCCGCAATGCTGAGACCGCCGGGTTGAGTTTCAATCTTGAGTACAGCACCGCGGATATTCAGCCAGGTCACACCTACGCAATCCGTGCACAAATCGAAAACGAAGGACGGCTCATCTTTATCAACACTGAACGCTACCCGGTAGAGTTGGGTGTCGACTATTTGCAGCCACTGGACATACGGGTCGACAACGTCGCCGCAACCGCGCAGCCGGATGCCTGATGTAATGCCAGGTGCCTGGATCGGTTTGCGAGGCGATATTGCAGGCGAAATCCGTTAAATTGTCGTTGGCGCCGCTCTTCTTCAGGCGCCAATGACAAGGATCCGCTTCATGAAAAAAATCCGTTTTACCGCCCTGTGCGCAGGTTTGATGATCTCTGCCAGCGCTATGGCGCTGTCCCTCACTGACCTGTCGCAGAAAGACGCCACCGGCGGACTCAAGGACGCCCTGACCCAAGGCGCGCAACTGGCCGTGAAACAACTCGGCACCCCGGGCGGCTTCAGCAATAACCCGGACGTGAAGATCGAACTGCCGGGCAAACTGGGCAAGGTCGCCAGCAAAATGAAACAGTTCGGCATGGGTGATCAGGTCGATCAACTGGAAACCAGCATGAACAAAGCGGCGGAAACCGCCGTGACCCAGGCCCAGCCGATCCTCGTCGACGCGGTGAAGAAAATGTCCGTTGCAGACGCCAAGGGCATCCTCAGTGGCGGCAATGACTCGGCCACCCAGTACCTGAACAAGACCAGCCGCGAACAGATCCGCGCCAGGTTCCTGCCGATCGTCAAGCAAGCCACCGACCAGGTCGGCCTGGCCCAGCAGTACAACTCGTTCGCCGGCCAGGCCGCGACCATGGGCGTGATCGACGCGAAGAGTGCCAACGTCGAGAACTATGTGACCGAACAGGCGTTGAACGGCTTGTTCGAGATGATCGGCAAACAGGAAGAAACCATCCGCCAGAACCCGGCGGCTGCGGCGACCAGTTTGGCCAAGAAAGTATTCGGCACACTGTAACAACCACCTGTAGGAGCTGCCGCAGGCTGCGATCTTTTGATTTTGATTTAAAAAACAAGATCTAAAGATCGCAGCCTTCGGCAGCTCCTACCCGCTCAAAAAACCCGGACTCCGACAACCAACGATCAAAGCTCTCGGCATTAACCAGACTTTTCCTATAAGCCTCGGTAAAGCTGCTGACAGCACGCAGCACCACCCAACACTGGAAATCGATGAAGTACGTCAAGTCCAGGTCATCCGCTTCGCTATTGAGATAGGAGCGTCCGTATTTCACCGGCGCATTGCGTAGCAAGACGCTGATCGCGATGTAACGAAACGCCGAGAAATCATTCTTGAACATGAACCAGTAGAACAACGCCCGTGCGACGCGACCGTTGCCATCACGAAATGGATGCTCATAACCCAGCGCGAAATGCAGCGCGATACCCTTGATCAACGGGTGCAGGTAATCCGCCCGATGCGGATCGTCATGGGATTGATTGATCCACCTCGACAGTACCCGCAATCGAGCCGCGAGCCCCGCGGCGGGAGGCGGAACATGAACCGTATTGCCTTGCCGTCCTGCACCACCACGTCATCGTTGACCCGCAGAACACCCGGCGAGCAACAGGCTGGCGTACTGCGCTGTTCGGGCTTTCGGCGTTCCTTGTGTGGCGATTTTGTCAGCAAATCGAAAACCGGGTCCGACCTCCCCTTCAGCATGGGTGGCTTTTTCATTGGTGCCGTCTCAAAACTTGTGAAACCGAGTCTTGAGTACAACATCCGGGCCTCTGGGGCTCAATATCGGACGGTTCTGATATGGCTGTAGGAAGTTCCGCAGGCTCGGTTTGGCTGTCAGGCCGCCATCGCCGGCAAGCCAGCGCCTACAGTAGATCGGGTACAGCCGCGAGCAAAGGGTCGGCCCGAAGGCCGCCCAAGGTCAGATCGGCTCTTTCTTGACCCGGAACCAGGCCGCATACAATGCCGGTAAAAACAACAGCGTCAACGCCGTCGCCACAATCAAACCACCCATGATCGCCACCGCCATCGGCCCGAAGAACACACTGCGCGACAGCGGTATCATCGCCAGAACAGCCGCCAGCGCGGTCAACACAATCGGCCGGAACCGCCTCACCGTGGCCTCGATGATCGCCTGCCAGGGCTTCAACCCGGCAGCGATATCCTGCTCGATCTGATCCACCAGGATCACCGAGTTACGCATGATCATCCCCGACAACGCGATGGTCCCGAGCATGGCCACAAAGCCGAACGGCTGGCGGAACACCATCAGGAACAGCGTCACTCCGATCAAGCCCAAGGGCGCCGTCAGGAACACCATTGCCGTGCGTGAGAAACTGCGCAACTGCAGCATCAGCAAGGTCAACACCACCACGATGAACAACGGCACGCCAGCCTTCACCGAGTTCTGCCCGCGTGCCGAGTCTTCCACGGTACCGCCGACATCCAGCAAGTAGCCGTCGGGCAGTTCAGCGCGGATCGGATCAAGTGTCGGCATGATCTGTTGCACCAAAGTCGCCGGTTGTTCCTTGCCATAGATATCGGCACGCACGGTGACGTTGGGCAGGCGATTGCGGTGCCAGATCACGCCTTCTTCAAAGCCGTATTCCAGGGTCGCAATCTGCGACAGGGCCACGCTGCGGCCATTGTCGGTCGGCACCGCCAGGCTTGGCAGCAGCGACAGCTCGGTGCGCTCGTGCAAGGTGCCGCGCAACAGGATCTCGATCAACTCGTTGTCTTCGCGGTACTGGCTGACGCTGGAACCGGTCAGCGAGCTCTGCAGGAACTTCGACAGGTTCGCCGTGCTCACCCCCAGGGCCCGCGCACGGTCCTGATCGATGTTCAGGTACACCACCTTGCTCGGCTCTTCCCAGTCCAGGTGGACGTTGACCACATGGGGGTTTTCGCGAACCTTGGCCGCGACTTTGCGGGCCAGTGCGCGGACTTCCTCGATGTGTTCACCGGTCACCCGGAACTGCACCGGATAGCCAACCGGCGGGCCGTTTTCCAGGCGCGTGACCCGCGAGCGCAAGGCCGGGAATTGTTCGTTGAGGGTGGTGATCAGCCAGGTGCGCATGGGTTCGCGATCCTCGATGGTTTTCGCCAGGACGACAAACTGGGCGAAGCTCGCGGCGGGCAGCTGCTGATCCAATGGCAGGTAAAAACGCGGTGAACCGGTGCCGACGTAGGCTACGTAGTTGTCGATCCCGGCTTTGTCCTTGAGCAACGCTTCGAGGCGCTTGACCTCTTCGGCCGTATTGCTCAGGGATGCGCCTTCGGCCAGCTTCAGGTCGACCATCAACTCCAGACGGCCGGAGGCCGGGAAGAACTGTTGCGGCACGAAGCGGAACAGCACGATGGAGGCAATGAACAGCACCACGGTCGCGGTGATCACGGTTTTACGCCAGCGCACGCACCATTCCACCAGACGCCGAACGCGCTGATAAAACGGCGTAGCGTAAGGATCGGGTTGGCCGGCTCCGTGTTTGGCTGCATGAATTTTCGCCAGGTCCGGCAGGAGTTTTTCCCCCAGGTACGGCACGAAGAGCACCGCCGCCACCCAGGATGCCAGCAGCGCAATGGTCACCACTTCGAAGATCGAACGGGTGTATTCGCCGGTACCCGATTGCGCGGTGGCGATCGGCAGGAAACCGGCGGCGGTGATCAGCGTACCGGTGAGCATCGGGAAGGCGGTGCTGGTCCAGGCATAGCTCGCCGCCTTGATCCGATCGAAGCCCTGCTCCATTTTGATCGCCATCATTTCCACGGCGATGATGGCGTCGTCCACCAGCAAGCCCAGCGCCAGCACCAGTGCGCCGAGAGAGATCTTGTGCAGGCCGATCCCCAGGTAATACATGCAGGCGAACGTCATCGCCAGCACCAGCGGAATGGCCAGGGCCACCACCATGCCGGTGCGCACACCGAGGGAGAAGAAGCTCACCAGCAACACGATGGCCAGCGCTTCGACCAACACCTGGACGAACTCGCCGACCCCGGTTTTCACCGCGGCCGGTTGGTCGGAGACCTTGCGCAATTGCATGCCGGCCGGGAGATTCTTCTGGATACGGGCAAACTCGATTTCCAGGGCCTTGCCCAGCACCAGGATGTCACCACCGTCCTTCATCGCCACCGCCAGGCCGATGGCGTCCTCAGCCATGAAGCGCATGCGCGGAGCCGGTGGATCGTTGAACCCGCGACGCACGTTCGCGACATCCGAGATGCGGAACGTCCGATCGCCGACGCGAATCGGGAAGTTCTTGATCTCCTCTACCGTCTGAAAATTCCCCGAGACCCGTAGCTGCAATCGCTCGCTGGTGGTTTCAAAGAACCCCGCGGTGGACACCGCATTCTGTTCTTCAAGGGCTTGTTGCACCGCCGCCAAGGGCAGCCCGAGGGTGGCGAGCTTGACGTTGGACAGCTCGATCCAGATCTTCTCGTCCTGCAAACCGAGCAGGTCGACCTTGCCTACATCCTTGACCCGCTGCAGCTGGATCTGGATGCGGTCGGCGTAGTCCTTGAGCACGGCGTAATCGAAACCCTCGCCGGTCAGCGCGTAGATATTGCCAAAGGTGGTGCCGAATTCATCGTTGAAGAACGGCCCCTGGATACCCGGCGGCAGGGTATGACGAATGTCGCTGACCTTCTTGCGCACCTGATACCAGAGTTCCGGGATATCCACCGAGTGCATGGAGTCACGGGCGATGAAGGTTACCTGGGATTCACCGGGGCGGGAGAACGACACGATGCGCTCGTACTCGCCGGTTTCCATCAGTTTCTTTTCAATGCGTTCGGTGACCTGGCGCGAGACTTCCTGCGCCGTTGCTCCCGGCCAGTTGGTGCGGATCACCATGGCCTTGAAGGTGAAGGGCGGGTCTTCGCTTTGACCCAGCTTGGTGTAGGACAATGCGCCGACGATCGCCAGCAAGAGCATCAGGAACAGTACGATCTGGCGATTGCGCAGTGCCCAGGCGGAAAGATTGAAACCCATCGGGGATTACTCCTTGTCCGCCAGATTGACCACGCGGTTGGAGCGATCCACCGGGCGTACGGCCTGCCCGTCGAGAAGCACATGGACGCCGGCGGCCACCACCCAGTCGCTGGCATTGAGGCCTTCAAGCACCGGAACGGTTTTCTCACCGAAGGCGCCGACCCGCACCGGGGTCTTCTTCAAGGTGTTGTTGGCGCTGACGACCCAGACGTAGGTCACGCCGTTTTCCGCAGTCAGCGCCGACAGTGGCACCGACAACGCCACGGCTTCGGCCGTCTGCACGAAGACACGGGCGCTCTGGCCGAGTTCGGCCGGCACCTTGCCGGCATTGAAGGCGATACGTGCGGCGAAGGTGCGGGACTTGGGATCAGCGGCCGGCGACAGCTCGCGGATGTGTCCGGCGAAGCGTTGATCCGGTTGCGTCCACAACTCCACCGCCACCGGCTGGCCGACCTTGAAGCGGCCGAAGCTTTGCTCCGGCAGGCTGATCAACACTTCACGCTCGCCATCGGTGGCCAGGGTGAACACTGTTTGCCCGGCCGCGACCACTTGCCCGACTTCCACCGCACGCTTGGCAACGATGCCATCCTGCGGCGCGCGCAATACCGCGTAACTGGCCTGGTTGGTCGAGACGTTGAATTCGGCCTTGATCTGTTTAAGGCGCGCTTCACCGGAGCGGTACAGGTTTTCGTGATTGTCGTACTGCGAGCGGCTGACCAGCTGCCGCTCCATCAGCGTTTTGTAACGATCACGTTCGGCGCGCACCATGTTCAGGTTGGCCTCGGCGGCCGCGACCTGGGCGCGGGTGGCTTCCAGTTGCAGGCGCACGTCCTGGGGGTCGAGTTCTGCCAGTGGTTGATCGGCCTTGACCCGCTGCCCTTCGTCGACCAGTCGTCGGCTGACTTTGCCGCCAATGCGGAACGCCAGGTCCGGTTCAAAACGGGCGCGCACTTCACCGGGATAACTTTCCATCGCCTGGGCCGAAGGCTCTGGCTGGACCACCATGGCCGGGCGCACGCTGGCCACGGGCGCCTCCTCGTGACCACACGCGGTCAATAAGAACGCCAGGCTGACTGGCAACGCGAGGGGCAAGGCATAGCGGAACATGGTGAAGGACCTTTCGCCAATGGTGCTTGGAATAATTATACTGACGAGTATGTTATTAATAGCAAACTCACCAGTCCAGTAATAAAAGCGAATATGCCGAACAATCTTTCAGCACCCAATGGCCCGGGCCGCCCCAAGGATCTGGCCAAGCGCCAGGCGATCCTCGATGCAGCGAAAACGCTGTTTCTGACCAAGGGTTACGCCAACACCAGCATGGATGCTGTCGCAGCGCAGGCCGGCGTGTCGAAGCTGACGGTCTACAGCCACTTCAACGACAAGGAGACGCTGTTCTCCGCTGCCGTGGTGGCCAAGTGCGAGGAGCAATTGCCGTCGCTGTTCTTTGAATTGCCCGAAGGCGTGGCCGTGCAAACGGTGCTGCTGAACATCGCCCGCGGCTTTCACCAACTGATCAACAGCGACGAGTCGGTGAACCTGCACCGGTTGATCATGGCCCTGGGCAGCCAGGACCCGAAACTCTCGCTGATCTTCTTCGAGGCCGGGCCACAGCGCATGCTGCATGGCATGGAGCGGTTGCTGGCGCGGATCGACGAGAGTGGTGTGTTGAGTATCGATAAACCGCGTAATGCGGCGGAACACTTCTTCTGCCTGCTCAAGGGCGCGGCGAATTTCCGCTTGCTTTACGGTTGCGGCGAGCCGTTGACCGGCGATGCGGCGGAGAGCCATGTGCAGGAAGTGGTGGGGTTGTTCATGCGGGCTTATCGGCCTGAGTGAGCCTGATGGATTTGTAGTGATTGTGCCGGCGTATTCGCGAGCAAGCCCGCTCCCACAGGGGTTCGAGGCGTTACACAACCCCCTGTGGGAGCGGGCTTGCTCGCGAAGCAGGCGACTCGGTCTTACGGCTTGAGCGCCTTCTTCGGATAGATGTCATACCGGCTGGACTTGCCATCCAGCGCATGACTCGGCTTCGGCCCTTCGATGCACGGCGCCTTGCGCGGGCGCTTCACCACCACCCGGTGGGTGGCCAGCGCCAACGCCGCTTCGAGCAAGGCCGGCGCATCCGGATCATCCCCCACCAGCGGCCGGAACAGGCGCATTTCCTTCTTCACCAGGGCGGTTTTCTCACGATGGGGGAACATCGGGTCGAGGTAGATCACCTGCGGCGGCTCCCCCTCCCAATTGCGCATCACCTCGATCGAGTTGCCCTTGAGCAAGCGCATGCGCGCCACGATGGGCGCCACGTCGAAATCTTCCGCGCCCCGGGCCAGGCCATCTTCGAGCAAGGCACCGATCAAGGGCTGACGCTCGATCAGGCTCATCTCGCAGCCCAGGCTCGCCAGCACGAACGCATCCTTGCCCAGCCCGGCGGTGGCATCCAGCACACGCGGGCGAACGCCCTGGGCGATACCGACGGCCTTGGCGATCATCTGCCCGCTACCGCCACCGTACAACCGGCGATGCGCCGCGCCACCCTCGACGAAATCCACCCGCACCGGGCCGGGCGCGTCCGGCCCCAGCTGTTGCAGCTGCAAACCCTGGTCACCCACCTGCAACGCGAACTCGCCGTCCGCCACTTGCAGCGGCAGGCCCAGGCGCTCGGCCCATTGCTCGGCCTGGGGCTCGAAGGCCGCACCCAGCGCCTCGACATGGATGCGGCAGGCCGCTGGTTGATCAATCATCGGAAAACACGCTCAAAAAATTAATGATCGGCAAAAACGGCCGATAACAAAACTATCGAGCATTTTGCCAGAGCTGAGCGTCGACCGAGAGAAATGTCAGACATTCAACCCACAATCACAGGTTTTATCTCGCCCTACGGCGATTACAACCTGCGCAACACCCAGGCGCTGAGCGGCGTCAGTCACCTCTGGCAGGATTTCTTTGCCCGTGCGCTGGCCGATCAGTCGGGTGAAGCAGTGCTGCCTGAATCGTTGAATTTTCCACCGGTCGATCTCGACAGCCCGGTTGAGCCCACCGTAGGCAGCGACCTGCTGGCCCACATCGTTTCCCAGCGCGAATGCGACGTGAAGGACACCGAAGTCCGCCCGCCCGAGCCGCTGTTCCTGCCGATTGCCGAATTCGAAATGGACCTGGCCGACAAGCCGTTCCCGCCCTTCCCGCCTGAAGAAATCGTTGCCCAGCAAAAACAGCAGGACTTCGAGAGCGGCTGGGTGCGCCCGATCGTGCTCACCGCCGGCCAACCGTTGCCAGAAACTGGCCCGGCGCCGCAACCGCGGGCGCTGCACCTGCCCATCGCCGAGTTCGAACTCGAGCTGCTGGACAAGCCCTTCCCGCCATTCTCGCCCGAAGAGATGGTGGAGCAACAGAAACAGCTCGATTTCGATAGCCGCTGGGCGCGCCCGATCGTGCTGCAGAACCTGCGCCTGGCCGCCTGAGCCTCAACGACAGACCCACCATGGCCCGACATCGACATGAAAGTGATTGCGATGGGCGGCGTTGTAATCCGGGCTCAACACCACACTGAACAGGCCACAGGCGCCATCGCGGACCTGCCTTAGAAACGCGGCGTCCTGGTTACCCTTCGGCCAATCCTTGAGCACGCTGATGGTCCGACCGTCAGCCAGGCGAAAACCGGCGATATCCAGGGCATTAGCCGACGCATGCTGGCTACGCCTGCCATTCTCGCGACTGTAGACATTGCGACAGGCAAAGCTGCCGAGATGATCGACCCGCGTGACGGCTTGCCCATAGACCGCCTGCGCCGCGGGTTGCAGCGCGTGATGCTCGAACAGGGCGAAAGACACCGCCAAGCGGCAACTGGCGAGGAAACTGCTGCTCAGGGCCACGTCACTGCCCTGGACACGCAGGGTATCGGTCAGCGGACATTTGGCGTCCGGGCTATCGGCCTGACGGGTCACGCGCAAACCGGAGCTGCTCAACGCCTGGTCGCACAGCTGCGGATCATCACGCAGACGCATCAGTTTGTAGCGGGTCAGAAGGTTAGGCTCAGCTTTCACATCGAGCGGCGCCCAGGGATTCCACTGTGGCGGCAGGGAGATCCAGCCGCGCCAGACGGCCGCTCCTGCCGATGCGATGATCAACAACAGCAGCCACCCGCGAAACCGCATCGTCAGCCTTTGAAAAACTGATTGGCCTGGGCATACGGCATGGAGCGCGTCGTGAAGCCGAACGTGCCCGACGTCTTGATCTCCTCGGCGGCGCGATAGAACTCGCCTAACGCCGCCAGGGCCAGCGCCGAGCCGACACTGATGCGCTTGACGCCCATTTCGCCCAGTTGCTCGACCGTCAGCTTCAAGCCGCCGGACATCAACACGTTGACCGGCTTCGGTGCCACGGCGCGGACCACGGCCAATACCTCTTCAGCGCTGCGCAACCCTGGCGCATACAACACGTCGGCGCCGGCTTCGGCGAACGCCTGCAAGCGGCGAATGGTGTCGGCCAGATCCGGATTGCCATGCAGGTAATTCTCGGCCCGGGCTGTCAGCGTAAACGCGAAGGGCAAGCTGCGGGCGGCAGCGACGGCAGCCTCGATACGCGCCACGGCATGTTCGAAGCAGTAAATCGGCCCCTCTGCACGGCCGGTGAAGTCTTCGATCGAACCGCCGACGGCACCGGCGGCCGCGGCTGCCAGAATGCTTTGTGCACACTCGGCGGGATCATCGGCAAAGCCGTTTTCCAGATCGACCGCGACCGGCAGGTCGGTGGCGGCAACAATCGCCCGGACGTTGGCCAGGGTATCGTCCAGCGTCAGGCCGCCATCAGGTCGTCCCTGGGAAAAAGCGTAACCGGCACTGGTGGTCGCCAGCGCCTCGAAACCCAGGCTGGCGAGCATTTTTGCCGAGCCGGCGTCCCACGGATTGGGAATCACAAAAGCCCCTTGGCGTTCGTGCAGGACTCTGAACGCTTGGGCTCGAAGGGTTTGCGCATCCATTGGCAGGCTCCTGTGCAGGAAAACGAGTCCGCTGTCAGAGCAAGCCAAGTTGCTCGGCCGCGGGCTCTCTGTATAGCTCAGGCAGCGCCGGCAAGCCAGGCAGTCGCAACATCAGGCGTGTGTGAAAACGTTGCGCCAGTTTCGCCGCGAGCAGATTGTCGGCGGTGTGCAGGAAGATGTAGGGCGTGCGACCCTCTTCGATCCACAGGGCGATTTTTTCCACCCACGGCTCCAGGAACGGATCGTTGGCTTCAAGCTGCGGATGACCGATGAAACGCACCTGCGGAAATTGCGTGAACGCTGCCGGGCGTGGTGGCACCCGGGGTTTCTTCGATTGGGCGTGAAGCACCGAGGGCTCGGTCGAGGTACAGCTGAACAGCGCACGGGGATCGAGGCAGATACGTTCGACGCCGCGATCGAGTAGAAGGCGATTGAGTTCGCGCTCGCTGTCACCCTTGGCGAAAAAGTCGTCATGGCGCACTTCCACCGCCAATGGCCGCTGCAGCCCATCGATAAATCCGGCCAGCTCCGGCAAGCGTTGTGGTGTGAAGCTCTTCGACAACTGCAACCACAGTGGGGACACCCGCTCACCGAGGGGGCTGAGTAGCTGGGTGAAGGTTTCGGCGGCGGTCAGTTGTTCGCGCAGGTCACCGCCGTGGCTGATCTCGCGGGGAAACTTCGCGGTGAAGCGAAAGTGTCCGGGCATGGCCTCGGCCCAGCGCTGCACGGTGCTGGCAGCCGGGCTCGCGTAGAAGGTCGTATTGCCTTCCACGGCATTGAACACTTGCGCATAGAGATTGAGAAAATCGGCGGGTTTGGCCGCAGGCGGGTACAGGTAATCGCGCCAGGCGTTTTCACTCCAGGACGGACAACCGAGGTAGTAAGGCAGCATCAGATGTACAGGTCGAGGCCCAGCACTTGCGCATCCCAATCGACGAAACTGGCGGTGCTCAGGTAACTGGCCAGCGCCGTTGCCACGCTCTTGCTCATCGCGCGGTGATAAAGCATGTCCTGCTGACGGGCGGGAAGATTGCTGAGCTTTTGCGCGGCGGCCTTGGCGGCACGGGAAGCCAGTTGTTCTTCGCTGGCAAACTCCAGCTCACCCTCGATATCGACGGACTCGTCATGCACTACCTGGTCTTTGCGAGGCTTGCGCTTGATGGGGTAGGACTGAGAGGAAACGCCGTCTATACGCATAGGTGCATGCTCGGTATCAGTAATGGCAGTCTAGTGGCACCCAGGCCACATCGCAAACCGCCTAGTGATAACTAGAACACATAAAAGGCAAAAGGTTTAAAAGCTGGAGTTACAAACTGACGATTGGCTTTGTCAGATAGATCGCCTTCGCGAGCAAGCCCGCTCCCACAGGGTTAGCGGAGATCCTGTGGGAGCGGGCTTGCTCGCGAATGGGACGACACGGTTTCGAGTATTAACGCGCCTTCGGCGTCGCTACCTTGTCCCGCAAATAAACAGGCTGCGCCTCATCCGCCACGATCGCCTCGCCACGCGCCCAGGCAAACCGCGCCAGGGCCAGCAAATCTTCGGCATGAGGCAGCATGCCCGCATCCTGGCCACTCAGGTCGACGGCGATGCGCTCGGCATACCCCCAGCCCGTGCCTGCACCGAACCACTGGCCACTGGCATCGGCCGGCAAGGCAGCCGACTCCGGTGGCAATACCGCTTCAGCGCCGACCAGGCGCATCTCCCCCGCCGTCTCGCGGTAGCAGCCCCAATACACCTCGTCCATACGCGCATCGATGGCCGCCGCGACCTGGCTCACACCATGCTCGCGATAGGCGCGTTGGGCCAGCACGGCCAGGTTCGACACTGGCAACACCGGGCGATCGAGCGCAAACGCCAGGCCTTGCACCACACCGATGGCAATGCGCACGCCGGTGAACGCGCCCGGCCCGCGACCGAAGGCGATGGCGTCGACCGCTTGCAGGGTGGTGCCGGCATCGGCGAGCAACTGCTGGATCATCGGCAGCAGCTTCTGTGCATGCAGGCGCGGAATCACCTCGTAATGGCTCGTCACTTTGCCGTCATGCAGCAAGGCAACGGAGCAAGCTTCAGTCGCGGTGTCCAGGGCCAGCAAGGTGCTCATCGATGTATCCACAAGAGTGATCGGAAAAAAGTGCGTCAGTATAAACAACTACGGCCCGCAAGCGGGCCGTAGAAGATCAAGCGATTTTTCAGCTCAGGGCTGCAAGCACCTTGGCGGTGATTGCTTCAACCGAACCGACGCCTTCGATATGGCTGTACTTCGGCTTGCCATTGGCAGCCGACAGCTCCTGGTAGAAGGCCACCAGCGGCTTGGTCTGCGAATGGTAGACCGACAGGCGATGACGCACGGTTTCTTCGGTGTCGTCCTTGCGCTGCACCAGCTCTTCACCGGTGATGTCGTCCTTGCCGGCAACTTTCGGCGGGTTGTAGACGATGTGGTAAACGCGGCCGCTGGCCTCGTGAACACGGCGACCGGCGATACGTTGCACGATCTCTTCGTCTTCAACGGCGATTTCAACCACCGCATCCAGCTCGACGCCAGCAGTCACCAGGGCTTCAGCCTGGGGAATGGTGCGCGGGAAGCCGTCGAACAGGAAACCGTTGGCGCAGTCGGGCTGGGCGATACGGTCCTTGACCAGGGCGATGATCAAGTCATCGGACACCAGGCCGCCGGCATCCATGATGCTCTTGGCCTTGATGCCCAGCTCGGTGCCGGCCTTGACCGCGGCGCGCAGCATGTCGCCCGTGGAGATTTGTGGAATGCCGAATTTTTCGGTGATGAACTTAGCCTGAGTACCTTTACCGGCCCCGGGAGCTCCCAGCAGAATGACGCGCATCGATGTGCTCCTCAATTTTTTATTTAGATAACGTCAGATTCGCCTCGTGGGGCCAATCTCAAAAATAGGGTCGTGACCGCCCAAACGGCCAAAGGCTACTCAAGATACACAGCAGGCTGCGCCCACACAAGCCGCCAAAAGTCGGAGAAACCGCTGCCTGTCGTGACCCTGTAACCCGGTTCCCCAAGTCGCAACCCCATCATTAACTGTCGCTTGGCAGCACTTTTGCACCCGCCATCGAAGCACATCCGACGCTCGCGCCGGATGCTCCAAAGCACGACAAAAAACCTTAGCCGGTATTGCGCAAACCGGCGGCAATCCCCGCCACAGACACCAGCAACGCCTGTTCTACCGGGCTATCCTGTGCCACATCACGTTGCCGCGAGCGTGCCAGCAACTCGGCCTGCAATAGATGAAGCGGGTCGAGGTACGTGTTGCGCAAGCGGATGAATTCAAGGGTGGCTGGGCTATGTGCCAGCAGCTGCGACTGACCGGTCAGCCCGAGAACGATGGTGCATGCCTGCGACAATAGGTCGCGTAAGTGCGCGCCCAACGGCAGCAAGTCCGGTTCGACCAGCCGCTCATCGTAAGACCGCGCGATATCCGCGTCGGCCTTGGCCAGGACCATTTCCAGCATGTCGATGCGGGTGCGGAAGAACGGCCATTGCTCACGCATCTGCGCAAGCAGTTCGCCTTCACCGCGCTCCAGCGCCTTGCTCAGGGCCGCTTCCCAGCCGAGCCAGGCCGGCAGCATCAGGCGGGTCTGGGTCCAGCCGAAGATCCACGGGATGGCCCGCAGGCTTTCGATCCCGCCAGCGCGGCGCTTGGCCGGACGACTGCCCAGCGGCAGGCGCCCCAGTTCCTGTTCCGGGGTGGACTGGCGGAAATATTCCACGAACTGCGGATTTTCCCGCACCACGGCGCGGTAGGCGCTGACTCCGTCGGCGGCCAATTCGTCCATCAAGTGGCGCCACTCAGGCGTTGGTGGTGGTGGCGGCAGCAAGGTCGCCTCGAGTACCGCGGCCAGGTACAGGTTGAGGTTTTGCTCGGCGATGTCCGGCAGGCCAAATTTGAAACGAATCATTTCTCCCTGCTCGGTGGTGCGGAAACGTCCAGCAACCGAACCGGGTGGCTGCGACAGGATCGCCGCGTGGGCCGGGCCGCCACCACGCCCCACGGTGCCACCGCGACCATGGAACAACAGCAGTTCCACTTGCTGTTCGCGGCAGATATCCACCAGCCGCTCCTGCGCCCGGTACTGTGCCCAGGCGGCCGCCGTGGTGCCGGCGTCCTTGGCCGAGTCGGAATAACCGATCATCACTTCCTGCGGGCCTTGCAGGCGCGAGCGATACCCCGGCAGCAGCAACAGCTTCTCGATCACCGGGCCGGCGTTGTCGAGGTCGGCGAGGGTTTCGAACAACGGCACCACGCGCATCGGCCGCAGCACCCCGGACTCTTTGAGCAACAGCTGCACGGCCAGCACATCGGAAGCGGCACCGGCCATGGAGATCACGTAGGAACCCAGCGACGCCCCTGGCGCGGCGGCGATTTCCCGGCAGGTCGCGAGCACTTCGGCGGTGTCGGCCGAGGGCTTGTAGTGGGCCGGCAGCAAGGGCCGGCGGTTATTCTGTTCGCGCGTCAGGAAGGTGATGCGCTCTTCTTCGCTCCAGTCCTCATAGCGACCCAGGCCGAGGTAATCGGTGATTTCGGTCATGGCCGCGGTATGGCGCGACGAGTCCTGACGCACATCGAGGCGCACCAGGAACAGGCCGAAGGTCACTGCCCGGCGCAGGCAATCGAGCAACGGACCGTCGGCAATCACGCCCATGCCGCACTCATGCAGCGAGTGGTAGCACAACTCCAGCGGGTCGAGCAGCTCGCGGTTGTTCTGCAAAACATCGGCCGGGGCAGGCGTCGGGGTCGACAACGCGGTGTGCGCCCAGTTTCTCGTCGCCCGCAGGCGCTCGCGCAGCTGCTTGAGCACGGCGCGATAGGGTTCGGCGCTGTCGCCTGCCTTGGCCTTCAATTCCTCGCTGGCCTGCTGCATCGACAACTCGGCAGCCAGGTGATCGACATCGCGCAGGTACAGATCGGCCGCCATCCAGCGCGCCAGCAGCAGCACTTCCCGGGTCACCGCCGCCGTCACGTTCGGGTTGCCGTCGCGGTCGCCGCCCATCCACGAGGCAAAGCGAATCGGTGCGGCTTGCAGTGGCAAACGCAGGCCGGTGGCAGCGTGCAGGGCCTGGTCGGCCTTGCGCAGGTAATTGGGGATCGCTTGCCACAGCGAATGCTCGATCACCGCGAAGCCCCATTTGGCTTCGTCGACCGGCGTCGGGCGCGTGCGGCGAATTTCTTCGGTGTGCCAGGCTTCGGCGATCAGGCGCTGCAAGGTCGACTTGATCTGCTCGCGCTCGGCGCTGGTCAGGTCGCGATGGTCCTGGGCCGCCAGTTGCGCGGCGATGGCGTCGTATTTCTGGATCAGCGTGCGGCGCGCGACTTCGGTCGGGTGCGCGGTCAGCACCAGTTCGATTTCCAGCCGACCCAGTTGCCGGGCCAGGGCCTCGGCGCCATGACCTTCGGCGCGCAGGCGGGCGAGCAACTCCGGCAGCACCCGCGCTTCGAAGGGCGCGGCCTGGGATTCTTCGCGACGGTGAATCAGCTGGTACTGCTCCGCGATGTTGGCCAGGTTGAGAAACTGGTTGAAGGCCCGCGCCACCGGCAGCAATTCGTCCTCCGTCAACTGGTTGAGGCTGGCGCTCAGTTCGGCGTCCATGGAGCCGCGGCGGTCCGCCTTGGCGCCCTTGCGGATCTGCTCGATCTTGTCGAGAAAGCCGTCCCCGTACTGTTCACGAATGGTATTGCCCAACAACTCACCCAGCAGGTGAACGTCTTCGCGCAAGCGTGCATCAATATCGGTCATCAACAGTTCTCCAGGGAAAAATCCGGTCGACCAGGAACCTTAAGAGTGCCGCTCCAGACCGGTTCTTACAAGCAAGACGACGAAGGGCCTGTAAACCTTTGGCGTTGAAGCTAGTCTCAAGAGTAAGCCGTACAACGGCTGTCGCCGGCGCCTGCCGGACATTCCCCGCCTGCCTGGAGCAGGAGCGCAATGAGGTCATTATGAAAATCCGCGAGCTTGCCAACCACTGGGAAGAAAACGCCAAAGGTCGTCTGACCGATACAGGCTATTCGATTCATCTGGACGTGGAGGCTGCCGCACGGCTTGCGGCGATCATCGAAATGTACCCCAAGCGCAGCCCCGAAGAACTGTTGGGCGAACTGATCGGGGCCGCCCTGGAAGAGCTGGAAAAAAGCTTTCCCTACGTGAAAGGTTCGACCGTGGTCGCCACGGATGAAGAAGGCGATCCGCTGTACGAAGACATCGGCCCTACCCCACGTTTTCTAGCGTTGTCCCGTCGTCATCTGCACGACTTGTCGACCGGTAACGACAAGCAGAAACACTGACTTCCCCGCATTCATCCCCTTCTGAAAAACGCTGCTCGCGCCCCCTTCGAGGGGGCGTGAACAGCCATGTTCATCGCCGCACTCCTCGATATAGAGCCCTGTCCACTGAATCGAAGTTTTTTTCGGTAGCAGGCTAATTTCTCTGAACTTTCAAAAAACGCCTTGGGTCAACCCAGTAACCACGCCTGGGACGGCCGTATCAAAACGCCCCCAAAACGGTAGCTTTCGGCTCCTTGCCCAGGATGGATGTTCACGTTTCTCAGGAGTTAGCCCCATGGAGTTGAAAACGATGAAAACCCGAACTGGCACATTTTCTTCCCTGCACAGCCTGAAAATGGCGGCACTGGCGATCGGCGGCAGCCTGGTATTGGCCGGTTGCGCCGGTAACCCACCCAGCGAGCAATTTGCCGTCACCGAATCCGCGGTCAACGATGCCGTCAGCGCCGGTGGTACCGAATTCGCTGCGGTGGAAATGAAGGCTGCCCAGGACAAGCTCAAGCAAGCCGAAATTGCCATGCATGACAAAAAGTACGATCAAGCCAGGACCCTGGCCGAACAGGCTGAGTGGGATGCTCGCGTCGCCGAGCGCAAAGCCCAGGCGATGAAAGCCGAACAGACTGTGAAGGACTCTCAGAAAGGAGTTCAGGAACTGCGTCAGGAAAGCCAGCGCACCGTTCAGTAACGGCGCGGCCCGACGTATTTCTTTTCGACTAAAAGGACGAAACCATGATTTCCAAAAGCATGAATTACAAACACGTGATGATCCCTGCCCTGCTGGCCGCAAGCGTCGCCCTGGCTGCGTGCTCCACGCCACCGAACCCCAGCCTTGAACAGGCCCGCACCAACTATGCTGGCCTGCAAGCCAACCCGCAGGCGAGCAAAGTCGCGGCGCTGGAAACCAAGGAAGCCAGCGATTACCTGGACAAAGCCGACAAGGCTTATCTGGACAAGGAAGACGCGGCCAAGGTCGACCAGTTGGCCTACCTGACCAACCAGCGCGTCGAAGTGGCGAAACAGACCATCGCCCTGCGCACCGCCGAAGCCAACCTGAAAAACGCTTCCGCGCAACGGGCCCAGGCCCGTCTGGACGCCCGCGACCAGCAGATCAAACAGCTGCAGGACAGCCTCAACGCCAAGCAGACCGATCGCGGCACGCTGGTGACCTTCGGTGATGTGCTGTTCGCCACCGACAAGGCCGAGCTGAAATCCAACGGTCTGGTGAACATCAACAAACTGGCGCAGTACCTGCGGGACAACCCGGATCGCAAGGCGATTGTCGAGGGCTACACCGACAGTACCGGTACCGCCTCGCACAACCAGTCGTTGTCGGAACGCCGCGCGGGCTCCGTGCGCATGGCACTGGTGAAGATGGGTGTCGACCCGACCCGCATCGTCGCTCAGGGTTATGGCAAGGAATACCCGGTGGCGGATAACACCAGTACTTCGGGCCGGGCGCAGAACCGCCGGGTGGAAGTGACAATTTCCAATGACAACCAGCCGGTGATCCCGCGTTCGGCGGTGAGTGCCAACACTCAATAATCCGTCGTTACACAGCCCCTTGTGGGAGCCAGCCTGCTGGCGATAGCGGTCTATCAGTCAACATCAAAGTTGAATGTTCAATCGCAATCGCCAGCAGGCTGGCTCCCACATTTAAGAGCGCCAACACCCAATAAGCAGTCTTACATAGTCCCCTGTGGGAGCCAGCCTGCTGGCGATAGCGGTGTATCAATCAACATCAAAGTTGAATGTTCAATCGCAATCGCCAGCAGGCTGGCTCCCACATTTAAGAGCGCCAACACCCAATTAGCAGTCTTACATAGTCCCCTGTGGGAGCCAGCCTGCTGGCGATAGCGGTGTATCAATCAACATCAAAGTTGAATGTTCAATCGCAATCGCCAGCAGGCTGGCTCCCACAGTTGATTTGTGTTTACTGCTTGAGCTTCTGCGGGGTTTCCTGCCCCATGCAACGCACGGCTTTTTTCCGCTCGTTGACCAGCACGCCGGTCAGGCCTTTCTGCTCAGTGTCGAACAATACCAACACCCCATCTATGCACTGCGCCACTTGCGCCGCCGGTTCCAGGGAGACTTTGTAGTCTTCGCCGGGCACGGTCTTGAGCATGGTGAATTCGTTGAGCAGCAACGCATCCTCTGGCTTGGCGAAATGCAGGTAGCCGTACCACCACAAGGCAGCGACGGTGCCCAGGATGCTGCAGATACCGGTGATGATCAGCGGGATGGCGTTGCGTTCTTCACTCATTGCGGGCTCTCTGGTGGTTCATTTTCAGAAGGTTCGGGCGCCGGGTAATTGGGGATTTCGCCCAGGCGGCGCAGGCCGTTGAAATGCTGCGGGTCTTCAAGAAAACGCAGCATGACCTTGCGCCACACCGGGTCGGCGAATGTCTGCACGTGACCGCCTCGGGTCAGTTGCAGCACTCTCGGCGGCGGCGCAGCTTGATACAGACGGATGCCGTTGGAAAGAGGCACGATCGGATCGTCGATGCTGTGATAGATCAGTTTCGGCACGCCGTTGAGCTGCGCCATGGAATTGATCGCGCTGTCGCCATCCGGCACCAGCCAGGACAGCGGCACCTGGAACGTCCAGAACACCCATGAATTGCTCAGCGCATAGCGACCGACGCTGCGGTAACTGGCGGGTACGCCATCGAGCACAAACGCCTTGAGCTGTTTTTGCCGCTCAGGGTGTTGCACCAGGTAGTGAACGGCCATCGCCCCACCGAGGCTTTGGCCCAGCAGGATCAGCGGCTTGCCCTTGACCTCGGGGGCCTGGTCGAGCCATTTGAACGCGGCGTCGATGTCCTGATAGATCGCCGGCAGGCTCGGCTCGCCCTCGGACAAGCCGTAACCGCGGTAGTCCACCAGCAGTACCTGATAACCCTCCTTGGGCAACCACCAGCTGCCGCCCAGGTGCATGGGCAGGTTGCCGCCGTTGCCGTGCAGGTGCAGGACGGTGCCCTTGACCTCGACACCCTTTTTCGCCGGCAGCCACCAGGCGTTCAGCTTGAGGCCGTCGGCGGTGGTCAGGGTGACCTCGCGGTATTCGAGCTTGGCTTTTTCCGGGGTGAACAGCTGGCCGGGCTCGGGGTAGAACAGCAAGGAGCTGCAACCGCTCAGCGCCAGGAGAAGGCAGAAGATGCCGAGGATTCTCATCCGTTGAAACCTCGCGATATATGTGAATATCTGACCCTGTAGGAGCTGGCTTGCCAGCGAACGCCGTAACGCGGTTTACCTGCCGCACCGCGTTATCGTTCTTCGCTGGCAAGCCAGCTCCTACAGAAGGTGTCGTGATTAAAGGATATTGGAGTAATCCGCCTCGATCCGGTCCAGGCTCAGGTGGTTGAGGAAGTTGGAGAAGCACATCCACGCCGACAACGCGTTCATGTCCCGGAACTGCTCCGGCAGGTATTTGGGTGGTACCACCAACCCTTCGTCCACCAGCAGGCGCAAGGTGCGCATGTCTTCCAGGGTGGTCTTGCCACAGAACAGCAGCGGTATCTGCTCCAGCTTGCCTTTGCGCACCGCCAGCTGAATGTAGTTGTAAATCATGATGAAGCCCTTGAGGTAGGACAAGTCTTTGGTAAAGGGCAGACCTGTCGGCACCGAGCCGCGGAAAACGCGACTGGCGTTGCTGTAGCTCTCGGGCATTTCGAAACCTTGTTCGCGGAAGAACTCGAACACCTGCAGGAAGTCCGCGCCCTCCTCCACCATGTGAATGGCGCGAGTGCGGTTGGTCAGTTTGCGCAGGCGACTCGGATAGGAGGCGAAGGTGATGATTTCCATCAGGATCGCCAGGCCTTCCTGGGTTACCGTCGACGACGGCGGGCCCTTGGACAGGAAGGTGCAGATCGGCTGGTTCAGGCCGTTGAGCGTGGTGCCCACGTGCACCAGCCCTTCGTGAACCTCCAGGGCGCGCACGTCGCGTTGGTTGAACATCGCGTCGGAGCGGATCTTGATGTAGTCGGCGCCGGCCGCCGCATCGGCGACGATCCCGTCGGACTCGAACACCCGGATGGTTTCCTCGGCTTCGCCAAACACTTTGTTCAGGCGATGCTGCAGCATGTCGACCGCATCCTTGGCCGTCAGCGTCTTCGGTTCATCCTTGAGGTCGCCACGACCGTCGATGTTGTTCAGGTATTCGGACAACATCATGCCCAGGTCGGATAACGTCGGGTCGCCGGCATGGAACGCGTCGGACGCAGCGCCGTACAACTCCTGGGAAATCAGGCCGAAATCCTCGGTGCCGCGCGCTTCGAGCATGCGCACCACCATGCGGTATTCCTTGCACATTCGGCGCATGATCTGCCCGACCGGGTTGAACTGACCCAGCTGGCGGGTGATGTCGCGCTCGATGTTCTGGAACTCCAGCTTCACCTTGCTGGAATCGAAAGCCAACGGACGGTTGAGGTAGTAGTCGCGGTCCACCGCCGGCATTTCCTTGCCCTTGGCCTTGAGGAAACCCTTGCGGATGTTGTCGTCCCATTTGACCGCATCGAGGACGCGAATCGGCGTCTGTGCCAGCACAATGCGATCGGACAAAATGCGTATCGACTGCTGGTAATCGTCCACCCGAAACTCCCGTAGAAATCTTCTGTGCTGGTTTACTTGGCTTTGGCCTGGCGCTGGTAACGCACCACTTCGACGAACACATCGGAATTGGCCGGGTCGTCGAGGTAGGCGGACACCTGGTCCATCTGACTGTTGATCAACACGCCATCGCCGTCGTCGGTCTGAAAGCTCTCGCCGGTCAAGACGTTCTGTCCCAGGGCCTGCTTGATCTGTTCCAGGTCGAGGTTGTACACCACCAGTTCATGCTTGTCGGTGAGTTCAAACCCGCCAATGGTGAAATGCCCACCGAACTGCGCCGGCACTTTCGCCGAAAGATACCAGCGGCTGCCGTGGCGCGACACGGTGAAGGGATAGGCTTCGCGCTCCTTGGGCCTCGCCCTGAAGTAGCTCACCGCCTGATAGCGATTGTCGCCGATGCGCGTCAGTTCCAGGTTAACCGGCTCACCCCAGGCGTTGGTGCTGGTCCATTTTCCGAGCAACCCCTTGGGCACGGGCTCGCTCGTGGGCAGCGGCTCCTTGAAGGTCACCAGGCAGCCACTGAGCAGCAGGAACGACAAGGCGATCACTACGACACGCCAGACTCTCATTCAACACTCCCTTTGAAACAACACTGTCCACTGTAGGAGCAAGCTCGCTCCTACAGGGATTAAACCGACGCCAGCACCAAATGCATATAACGCGTCAGTATGCCGAGCATTTCCTCTTCGGCGCCCGGCTCGGCGTCGTTGAGCAGGCCCTGATATTCCATCCGTCCGATTATCGCCGTCAACACTTTGGCATCTTGTTGCGGCTCGTGGGAGCCCAGCACCTGGAAGAGCTGGCAGGATCCCTGCAACAGGATTTGCTGATGGGAGCGCACCAATTCGGCCAGGCGCGGGTTCAACAGTGCTTCCTGACGGAACGCCTGCTCGGCCATCAAGTGTTCACGACGGGTCACCAGTTGCCGATGAACATACTCGGTCATCAACCGCGCAATGTCGTCCGCCAGTTTTGAACGCGCCTGCGGGCTGCCGTCGCCGCTGGCGATCATGTCGCGCAACAGGCCCTCGTTGTTCACCCACAGCTTGGCCATGTAGGCCGCGCTGCGTTCCACGTATTGGGCGAAGGTATCGGTGAGCAGGTCATCGATATCCTTGAAGTAGTAAGTGGTCGCCGATAATGGCACTTCAGCCTCAGCGGCTACCGCACGGTGGCGCACGGCCCGTACGCCATCACGCACGACGATGCGCATCGCGGCATCGAGAATGTCCTGTCGACGCTGTTCGCTGCCCTGCCGGCTGGCCTTGCGGCCCTGGTACTGAACGCTTTCAGCGACCGCAGTGGCGATACCCGCTGCACCTTCTTGAGCTATTGCAGAGTTCACGACAGGTATTCCTCTCTACTTCAAAAGTAACTATTTGATACGTTTGTACCAGACAGGCAATAAAAAGCCGCCTATTTCAGGCGGCTTTTTTGTTGAAACACTTACGCTTGCGGCCGCATGTGCGGGAACAGGATCACGTCGCGGATCGACGGGGAGTTGGTCAGCAGCATCACCAGGCGGTCGATGCCGATGCCTTCACCCGCCGTCGGCGGCATGCCGTACTCCAGCGCGCGAACGAAGTCGGCGTCGTAGTGCATGGCTTCGTCATCGCCGGCGTCCTTGTCGGCCACCTGAGCCATGAACCGCTCGGCCTGGTCTTCCGCGTCGTTCAACTCGGAGTAGGCGTTGGCGATTTCACGACCACCGATGAACAGCTCGAAGCGGTCGGTGACGTTCGGGTTCTCGTCGTTGCGACGGGCCAGCGGCGACACTTCGAACGGGTACTGGGTGATGAAGTGCGGCTGTTCCAGCTTGTGCTCGACCAGCTCTTCGAAAATCATCACTTGCAGTTTGCCCAGGCCTTCGAAGCCCAGCACCTTGGCGCCGGCTTTCTTGGCGATGTCGCGAGCCTTGTCGATGTCGTTCAGGTCGTCGGCGGTCAACTCAGGGTTGTACTTGAGGATCGAGTCGAATACCGATAGGCGCACGAACGGCTCGCCGAAGTGGAACACTTTGTCGCCGTAAGGCACGTCGGTGCTGCCCAGGACCAACTGAGCCAGTTCACGGAACAGTTCTTCGGTCAGGTCCATGTTGTCTTCGTAGTCGGCGTAGGCCTGGTAGAACTCCAACATGGTCAATTCAGGGTTGTGCCGAGTCGCAACGCCTTCGTTACGGAAGTTG